>Ga0256914_1002039_pt1 | contig 17226 bp, 15 predicted proteins | sample HulkmetaG_FD_191571 | JGI IMG/M metagenome (GOLD analysis project Ga0256914, IMG submission 191571) | Hydrothermal chimney microbial communities from Main Endeavour vent field at the Juan de Fuca Ridge, Pacific Ocean - Hulk | ecosystem: Environmental > Aquatic > Marine > Hydrothermal vents ... | reverse complement strand
GACAAAGAGGATCGGATTTTGAAATCTTCTATCTGTATAAACGGCAGCATGATCCTGTGTGCCAGAGATCTCGATGGAGTCCACAACCTGCCATTTGTCAGAAACTGGATACGGAAGCCAGAGCCTGACCTCGTCGCTTGGAGGATATCTTGAAAGGTCAAACTCCATTACAACCGTGCCGGAGACGCAACCTGCTCCTTCAGCGGCAAAGGCCGGATTGTACATGGAGGCCAGAAGCAAGAGTGCGAAAAAAAGCCGAAGAGACGAGAGAAGAATCATTGCCACTATCCCATGATGTTTCTATGCGCTGCCGACATACAAGACGGCATCTGTCTTTTTGGCCTCTCTTTATCAGTACCCCTTATGCATGTCCAATATTTATTATCGATAATTGGAATAAGATTTATAGTTTTTAACTATCTAGATTTATGAGTGTCCCCAAAAAAAACCGGACCAGCGAAAAACGCTGGTCCGGCTCTTTTGTTGGCTTGCAGCCTATTAAGGTCAGGCAGATCCGCTGATCTTCACTGCAAGGGTACCTATTTCAGGATCGGCCTGGCGTAGGTGGGCTGGACCGGACGATTGTTGGGGTGATGCATCACATGGGCAAACTTCTCCACCTGCTCTTTTGAGACCGTGGCATACTTTTTAAGCACTATCCAGCGAACACCCTCGGTACAGGGCGGTGTCGTAAGGGAGCCGTTGAAGCGATAGTAGTCACGATCCTCTGGCAGGAGATCATAGGGCTTGAACTCTGGCTCAAGGCTTGCGCTTTCACCGGCCTTTTCTGGCATTTTGGCCCAGAGCTTCTCAATTATCTCGTTCTTCTCTCCCTCCTCGAACATGAGGGCGACAACGGTCAGGTTTCCGTCCTCATCCGCATGGACAAAGTGGGCCTCCATGGGGAAGTATTTGCCCTCTATGGTATTCTCACTCGGGGTATGGAAATGGAACTGGAGAAGGGTGAATGTGCGTCCATCCAGGGTGATGGTGCTCCCCTTGTCACAATTGATCTGGATGGAGTGGCCATTGTTCACGATATTGTTCCACTTTCCATTATCGGTGTAGGTCATGGGCTCAAGCTCAGCCTCTATGAAGCCCTTCAGATCGATAGGGGCCTGATTCCTACCCTTTGCGCACATCTCATACGCAGGATCAAGGGCACCCCAGTGCTCCGGGGCTTCATTGCCAGTATATCCCCAGTGTGCATGTCCAGCGGCAAAGGCTGTTCCTGCAATGAGGGCGGCCCCAGAGATCATGGCAGCTACTTTCTTTTTCATCGTTATAACTCCTCCTCTCGCTTTTTTATGGGTTTAACCTCAGGACTGAGATCATAGTTAAAACAGCTCAGAATGCAAGGCGCAAGCCATCTCCATGTCCAAGGCCTCGGGATTCTCCCTAGCCCCTTGTTTGCAAAGGATGTCCAGGATGATTACCAAAGATAAGAGGACAAGCTGTAACCGGGTTATTTTCCCAAATGGCACCTGAAAGGAGGTATTATCACCCAAGATGAGGATATTGATGCTTACAGCAGACCAGTTTGAAGACAGCGAACTCCTGTGTCCCATGTATCGATTCAAGGAGGCAGGTTTTCAGGTAGATATCGCTGCCCCCGATTGGGGACAGATAAAGGGAAAGCATGGCTATACAGTCAGCGCCAATCTCTCTCTGGACGATGTGGCGCCAAGCGCCTTTGACATGCTATATCTGCCCGGTGGAAAGGCGCCGGACAAATTGAGATATGATGACAGGGTGCTGGCCATAGCAAAGGAGATCCATCAGGCAGGAAAACCGATAGCGGCCATTTGCCATGGCCCTCTCATTCTGGCAGATGCAGGTATCTTGAATGGCCGGCGGGCCACTTGTTACTGGAAGATAGAGGAACAGCTCAGGAAGGCGGGGGCAATCTATGAAAATTCGCCCGTGGTGGTGGATGAAAACCTCATAACCTCAAGAGAGCCCAAAGATATTCCAGAGTTCATGCGCGAGATCATGAAAGGCCTCGGAAAATTGGGCTGAAAAGGGATAGAGGGCCAGCCTTGGAGCGTCAAATCAAGTCAGTTACAGGGGGAAGCAGGCCTTGGAGAACAACGGGTCACTGCACAGGTCTCCAGGTCCTGCCCATCCACTCAAGGATCAGGAGAGATTTGGGCTGAAGGCCAGAGTGATCGCTCTTTCCCGGCCGGAAGATCCCTGTTACCCCTCTATACTCCTGAATCTTCTCCTCAAGGGCTTCCTTGACGGACTCTGACCTTGTGGTGCCAGCCTTTTCGATGGCCTTTGCTGCCATATGGATGGCGTCCCAGACCTGGGCCGCCACCAGGAGCTGGTGGACGTCCATGTCAGCAATCTCTTCCGGATCCAGATATCTCAGAAAGCGCCTGCACTGAAAGGCACAGGGATGCCAAGATGGAACCGCATCCTTGAGGAATATCGCAGGGGCGACCCCGTAGATCTTTACAGGCATGAAACGGGCTCGGCCCTGATCGTCCACAGGTGGCTCGAGGGCCGTATGGAATAGCGCTGCGGGATTCCTCATCCCGAGAATGGCCCCCCATATATGCTCTGCCCCATCCCAATCCGCCCAGATGATGTTCAGCTTGCTCGAACATCTATCCAACTGTGAAAAACGAAGGGCCAGGTTCTCCACCTCTGGGTCGAAGTAGCCCATACAGGCCAGCCTCAATCCATATTCCCGTGAAAAGCCCCTTATCCATAGCCCTACCCTGCGCCCCTCTTCGGAGCTTTCGAGGGCAGCGCCTATGGCAGAGATCCGCTTGGAGCGCAGAAATCTGAACAGGGCCTTGATCTCGGCAGACAGATTGAGGGATGTACTGAATGAGTAGGTAATCCTCTTTTTACGGAGAGGGAGCATGGGTTCGATGCCGGAGACCAAGAAGAGTATACGCTTGTAGGTCTCGGCATAGCGTCTTGCAAGGTCGTTCAGGGCCGGGTTTTCGGGGCCGATGAGTATCGCTGCGCCGTGCTGTTCATTCAGGGTCTTGGCTCCGGCAAGCATCCGATCCCCCTGCCCAAAGGTGTCCACCACCGCAAACTCTACATTCCTGCCCCTTATCCCCCCGGTCTCATTCAGCTCGCGTACCGCAGCACGGGCTGCGGTTACGGCGGCCTCACCCAGGTCGAAATTGGGCCCTGAAAGATCGAACAGCCCACCGATCACTACAGGACCAGAGGCTGCTGCCGGAAGGCCAGGGGCAAGCAGCAGGAAGAGCAGGCAAAAAAGGGCGCAGCCCATGAACGTGCCCGATTTGAAGGGAAAGACCATCTTCTTTACTGTCCGGCTTCAGTCCCTTACAACTACGGAACTATTTGAGGCGTGCAAGCTGCTTTCTTGCCACCTTGGCCTGCGGGCTGTTCGGATAGGCCTTGAGCAGCTTCTTCAGGACAATGCGCGCACTTTCAACATCGCCGAGGCGTGCAAAGGCAAAGCCCTGTTTAAGCAGGGCATCGGGCACCTTGTTGCTCTCGGGATAGTTGCTTATGACCTTCTGATACTCCAAGATGGCCTCTTCAAAACGGTTGGACTTGTACTCGCACTCACCGATCCAGAAGTAGGCGTTGGCCACCAGGGGGGCCTCAGGATTCTGCTGGATATAGGCCTTTAAGACCTGCTTTGCCTCCTGAAACTTCTCCTGCTTGAACAGCTCAAGCCCCTTCTGATAGAGGTCGATCCGGCCCTCCTCCACCTTCTTTCTGGTCTCTTCCACTTCACGGGCTGTCTCGGCAGAGGTCTGAACAAGTGAGAGCTCCTTTCTGAGCTTGTTTATCTCATCCTGGATCAGCTCCCGCTGCTTCTGAAGCTCCTGTTCCTGCTGGTCCTGGCGATACTTCACCTGCTCCAGAAACCCGTTGATCCGAAGCATCTCACTCTCAAGGGCATCTACCCGCACCTTCAGGTTGGCCACCACCTTACGAATATCTGCCTCACCATAGCTTCCGGTCTCACCGGTCACCGCCTTGACCTGCTGCTGGAGCTCCTGGACCTGCTTTGTCAGGCGTTCATTCTCCACCTGAAGCCCTGCAATGTTTCGCTCAAGCATGTTGATCTGCGCCTGCGGGGCGCATCCGGCCACTGCCAACATGGCAGCAGCAACAGATGCCAGCAGCAGATACCATCTCCCTGATCCTTTAACAGCCTCCATTTGACAAGATACCTCCTTGTCCATCGATTGTTCCAATATCGTTTTCCGATCAGAAGCCACTATCTGAACACGTTAGGCCCCCAGAATGGGAAGTAATCACTGGCACCATAGTCCAGGAGAAGCCTTTGCCCTTGGCCATCTGCAAACATCACAAAGAGGCTCTTCTTGCCCCCTCGCCTGGTGGATGAAAAGAGTATCTGTCTGCCATCAGGGGACCATGTAGGGTTCTCGTTACTCCCCTCCTCAGTGAGCTGGGCAGGCTCTCCGCCATCAGGAGATATGGTAAAGATATGGAAACGCCCTGCCATCCTGCTCACATATACGATCCTGTCCCCCCTGGGAGACCACTGGGGGTCGGTATTGTAGCTACCTGAGAAGGTGAGCCTCCGCACCCTCAGTGTAGCCAGATCCATTATGTAGAGCTGGGGTGAGCCGCTTCTGTCGGAGACGAAGACTATGCGGTTGCCATCTGGTGAAAAGGATGGAGATACATTTATCCCCGGCCCCCTGGTGAGTCTCTTGAGGATCCTGCCATTCAGATCCATCAGATAGAGATCAGGGTTTCCGGACTTGCTAAGGGTGACGCACAGCCGCCTGCTGTCTGGTGCCCATGCTGGTGACATGTTCAGACCTGAATGGGATGAAAGCCTCCTGACCTGACCTGTCGATCTGTCCTTGAGATAGAGGCAGGGCCTTCCGCTCTTGAAGGATACGAATACGATATAGCGTCCATCAGGAGAGTAGCGAGGAGACATGACAATGCTTTTTTCACGGGTCTCCTGCCTGATATCAAGTCCATCAAACTGGGCAGAATAGACCTCCTGCCCCCTCGATGAGCGTGAGACAAACAGAATCCTCGAAAGGCTTACACCGTGCTCCCCTGTTATGGCCAGGATTATCTCGTCACAGAACCTGTGACAGACACGATCGAGATCCGAGGCCGATGAGATATAGCGCTTCCCGGAGATCATCTCTCCAGAGGCCCTGTCCATCAACCTCAGCTCCACCACAAGCTCTCCACCCCTGTCTTCGACACGGCCTATCACCTCGTAGTCAGGGGCCCTGCCTGGAACGCCTGTATCGAAGGAGATCACGGAGAAAAAGCCGTGAAAGAGCAAATCCTTGGAGAGCCTGGTGATTATGCGTCTTACCGACTGGGCCTCGGAAGGGGTGCCATTGGCCGGTGAGATCTTGACCAGACTGATAGGGATCTTCCTGACATAGGGAGATGAGATGTCTATATAGAGCTTTCCGGCCCCCACCCTGGACACACCCGGCACAAAAAAGGAGGTGAGGAGCAGGACAAACAACGCTGCTACGATGATCCGTTGTGGTCTGTTTTCCTCATACATGGGCAAAATTATACGTGAATCGGGACTGAATGAAAACAAAAAAGCCCCGGCCGCCTTGTTGGCTACCGGGGCTTTATGTCTTGTCTTCTTGATGGTGTGAGGGATCCAGGAATCCTCTCTTACCACCAGCTTATTACCTGGTCAGCATCCCAGATCATCTGTACCAGGGTATCATAGTTGGGATCATTCATATAGAGTTTGAACTCCATGACATCCCTGTCCCTGTTGAGGATCTCCACAAGCTTCTTGGTGTCCTCGTTGGGCTCTGAACGGTAAACATGCAATATTTTCATTTTCTTTTCGTCGCTCATGAGTCACCCCCTCTTAGTCTTCTGAACATGCTGGTGGAGGAGTCTTGGACTGCTTGGGCAGGCCGTAAGGAATGATGTAATCGGCCTCACGAAGCCTCTCGCCCAGCTCTTCCAGGCTCAGTTTGGTGAGCTCAACGCCCTCGACATCATCGCCGTCGATGGTGAAGACATCACCCTCCATATCCTTGATCCACTCGATGTTTTCCTTCACATAGTCGGAAAAACGGGGATACTCGTTGTACATAAAACACGGATATGCATAGTGGTTCTCCACTGCGAGACCCAGTGCGGAGCGCACTGCATCCCCTGCATACATCCGGTTCTGCATTATGAAGTAGCACTTTTTGGATTCCATCTTCTATGCCTCCTTGATTACAGCACCAGGTATTTGCCGCACTCGTCGATGATAGCACCGTGATAGGCCTGGGTCCTCATCTGACGCGGGGTCAGTCCCTTGGGGACGTCGGTCTCCACGTCATAGCCCTCACAGGTGTAGCTGTCTGCGCAGATGGCCAGGTCTTCCACTTCGCACATGTTTGCCAATGTCACGAAGTCAGGATGCTTGGTCAGGTGAACGGACTTGAATGTGAAGAACACCATGACCTTCTTGCCGGCGCGTGTGGCAGCAGCGGCAACACCCACCACATGCCTCATGTACTGGGGCGATGTTACGAATATTCCAAGTTTGTTGGGATCAGCAGACATTAGTCTAAACCTCCTTTTGATCTCGGAGAATCGGTTGTTACTTCTTCTTTACGTAGAAGCGGATGAATCCGTCGTCTTCCTTCTCACCCAGATACTCGTGTCCGGCGCGGGCACACCAGCCGGGGATGTCGTTCCTGGAACCGGGATCGGTTCCGAGGATCTCCAGGATCTCACCAGAGTTGATCTTCTCGATCTCCTTCTTGGTCCTCAGCAGAGGCATCGGGCAGCTCAGTCCCTTTGCATCCAGAGTCCTTGCTACCTGCAATCCGTCAGGGGCCTGTTTGATGTCGCTCATAACTCCTCCTTTTTACTATTTTTTATTTATGCCTGAAAAAAATTTATCCAGACGGCCCAAGGGCCGGTGCTCTCCCGATTGCCGGCCCCGAGTCTTTCTCTAATCAATCAAGGCTCAAGCCTACATCTCAACGATGAGCTTGTTGCTGTCCTCGTTCCAGTCAACGATAAGGTACCAGAGGAACATCATGAATACAATCAAGGCTAGGGTGCCGCCATAGCCCAGGACCCTGGGCAGGTATATGTGGTATCCGAGCTTGCTGCCCTCGTGCATCAGGCCCACACCCTCCATCTTCATCGCCTTGAACCAGCTGGTCATGATGGCATTGGTTATGCCAAAGAAGGGAACCACGAGCCAGAGCTTTACCTGGCCCTCACCCACACGCCAGAGGGTACCTGAACCACAGCCGCCTGCCAGCATGGCACCAAAGCCGAAGAGGAAGCCGCCGAGGATTCCACCCCAGCCAAAGGTACCGCGGACATAGTTGTCCGGGTTCAGAACGGCCTGGGCCCTCAAGGATGCGGCCTCGGCTGCATCGATGACGTCATCCAGGGTATCTGCCAGATCCTCGTCATCTATCTCGTCTGTGTCGATATCCTCCACGACACTCAGCATGGAGGTGATCTCAGCGGCCCTCATGGGCACATAGTACTTGAGCACAGCTCCACCGATGGCCAGGACCACCAGGCTGATGGCCACGGACTTGGCCAGGGTGCAGTCTCCTGTCATGTGGGGCTCACGAAAGGCCTGGACCATGCACCAGCGTCCGCGCTGCATGGTGTAGCCAAGGCCTGCCGAGATGAGAAGGATGCCGCTCAGGGAGGCGACATAGGCATCGGTATTGCCTGAATAGACATATGCGCCCCAAATCAGGGCCACTGCCGTGCCAAGCCCGAGTATGACCTTGAGGGCAAATGGAAAGTCTATGGTCTTTCCGCCGCTGATACCCCAGGTGATGTGCTCCATCTCCCAGTAGATGTACTTGAGGCCGACCACCACGCCGATAACCAGGCCGAGCCACATGGTAAAACCGTTTGCGGCCAGGTTTCCGATGGCATTGTACATACCGCCTACGTTACAGCCGCCGGCGAATGCAGAGCCCACACCCATGAGTATGCCTGCCATTACCGCCTTGACCAGCTCCCAGGGCGGCGGGATCCGGATGGCAAAATCGTTTCCGAGACAGGCAGAGAGAAAGGCGCCTGCCACAAAGCCAATACCTATGACGGAGCCGGAATTGGTCCAGAAACCGGCTGGTGTATGGTCCCAAAGCCCAACACCATAGAGTATCCACTCACCCCAGTTCCTGATGGCTCCAACTGCACCCCAGGGCCTCCACCAAGCCATGATCATGATGCTCAAGATGGCCACGATGATACCGGCCACTGTGGCATTCCACTCGGTCTGGCAGAGACCTTTGAAGATACCCTTGGCCTTTTCACCCAAAGAACTCATAGTCGCCTCTCCCCCTTGCTCAAAGAGTTTGTTTTGAGTTACCCGTTGCGCTCGTGAAGCTTAAAAGGTAATAACTTACAGGTACGGATATCGAGGTCTGTACCAAAATTCAACATCCATGTCAAGAAGATGTTGAATGAGTATTCAGTCTTTCTGCCCGGTTGAATCTCAGTTTCAAAATCTACAATGAGGTGAAATCACATGATTTTTCCCAAGCTGTTAGGGCTTGCAATAGCGCTGTTCTTCATCTGCTTGATGGCCGCTGAGATGGCCCAGGCAGGCGAGGCCTCTGCCATCCATGTAAAGAGGCTGAAAAACGGGCTCAGCGCCATCGTGAAAGAGAGCCACAGGGCCCCTGTGGTAGCGGTGCAGATATGGGTGCGGGCAGGCAGCACCTTCGAAACAGAGAAGCAGGCCGGGATCACCCATCTCATCGAGCACATGATATTCAAGGGCACAGAGAGGCGGCCGCCAGGTGAGCTTGCCCGCACCATAGAGTCCCTTGGAGGGACCATCAATGCATATACTTCCTACGACTATACGGTATATCACTGTGTGGTGCCCAAGGATCACCTGGATACTGCCCTGGACATCCTGGAGGATGCGGTCTTCCACTCCACCTTCGACCCCCAGGAGTTGGAGCGGGAAAAGGAGGTGGTGCTGGAGGAGATGCGCATGAGAAACGACCGCCCCCAGACCGTGCTCTTCGAGGATCTCATGAGGATCTCATACCAGAAGCTGCCCTACAAAAGGCCGATAATAGGCTATGAGGAGACGGTGAGATCCTTTACCAGGGACGACATCCTGAAATACATGGCAGACCGCTACAGGCCGGCACACATGGCTGTAGTTGTCACAGGCGACGTGGACGGAAAGGATGCCATATCGAGGATAGAAGCCATCTTCTCCAAGGAGCCCAAGGAGCCCGCCCTCGAGATGGTCTTTCCAAAGGAGCCGAAACAGGGCGACATACGCCTTTCAATAAAAGAGATGGACTGCCAGCAGGCATACCTTGCGCTCTCCTTTTCCGGCCTGCCGGGCTTCGATCACAGGGATACACCCGTCCTGGACGTACTGGGTGCAATCGCCTCCGAGGGTGAAAGCTCGAGGCTGGTGCTAAACCTCAAGAACAGAAAGCAGCTGGTGAGCCGGATCAGCGCCTACGCCTTCACCCCGGCAGGGCCGGGACTCTTCGAGGTAAGCGCCACGCTGGAGCCGGAAAAGATAGAAAAGGCCCTGGAGGAGATCTTCTACCAGCTCTACAAGATGAAATTTTCAGGCATCACGGATCAGGAGCTTGAAAAGGCAAAGACCCAGGTGGCCACCTCCTTCATATATGAGCAGGAGACAATGGAGGGTGAGGCAAGAAAGCTCGGGGTCTTCTACATGCTGGCAGGAGATGCCCGCGGGGCAGCCAAGTATCTGGAACAGGTGAGAGCCATCACCCCTGAACAGGTGAGAATGGTGGCAGAGAAATATCTCGGGGAACGGAACATCAACCTCTCCCTGCTGCTTCCTCAGGGCATTTCGATCGACCTGGACGGCAACAGGCTTAGGGCGATCATAGCAGACGCGGCAGAAAGGGCGCTGGGCCTAGACATGCTGGAGGGGATGGGCAGCGAGAGCCCGGTGAAGCGTTTCTCCCTCTCAAACGGGGCCACAGTGCTTGCCCTCGAGGCACATGAGGTGCCTTCGGTGGCAGTCAAGGTCGTCTTCCCGGGAGGACTCAGATATGAAAATCCTGAGACCAACGGGCTGTTCAACATGTTGGCAAAGGCCTGGAACAAGGGCACGGCGGCCCACGGTGCAGAGGCCCTGGCCGAGATGGTGGACAGCATGGGGGCATCCCTTTCCGGCTTTTCAGGCCAGAACACCTTCGGGCTCCAGAGCAGGTTTACCAGCGACCAGTTCAACAAGGGGATGACCCTGCTGGCGGAGGTGCTGCTCTCACCCACCTTCCCCCAGGACGAGATAGACAAGCTAAAGCCCGTAATCCTGGCACAGATCAGACAGCAGCAGGACAACATGCCAACGGTTGCAGTACAGGAGTTCAAGAAGCTGCTCTTTTCGCCCCACCCCTACGCCATGAACAGGCTGGGTGATCCGGATGTCATAAGACGGATCTCCACCGAGGACCTGAGACGGTGCTGGCGTGAGTTTGCAGTGCCTCAGCGGGCGGTGATCGCGGTAGTGGGCGATTTCAAAACGGCAGAGCTCAAGAGCACACTCGAACGGCTCACCAAAAGCTGGACCGGAAGCGAGGCGGCGGTTGCCCCCTCCCCTCCTGCCCCTGAGCCCCTGACAAAGCCGCGGCTCCAGACCGTGTTCAGGCAGAAGGAACAGGAGCACATAATCCTGGGATTTTTCGGCCCGAGTATCAACTCTGAAGAGCGTTTTGCCATGGAGGTCCTGAATGCCATCCTTGCAGGGCAGGGAGGAAGACTCTTCACGAACCTGAGGGACAAAGAGAGCCTGGCCTATTCTGTAACCTCCTTCATGACCCCAGGCATCGACTACGGGCTTTTCGCATGTTACATCGCCTGTGCCCCGGACAAGAAAAAGGAGGCCCAGAGCGGACTATGGCGGGAGCTCTATAACATAAGGGACCGGCTGATCACGGATGAAGAGCTCTCCCGCGCCCAGAACTGGCTCATCGGCCGATATCAGATCGGGCTCCAGACCCACGGGGCAAAGGCCCTGGAGCTGGCCCTGGACCAGATATATGGCCTTGGAATAGACTTTCCCGAAAAGTATGAGCGGAAGATAAAGGCGGTTACCCCAGAGATGGTCAGACAGGTGGCTCAGAAATATATCGATCCGGAGGCATATGTCCTCGTGGTGGTAGGGCCTTAGGCGTAGGGGCTGAGAATGATCCAGCAAGTCTGCCTGGTGGTGAAACATGTGGGCGAGGGTCCGAAGGCCCTGGCCGAAGAGGCAGAGCGCTACCTTGCCTCCCGCGGCATCAGTGTAAACAGGGATGGGGTCTCTGCCAAAGACCAGGCAATCGTGGTCCTCGGCGGAGATGGCACCCTCCTCCACATCGCCACCAGGGCCTATGAACTTGGAATCCCTCTGCTCGGGATCAATGCCGGCGGGCTCGGCTTTCTCACCGAGGTTCACCGGGATGAGATGATCCAGGCCCTTGAGCGCCTGATCCAGGGCACCTTTGAGCTCGATGAGCGTATGATGCTATCTGTCAGGGTGATCCGCCAGGATGGCGAAGTGGCAGGCTCATACTACGCCCTGAACGAGGCCGTGGTCACCAAGGGGGCCCTTTCCAAGATCATAAACATCCATACCTGGGCAAACGGCAGCTTTCTCACCACATACAGGGGGGACGGGCTCATCGTCTCAAGCGCTACCGGCTCCACCGGCTACAATCTTTCTGCCGGAGGGCCTATCATGCATCCGGCCATAGACGCCATGATCCTGACCCCCATCTGCCCCTTTGCCCTCAGTGCCAGGCCACTCATATTGCCTAGCCGCATGAGGATCAAGATACAGGTGGAAGAGGGCTTCGAGGAGGTATGTCTCGATGTGGACGGCCAGGTGGGGCTTCATCTGCAACATGGAGACACCATCGAGATCGGGCGAGCCCCCGGTGCCCTCAAGCTCATAAGGTCATACAGCCGGGACTATTTCTCGATCCTCAGGCAGAAGCTCGGCTGGGCGGCAGGGATACACGTTCCAGATCTGCCGGATCAGGCCGATTAAATGAAGTAGAAGGAATAGTGAGGCAGCCACTGGCTCGGCAGAGCCTTTGTATGCCGCCAGGCCCAAAACCTTTTGTAAGATGACAGGAACAGAAGAAAACAGATACATTGAAACATCCCATGCCTTTCACAGGCAAGGATTGGATGACGATTTATTGGCAAGAGAGACAGACTCCAGACGGATCGGCCTGAATCTGTGCCGACAGGTGCTGTCCGAGCTGAAAAAATTCCCGCCTTCCTGTCTCATCCTCTTTTCATCTGTGAGCTATGATCTCGATGCCCTGTTAACCGGCATTCATCAAGGTCTTGATGGAATAGACGTGCCTGTCATAGGGACCACTACCGCAGGCGAGATCTGTAACGAGCCCATGCAGGGAAGTGCTGTACTGCTTGCCCTTGCAAGTCCATACCTGCAAGTACATACAGCCATTGGCAAAGGGGTATCAAAAGACTGGAGAATGGCCACTGACCAAATAGCCTCTTCCAGAGAGCTGTTCAGTTATTTCACAGGTGACTCAGAGCTCATGTCCGAGCTTCAGCGCCAGGGCAATCGCATATTCGGACTCCTCTTTTCCCCTGGAAACACGCACCATAGCGATTCCAGAAGTTATGAGATAATGGAGCACATGAAGCAGCTGTCAAGGGGGCGTTTCCCCATATTTGGGGGCTCTTCCGCAGATGACTGGCACATGGACAGAAGCTTTGTCTTTTGCGGGAAAGAGATCCACGAAGATAGTATCCTGCTGGCCATATTCGAAACCGGTCTGAAGTTTGGAATGGGCATGGCCCATGGTTTTATTCCTTCGGATAAAAAGGCGGTAGTTACCAAGGTGGATGACCATGTAGTCCTTGAGCTTGATCACCAAGAGGCAGCTTCCAGGTATGCCGAACTATTGGGCTACAGGCGAGAAGAGCTCTCTCAAAGGCACATCACCCTCACAACCGGCAAGCTGATCGGCATCCCCATCTGTTTCAACGACTATGCCATAAATGTATCCAGCTTTTTTAGTGAGGACGGCGGTGTCAGGTTCGCCCAACCCCTGCGTGAAGGGACGCAGATCACCATCATGGAGGCCGCCCAGTCCGATCTCATTGCAGCCGGGATAATGGCCATACAGGACGGGCTTCTGAGAGGAGAGATCACTACTCCTGCTATAAATCTCATCTTCTCATGCGCAATAAGGGAGAAGCTGCTTGGAGACAGGAGCCGAGAGGAGATCCTGGCGGCAAGGAGCCTGTTGCCGCCTACTGTACCAACCATAGGCTTTTACAGCTTTGGAGAGCAGGGCATAGCACGCTCTGGGGAAAACCTGCACAACAATGGGGCCTTAACCACTCTGATAATCGCAGACGAGCTGACGGGAGCCGCCCTAACCGCCCTTGAAAACAAGAAACTCATCAGCAATCTGGAATTCCACATAGGCGAGCTCAAGACGGCACGAAAAGAGATCTCCAGACTGAACACCTTCCTAAGGGCCATCAGGAACGTAAACCAGGCCATTGTTAAGCAGAAAGTGGTTAAGCCCCTTCTAAAGGAGATCTGCCTCCAGTTCTCCAGGGAAGAGATTTTCGATGGTGCCTTCATCGTACTTTTTGATGACAATACAGGTATTTCAGAGCTGGTATGGCATGGAAATGGCGAGGAGATAAAGGCCATGTCTCAGGAACTTGGACGTGGCTTAATGCCTCCCTGTCTGGATCGTCTCATATCCGACAGAAAGATAGTGCCCTATTTCTTACCAGGCCAAGGGCTTCAGACAGAGTGTGAAAAGTGTGTTTTCCGGGCAAATATCGGGTGTCCGGGTCTGATCGCAGCCCCTATAGCATATAAAGAGCAACTCTACGGGGGGCTTTTCTTCTTCAATCCAAAGATAGAAAGGCTAGACAGCCAATGGCGCAGCCTCATCGAGGAGATATCGGGTGATATCGGCTACGGCCTTCATTTCATCAAGCTTCTCGATGAAAACAAAAGGGTGCAGAAGAGACTGGAACAGCTCACCTTGGCTATTGAACACACCGCAGATCTGATAATGATCACCGACAGAGATGGCACGATCATGTATGTGAACCCAGCATTTGAGAGGACATCCGGGTTCAGCCGCCATGAAGCGATTGGCAAGCAGCCAAACATATTGAAAAGCGGCAAACACCCGGAGCAGTTCTACAAAGAGCTGTGGGATACCATCCTGGCAGGCAGGGTATGGCGTGGAGAGATCACGAACAGGAAAAAGGACGGTACCCTCTTTGTGCAGGAGAGCACCATCTCGCCCATCATAGACGACAGAAGCGGTGAAGTGCTCGGCTTTGTAGCCGTCATGAGGGACGTAACAGAAAAAAGGCAGCTTGAAGAGCAACTTAGAAGGGCACAAAAACTTGAGGCCATAGGGACCTTGGCTGCTGGCATAGCCCACGACTTCAACAACATCCTGACAAGCATCATCGGCCATGGAGAGCTCTGCAGGCTCCATCTTTCTGACAAGAAAAAGGCGCTTGCAAATATAGAGCAAATCATCCAGGCAGGGCTCAGGGCCAGGGATCTGGTAAAACAGATCCTTACCTACGCAAGAAAGACCGAAGGGGAAAAACAGATAATAAGGGTGGCTCCAATCATCAAGGAGACGGCCAGCTTCATGCAGGCATCTCTGCCTGCAAACATAGAGATCAAATACTCCATTAACACCCAGGACGACCAAGTGCTGGCAGATAGCTCGAAGCTCTATCAGGTGATATTAAATCTATGCACCAATGCAGCCCAGGCCATGAGGGATGAAGGGGGACTTCTCCATATAATCCTGGACAAGAGGGTCCCGACCGGCAGCGAACTGCTGGCCAATCCAGGCATGAGCGCCCGACAATACGTGGTTATAACCATAAAGGATACCGGATGCGGAATCCCTGAAAATCTTGTGGAGCGTATCTTTGACCCCTATTTCACCACCAGGGAGGCCGACGAGGGTACAGGCCTTGGGCTTGCTGTGGTACAGGGAATAGTACAGGCCCATGAAGGCTTTATAACGGTTGAAAGCACCCAAGGCATTGGCAGTACCTTTCGGGTATTTCTGCCGGCCAGAGACGCTGAAGCTGAAGAGAAGGATCTGTCGGAAAACGACGACATGGATTCCGGTAGCGGGCATATTCTCTTGACAGAGGATGAGCCAGACCTGCTCAAACTGGTCTGCTCCATCCTTGAGCACCTTGGCTACAGGGTCACACCTGCACGCAATGGAAAAGAGGCATTGGAACTCTTTGAAAAGTCTCCCCGGGCCTACGACCTGCTCATAACAGATCTTGAAATGCCCCAAATGGGAGGAGACAAACTTGCATCCAGGGTTCATGCCATAAGGCCAGACCTTCCCATCATTATAGCCACTGGCTACAACGAGCTCAGAAAGACAGAGGCCTTGAAGTCAGGCAATGTCAAGAAAATCATAATGAAACCGTTTACTATCGAGTACTTAAAGAGGCAGATCAACGAGATATTAGGTCCACAGACGAGAAGGAAGGGGTACAGGGAAAAGGAGTGAAATAGCTCTGTTCCAGATTTTGATCAAATTGGAGAGGTGGCATCTGACCAAAAAAATAAGGCGTGCTCCTGACATCAATTGACAGTCGAGCACGCCTGTACTCTTATTACTCTTTTACTTTACCAGGAGCGAAGCCAGTTCCGATCAGGCTGCCTCTTTCGACTCTTCTTCCTCCTTCTTCAGCTTGGCAATGAGCCGCTCCTTTTCGCGCTCCATTGCCTCTTTTCCTGCATCGAGTGCAGACTCGACCACTGCCTTCTTGGCCTCCACGAGCTCCTTGCTCTTCTCCAGGAGCTCAACAGCCTTTTCCTTGACCTCGTCTGCCACCTTGGCAGCCTCATCTCTGGCGACATCAGCCTTTGTCCGCAACAGCTCCCTGGTCTCGGGACCTGAGCGGGGGGATACCAACATAGCCAGGCCTGCTCCAACAGCACCGCCCAGTAAAAAGGCCAGTGCTACACTTCCTGCTGAAAAGCGGCCGTCACTCATGATTCACCTCCTTTGGAGTACAGGTTTTCACTCATATATTCCAGTGACTTCCTGGCACCTACAGCCATGCTAGCTATCTGCACCGCAAGTCCAGTAAGCCCTGATCTCAATATTCCACTAACCGATCTTACCGTATGGCTGGTCTCTCTGACCGCCTCGAAAAGCTCATTGGTGGCCTCGATCTTCATCTTTATGTCGCTGGTTATCTCCTTGACATTCGCCACCGTGTCCCGTGTCTCGTGAAGCACAGGGGGCACATCCTGATCCATCCTGGCCTGAAGGCTCTTTTCCAGCTCCTGAAAGGCCCTGGCAGTCGCTGCCATCTCATCGATGACAGGCGCTATCCTCTCCTCCACACTGGCAGCCAGAGCCGTGATCTCCTTGAGGCTCCTTTCCGCACTCCTTTCGAGATCCGCAAGGCCACTGAGTACCGGCTCCAGCCCCTTCAGCGCCTCCTCTGCCCCCCTCAGGGCACCATCCACCCGGTTGAGTGTCCGGTTGAGACGCCTCATGGTGGATGACACAGACCTGACCAGCATGTATAGGATAACCAAAAAGGCCACCACCCCGACACAGGCCAGGGCAAAATAGAGTTCTTCCAGGGTAAATTGGGTCACGTGCTCCTCCAGCCTCCGCTCATGCAGCCTCTTGCCCGATCCATGTCGGGTTTTTACTTTCAGAAAAAACAATAAGAAAGGCAAGTGGCCAATGCAAGGGATAAAAGGATGGGCTTTGTGAAAAAAGTGGAAATCGCGGGCCATTCGGGCTGGCTCATAGGAAAGACGGCTCTGGTGCTCCATCTGAACAGACATGGAGGATCGAGCATGCCCCCTTTCGATTCCCTCAATCTCTCCCTGGCAGTAGGGGATGATCCACGGTCTGTTGCCGAAAACCTCTCCACCGCTGCGTCTCTATCATCTGCACGCCGTCTCACAGGCCTCAGGCAGGTCCACGGAACAGAACTGCTCTGCGTTGATGACGCCCCCTTTGCTGTACAAGAAGGAGGCCTTGAACCAGAGGCGGACGGGCTCTTGACCGATACTGCAGGGGTTGGGCTCTTGATCAGGACGGCCGATTGCCAAGCCGTAAGCATCATAGATCCGAAACGCCCTGCCATATCGAACATCCATTGTGGCTGGCGCGGCATTGCAGGCGGGCTCATTGGACGGGCGGTCTCAGAGATGGAGCGCATCTACGGATCTGAGCCTGCCGAACTCGT
>Ga0256914_1002038_pt1 | contig 17230 bp, 11 predicted proteins | sample HulkmetaG_FD_191571 | JGI IMG/M metagenome (GOLD analysis project Ga0256914, IMG submission 191571) | Hydrothermal chimney microbial communities from Main Endeavour vent field at the Juan de Fuca Ridge, Pacific Ocean - Hulk | ecosystem: Environmental > Aquatic > Marine > Hydrothermal vents ... | reverse complement strand
TCATACCTTCCGGACCCGGGCCGACACGGAGGTCCTCCTCCACGGCTACCAGGAGTGGGGCCTGGACCTTCCCTCCAGGCTGAGGGGCATGTTCGCCTTCGCCCTCGTGGACAGGGGGCGCAGGCGGCTCCTCCTGGCCCGGGACAGGCTCGGCCAGAAGCCCCTCTACTTCGCCCGCCTGGGGGACCGGATCCTCTTCGCCTCGGAGGTGAAGTCCCTTCTGGCCCATCCCGCCCTGGCTGCGCAACTGGATCCGGGAGCCCTGTGGGAGGCCTTGATCTTTCGCTACGTTCCCGATCCCCACTGCATCTTCCGGGGCGTGGAGAAGCTTCCGCCGGCCCATCTCTTCTGGGCGGAAGAGGGGGGCCGCGGGGGAGTGGAGTGCTACTGGGATCTTCCCCTCCTGGACCGGAGGGATCCGGGCGTGGAGGAGTCGGCCCGGGAGGTCCTGGAGGGCCTGGACGGAGCCGTGGAGGCCAGGCTGGTGGCCGACGTCCCCTTGGGGGCCTTCCTCTCGGGAGGAGTGGACTCGGCGGGGATCGTGGCCTCCATGAGCAGGTTCCGCGAGGAAGTGGTCGCCGTGAGCGTCGGGTTCCCCGATGCCGCATTCGACGAGAGGCCCTCGGCCCGGGCCGTGGCGGGGCGCCTGGGAATCCGCCTGGAAGAGCACGAGACCACCCCCGACGCGGCGGGGGACCTGGACCTGCTGGCCTTCCACTTCGACGAGCCCTTCTTCGACTCTTCCGCCCTCCCCACCTACCACGTGAGCAGGGAAGCCAGGAAACACGTGACGGTGGCCCTCTCGGGGGACGGGGGGGACGAGGCCCTTGCGGGATACAGGCGCTACCGGTTCGACCTCTGGGAGAACCGGGTGAGGCGTTGCCTTCCGCCGGGAACGGGACGGTTCTTCCTTGGCCCTTTGGGGCGGGCCTGGCCCCGATCCAGGAGTCTCCCCAGGTGGATGCGGGCAGGCGCAACCCTGGAGAACCTCGCCCGGGATCCGTTCTCGGCCTACGTCCACTCCGTGTCGGCCCATTCCCCGGCCGAGGCCTTCTCCATGCTCCACGAGGACTTGAGGAGGGAGCTGGAAGATTTCGATCCTCTGGAGATCCACCGGAAACACTTTCTTCGGGCCCGGCGGGCCGATACGCTGAGCAGAGTGCAATACCTGGACCTGAAGACCTACTTGCCCGGGGACATCCTGGTGAAGGTCGACCGGGCTTCCATGGCGGTCTCCCTGGAAACCCGGGCTCCCTTCCTGGACCACCCCTTCCTTGAGAGGGCCCTCCAGGTCCCTCCCCGCCTGAGGATCAGGGGGGGAAGGGGCAAGTGGATCCTTCGCCGTGCCCTGGTGGAGCGGCTTGGTCCGGGAATCCTGGAAAGACGGAAGGCGGGTTTTTCCATTCCTCTCGCCCGCTGGACCGGGACGGAGCTGGACGGCCGGGTCCGGGAGGCCCTGGAGGGAGAGGCGGCGCGCCTCCTCCTGGATCGCCGGCAGTTGGCTCGCTGGCGCGAAGAGCACCGGTCCGGGGCGCGGGACCGGTCCGAGGCCCTCTGGGCCCTGCTGGTCCTCCACAGGTGGTGGGAGAAGTGGGGAAGGGGGCTTTCGTGAACGTCCTGGTCTTGACCGAACTCTTTCCCGATCCCCGGCGGCCCAGGCACGGGATCTTCGTGCAACGTTTCCTGGGCGCCCTGGAGGAGAAGGCGGGCTGGAAGAGCAAGGTCATCTCCCCCAGGCCGGTTCCCTTTCCCCTCCTGGGGAAGCTCCTGGGTCCTCCTCTCCCCTCCGAACTCCTCCCCCCTCTCAGGGTGAAGGACGGGGACCGCTGGGTGGACTACCCCAGGTATTCCCACTTGAGGGGGATCGGCGTGGTCTGGCAGGCCGGCGCCGTGGCCAGGGCCGCCTGGAAGGTCTGCAAGGAATTCCCTTCCAAAGAAAAGTACAAGGCCGTCATGGGGATCTACCTCTACCCCTACGGCGTGGCGGCGGCCCGGCTGGCGGGGAAGCTGGGGTTGCCCTTGATCCTCTCGGGGAGAGGTTCGGACGTTTTGCTCCTGGGAAAGAATCCCTTCCTGGCTGGGGGTATGAGGAAGGCCTTGAGGTCCGCCTCCTTCGTCCATGCCGTCTCGGGGGAGATCGCCCGGGAGATGGAGCGAATCGGCGGACTTCCCGAAGGGGCCGTGGCGGTGGTGGAGAACGGAGTGGACACGAATCTCTTCAAGCCCGGTCTAAGGACGGGGTTCCGCAAGAGGTGGGGCATCCCCGGATCCTCCACCCTGATCCTGAACGTAGGGAGGTTGGACCCGGTGAAGGGCCAGGATCTCCTGGTGGAGGCCCTGGCCCTCCTGGACAAGAACTACCACCTGGTCCTTGTGGGGGAAGGACCCTTCCGGGAGAAACTGGAGGACCTGGCCGCCAGGAAAGGAGTGAAGGAGAGGGTCCACCTGGTGGGACCTCTTTCCCCCAGGGACCTGGCCCTTTGCTACAGGGACGCCGACCTCTTCGTCCTCTCCAGCAGGAGGGAGGGGTGCCCCAACGTGCTCCTCGAGGCCCTGGCTTCGGGTGTGCCTTGCGTTGCCCGGGCCGTGGGTGCCGTTCCGGCCATCCTGGAGGAGGGACGGCTCGGAACGCTGGTCTCCGAGGAGGAGCCCGAGGCCCTGGCTGCGGCCATGGCCCGGACCGTGGGAACCTCTTCCCCCCTCCTGCTTTCCGGGGATTTCGGCAGGAAGCGTTCCTGGGAAACGGCGGCGGAACGCTTCGCAAAGCGGGCGGAAAGGGCGCTGGGATGGAGGTGAGGCGCATTCTCTACCACCACAGGACCCGGGCCAGGGACGGCCAGGCCGTCCACGTCCGCTCCCTGATCAAGGCCTTCCGCTCCCTGGGCCACCAGGTGAAGGAGGTCTCCCTGGTGCGCCACGGCGACAGGGAGGCCGGTCCGGGAAAGGGGAGCCGCCTCTTCTTCCTGGCCTCCCTCATGCCCAGGTTCGGCCTGGAGATCCTGGAACATCTCTACGGGAACGTGGGAACCCACAAGATCCTGACCGCCGCAAAGGGTTTCGATCCCCACTTCATCTACGAACGTTACGCCCTGTCCAACCTGGCGGGCATACACGCCAAGGAGAAACTCGGGGTCCCACTCTTCCTGGAGGTGAATTCCCCCATGGTCCTGGAGATGGAGAGGCTGGGGAAGCTGGTCTTCCACCGCTGGGCCCGGCGGGTGGAGTCCCAGATCTACCGGCAGGCCGACCTCATCTTCGCCGTCTCGGGGGTCCTGAAGAGGATGCTCGTCGAGCAGGGCGTGGAGGAGTCCAAGATCCTGGTCCAGCACAACGGGGTGGACCTTTCCCTCTTCCCCTCCCCCGAGGAGAAAGAAGAGATCCGCAGGGAGTTGGGGCTTGCGGGCCGGCGGGTCGTAGGCTTCTCGGGATTCCTCAGGGACTGGCACCGTATGGACATGGCCCTGGAGGCCATGGCCAGCCTGGTCCGGTCCGGTTTCGACGACCTGCTCCTCCTGGTGGTCGGGGAGGGGCCGGGATGCCGTCCCCTCCAGGAGCAGGCCGCCTCCCTGGGAGTGGGGGACAGGGTCAGGATCACGGGGGGGATGGCCCCCGAGGATGTTCCCCGCTGGGTCTCGGCCTTCCACGTGGGGGTCCTTCCGGCGATCAACCCCTATGCGTCTCCCCTGAAGCTCTTCGACTACCTGGCCGCCTCCGTTCCCGTGGTGGCTCCCGACCAGGAGAACCTGAGGGAGGTCGTGGAGCACGGCAGGACGGCCCTCCTCTTCGAGAAAGGGAACCCCCTGGCCTTCGAGGAGTCGGTGAAAAGCCTCCTGGAAGACCCGGAACTGGCCGATAGGATCGGAAGGAACGGGAGAGCCTCCATCACAGAGAGGGGGTTTACCTGGGAGGAGAACGCCAGGAGAGTGGTCCAGGCCTATGACGAGCGTTTCGGGCAGTCCCGGTGAGGAGGTCCCCGGCCGGAGATCTTCCCTCCTCTGGTGGCTCCTGGTGCTTTCCGGCTTCGCCCTCCTGAGCTGGGGCACCTTCTACTGGATGGTCCGTTACCGCTGGTTCCACGGAGACGGTCTCTACGAGCACGCCCCCCTTCTCTTCCTCTTCGGCGGCTGGGTCGCCTGGCGGGACAGGAAGGAGGTCCTGGCCCTTCCCCGGAGGACGGATTCCCGGGGCCTGGCCGTCCTCGGCCTGGGGGTCTTCCTGCACCTGGCGGGGGTCTTCCTCTTCCGGGACTCCATCTGCGGGTTCGCCCTGATCCCCATCCTGGCGGGCCTGTTGCTTGTGGACCAGGGGTGGGAGAGGACCAGGAGGCTCCTTCCCCTGGTCTTCTTGTTGCTCTTCGCCGTACCTTTGCCCGACCAGCTTCTCAAGGCTGCCACCTTTCCCATGAAGATGGCCTCCACCGCTGCGGGCACGTCCCTGGCGAAGATCTTCCTGGGTGGGAGTTTCCAGAGAGCCGGAACGGAGATCTTCTTCGCCGGCCAGGCGGGCCCCCTGATCGTGGGGGACGCCTGCTCGGGGATGCGCTCGGCCCTGGCCCTCCTCACCCTGGGGTATTGCCTGGCCTTCTTCTTCGGCCCGCCGGGGCCGAGGCGGCCCATCCTTGTCCTGGCCGCCCTGCCGGCGGCCTTCGCGGCGAACGCCGTGAGGATCGCCGTTCTCTGCCTGGCCGCCTCGGCCTTCGGGGTGGAATTCGCCGCAGGGAAGATGCACACCCTCATGGGATATGTTCTCTACCTGTTGGCCTTCGGGATCCTCCTTGGCGTGGACAAACTGGCGAGGCGGATCGCGCCGGGGAAGACCCGCGGGGAGGGAAAAGGATGAAAGGGGCCCGCCTGGCGGCTCTCCTGCTGGTCTGGTTCGGGGCCGGGGGGACCTTCTTTCTCCGGGGAACTCTGGGGGTCACGGGGAGGGAGACGAGAAAGGCCCTTTCCATCCCCTACAGGATCGGGGAGTGGACGGGCCGGGACATCCGGGTCTCGGCCTGGGAGAGGGCCCTCCTGCTCACCAGGGACTTCGTCTTCAGGGCCTACACGAGGAAGGGACGTCCCGGGCGGGTGGTCCTCCTGGCGACCTGGTCGGCCAACGACTTCGAAGCGGTCCATCCTTCCGACGATTGCTACACGGCGAACGGATACGAGATCACGGGTTGGAAGAAGACCTTCCTGGACGTCCCCGGAAGGGGGCGGCTCCAGGTGATCCTCAAGGAGGTCACCGGAAGGGGGGAGAAGCGGATCTACTTCGATCTCTTCCGGGCGGGAGGAAGGTGGAGCCTGGACGTGTGGAGTCACATGGCGGAGCTTCTGTGGAGGGCCTTGACGGCCAGGGACGTATCGGGAGGGAAGATCCGGGTGGAGACCACCGTGGGGGAAGGGGGGCGGGAGGCCGCCCTGAAGCGGATGGAGGATTTCCTGGGCCGGGCCCTTCCCGTGATCGAGAGGGCCTTGCGATGATCCGGCACGCCCTGACGGTGGATCTGGAAGAGTGGTTTCACGTGATGAACCTCCGCTCCTTCTTCCCTCCCTCTTCCTGGGAGGGCCTGGAGCGCAGGTCGATCGGCCCCACCAGGAGGATCCTGGAGATCCTGGAGAAGCGGGGGGTGAAGGCCACCTTCTTCTGCCTGGGATGGCTCGCCGAGAGGGAGCCTTCCCTGGTGGAGGAGATCGCCCGGGAGGGCCACGAGATCGCCACCCATGGATACAGCCATCGCGTGTTGGGTGAGTTGGGACCGGAAGGTTTCAGGGAAGAACTGGAGAGAACGGCGAGGATCCTGGAGGACATCGCGGGAAGAAAGCCCGACCTCCACAGGGCCTGTTCCTTCAGCGTGACTCCCTCCACCTCCTGGGCCCTGGAGATCCTGGCGGCGGAGGGCTACAGGGGGGACTCATCGGTATTCCCCGTTCCCCACCCGGATTACGGTTGGAAAGGATTTCCCACTCTTCCCGTGGAAGTCCGGACCGCGAAGGGTGGGATCGTGGAGTTCCCCCCCTTGACCCTGGATGTCCTGGGCAGGAGCCTCCCCGCCGGCGGAGGAGGATACCTGAGGCTCTTCCCGGTGAAGTTTCTCTCCTTCGCCCTGGGAAGAAGGGCGAAGGCCGGCGTGCCTGGGTGCATCTACCTGCACCCCTGGGAACTGGATCCGGGCCAGCCGAGGCCGGGTGTTCGGGGGATCAAGCGATTCCGGCATTACGTAAACCTCGAGAAGACGGCCTCCAAGCTGGAGAGACTCCTGTCGGAACACTCTTTCACCACCATGGGGGCGGTCCTGGCCGACCTGGAGGAGAGGGGGCTGCCCGGCCTGGATCTGCCGGGGAGGCCGGCTTCTCCGTCCTCCTAGGAGGGGGGGATCCCCGCCGTCCCTGGAAGGGGCCGGTCCTTCCGGCGATCCCCCTCTCTCACCCCCTGTCCGGTCACTTCCCTTCCCCTGGTGGGGAGGCGGGCGTGGAGCCGGGCCGGACCTTCTCCCCGGCCCGCCTGACCAGGCGGAGGATCAGGCCTGCATACCGGGCCCTTGGATGGCCGGGGTGCTTCTCCAGGAGGCGGGCGAGACAGGTCCCGGCCTCCTTCCAGGCGGGAGGATCCAGGAAGAGGGCCGCCCTGGCCCGGAAGAAGTCCTCTTCCGGCCCTCCGCACCCGGCCCTTTCCAGGAGGTCCAGGGCCTTCCGGAACTCCCCCCTTCTCAAGTGCCAGAGGGCCAGGGCGCGCCGGGGGAGAGGCTGGTTCGGGGCCAGGCCGGACAGGGCCTCGGGGCCGGGCATTCCCGGAAGGTCGTTTCGTCCCAGGAAGTCCACCTCCCTGGCGAGGAGGGGGGAGTGGGACATGTAGAGATCCCCCACGGAGAAGGCCTTCCGGGCCTTCTTCCACTCTCCCAGGGCCTCGAAGGCCATTCCCGTCGCCTCCCAGGCCTCCCAGGAAGCCGGGTCCCTCAGGAGGAGTTCCCTGGCGGCCTTCACAGCCTCGGAGGGACGGACCCGGGCGATGAGCCTGGCGGTGGATCCGGCCCAGAGGAAATCCGGCGTGTTCACGGGCATGCGGCGGACCCTCTCGATGTGCTTCTGGAGGAGGGGAAGATACCGGGCGACCGCTTCCTCCAGGGGAACGTCCTCGGTGGCGATGAGGAAGTGGAGGGCCGGACCCGAGGGGCCGTGGGGATCCTCCACCAGGGGCCGGGCCGCCCGGCGGGCTTCGTCCCTGAAGCCCGGGAGGAGGTCCCTGGCGACCTGGAAGAAGGCGTCGATCACCAGGAGGTGTTCCCTGCCGCTGGTGCGGGAGATGGCTCTCTCCAGGAGTCGAGCGGCGCCGAGCTTGTCCCCGGCGGCCAGGAGTTCCTGGGCCGTCGCCAGGGGGGCTCCCTTTCCGGCCTTCTCCAGGAGGACACTCTCCGCCTGGAGGAAGAACCTTGCAAGGGAGAGGAACCGTTCCGCCCCGGCCTTGTCTCCGATCTTCTCCGCTCCGTGGGCCAGGTTGCGGAGCCACTGGGAGAAGATGTGGACCACCTTCGAGAGGAAATCCAGGTCCTTCAGGCCTCCCGCCGCCACCCGGGCCTGCCAGAGGGGAAAGAGATTCTCCAGGTAGAGGGCGGTCTTGAAGAAGAGATCCCTTCCTTTCTCCACCTGCCGGGAGAAGTCGAGGAGGATCCTCCATGGCTCGTCCATCTTGGGGTTCTGGGCCAGGAGGAGGCCCAGGTCCCTCAAGGCGTCGTCCCGGAGGCCGGCGGCCAGGCGGGCCCGGTCCAGGATCACCCGGGCCCAGGGCTTCTCTTTCTCCTTGGGGGGCAGGGCCTCCAGAGTCTTCAAGGCTTCCCCCTGGAAATCCGGCCGATCCAGGAAGAACAGGGTCTCCAGCAGGGGCCGGCACCACCTGGCGCAGAGTTCGTCCAGACCGGGGTCTCCCGTCGAGGGGGCCCGGTTCTTTCCCTCCCCCAGGAAGAAGGCCAGGGCTCTCAGGCGGGCCCGTCCCCAAAGCCCCTTCGGGGGATCCAGGAAGAGGGAGGCACCCTTCTCCCGGGCTTTCTTGAGGTGTCCTGTGAGGGCCAGCAAGGTGGCTTCGTCCAGGGGTGGGAAGAGCCCTTCCTGGAGGGAGAGGATTTCCCCGGCGTCCCTGGTCCTTCCCCGGGAGACGTAGTAGGGCACGAGAAAGAGGGCCGCCTCCTTGCCGTCGGGGAAAGCCAGGGCCCGCTCGGCCTCCAGCGCCGCCTGCTCGGGTCGCCCCGACTTGTAGAGGCACCGGGCCCGAAGGAGGAAGACCTTTCCCCTGCCCAGGGAAGAGAGGGCCTTCGGGGAATCGGAAAGTCTCCCAGCGAGTCTCAGGGCGGCTCGATTCCTACCGGCGCGATAGAGGAGGCGGGCCGCGCGGAAGACCTCCCCGGGCGGGGCGTCGGCGGCGAGGTATTCCCGGACCGAATCCTCCAGGCCTTTCCCGTCCCGGGTCTCCAGCCTTACCTGGAGAAGGAGATATCGGGACTCCCAGTAGGGAGCGCTTCCCCTGGGAACGGCGGCGAAGTGGTCCGCCGCCCGGCGAAGACGCCCCAGGGTCCGGAGGGCCTTTCCGGCAAGGAGATTCAGCTCGGGATCCTCCTTCCCGAATCGATCCAGGCCCCTGAGGACAACCTGGAGTGCCTGGCCGGGGCGTTCCATGGCCAGGAGCCCCCGGGCGAAGATGCGGAAGGCCCTGGGGGTTCCGCCGGCGGAGACCAGGTCCAGGTCGAGACCGGGGTCGTCCTTGCCTTCCCGGGCGTAGATTTCCGCCAGGAGGGAGAGGATCCTGGGATCGCCGGGGTGGTTGGTCCGGGAGGTCTCCAGGGCGGTCCGGGCCTCCTCCAGTCGGCCCGCCAGGATCCGGGCCTTCGCCAGGAGAAGTTCCACCGCCGGCGAATCGGGATAGAGGATCCGGGCTTCCCGGGCGTGGAAGAGGGCCGGCTCTCCCATTCCCCTCTCGAGGAAATACCGGGCCAGTTCCAGGTGGAGGTGGGGATGGACCAGCTCCTTGGCGAGGAGGTTCCCCTCGGCGAAGAGTTTTCGTGCCGTGGCCTCCACGGTGTGCCCCCGCCGGTCCAGGATCGTCTTCCTGGCGGCCCAGAGCTTTTCCAGGATTTCGTCGGAGGGCTTCACCCTGTAGGCCTGCCTGTAGTCCAGCAAGGCCTCGTCGAACTTGCCTTCCTCCTCCAGGAGGGCCGCCCTGCGGAGCCTGGGTGTCACGTCCCAGGGCCGCTGGTCCACCCATTGCCGGAGGTAGAGGAGGGCCTTCTTGGGATCCTTCCGTTTCAGGGCCCCTTCCACCAGGGCCTCCTGGGCCAACCTGTAGCGGTCGATCCACTCGGCGGGTCTCTCCCCGTGGGAACGGGTGAAGTTCTCCAGGTCACGGACGTAGGACTTGGGCTCCCAGCCGGAGATGAAGGCGTTCATCCCCGAGTAGAAGGGGGAGAGCTCAGCGAAGCGCGGGGGAAAGTGCCTCCACAGGGAGAGGACCTGCTGGAAGGTGTCGTTAAGTACCGGTTCCCGGCGCCGGACGGTGAGGAGGTCGAGCAGGAGGATCCAGGCGTCTTCGACGGCCGGCGGAATGGTGCGCCAGCGCTTCCAGATCCGCTGGGGCGGATCCCCCCGGAACCAGGCCAGGAGAGTCTCCTCCGCCATGGATTCCCGGCCGGCCCGGCGCTGGAGCTCTCCGAGCCTCTGGGCCGCCCGGGCCCTGTAGAGGGGCCCTCCCGCGGCGAGGGCCGTCCTGGATGCCATGGCCGCCTCGTCGGGCCGGCCCGCCAGGGCCAGGAGACCCGTGACGCCCTGGAAGGCGGCGAAGGTGCCCTCCAGGTCGAGGGCCTCCCCGTAGTTCCGGAAGGCCTTTTGGACCCAGTCCCGGGCCTCGCCGATCTTTCGCTCCACCCATTCCCTCGTGGACAAGGGAACCTCGGCGGCCGCCAGGAGTTTCTTCGCCTCGGAAGAGAGGGCCCTGGCCCTGGGGTCTTCCCGCCGGTGGAAGATGAGTTTCAGGATCAGGGGCTGTACCTGGAGGAGCACCTTCCCCGGGACGAGAAGGGAGAGGCGGTCCTGGATCCTTTTCAGGATGGACTGGTAGGCCCTCTGGCTCGCCCGGCCGAGGGCCTCCTTGGCGAGGGTCTCCAGTCTTGGGGGTAGGTCCCCGGGAAGGCTCTCGAGGATGGTTACGGCCTTCTGGATTTCCCTGCCGGCCCCGTCCAGGTCTCCCCTCTTCACGGCCCGGGCGGCCCGGCCCAGGTGGACTCTCTCGGCCAGGCGGATCTTGTACTCCCCTCTCTTCGCCGGGTCCTTGGTGACCTTCAGGAGGGACTCCAGGTCCTTCTGGGCCAGGGCAAGGTTCCCGACCCGGAGGTAGGCCCGGGAGCGGAGGTCGTAGATCCGGGCCAGGAGGACGGGATCCCGGCGGGAGACCAGGGCCCGTTCGGCCTGGTCCAGGAGACGGACGGCTTCCTTGGGGTTTCCCCCGGCCAGGAGATCGGCGGCGTCGCGGATCCGATCCTCCGCCCCCTTGGGGTGGAGGAGGAAGAAGAGGAGAGTCCCTCCGACGAGCACGAAGAGAACGAGCCCCAGGGCCCCGAGGACCCTGCCGGCTAAGGTCGGCTTGGTTGGCTCCCTGTCGAACATGGATTCGCCCCGGCTGGAGTTCCCCCTTTCTTACCCGCTGGAGTTCCCCGGCGCCACCTCGGGACCGGGCCGCCTCGACCCTCCCGGCGAGGGAGGCTGGATCTTGTGACGCCGCATCTTGTGGAAGAGGGTGGTCCTGTCGATTCCCAGGGCCTTGGCCGTTCGGGTTCGATTCCAGCCGAAAGCATCCAGGGCTTCCAGGATGATGGCCTTCTCCGCCCTGGCCAGGGCCTCCTTGAGGGGAAGGATGGCCCCCCCTTCCCGGGGGATGGTCCCCGGTCTCCCTTGGAGGCCCGGTGCCTCCCCCGGCCGGGAAGAGGTCTTGTCCTGGTCGAGCATCCAGGGGGGGAGATCGGAGGGGAGGACCAGGGGGCCTTTGGCCAGGACCACGGCCCGCTCCACGGCGTTCTGCAACTCCCGGACGTTCCCCGGCCATTTCCAGGAGAGGAGGAGGGCCGCCGCTTCGGGGCTGAATCCTTTGACGGGCCGGTTGTATTCCCCGGCGAAGCGCTCCAGGAAGTGGCGGGCCAGGTAGATTACGTCGTCGGGCCTTTCCCTCAGGGGCGGGATCTCCAGGGTCACGACCTGGACCCGGTAGAAGAGGTCCTCCCGGAATCGCCCCTTCTTCACTTCCTCGGAAAGGTCCACGTTGGTGGCCAGGATCACCCGGACGTCAACGGTGCGGGTCTTGTCCTCTCCAACTCTTTCCAGGGTCTTCTCCTGGAGGACCCGCAGGAGTTTGACCTGCAGGGCCGGCGAGGCCGTGGCGATCTCGTCGAGGAAGATGGTTCCCCCATGGGCCCTCTCGAATTTTCCCGGCTTGTCCCGGACGGCGCCGGTGAAGGCCCCCTTGGCGTGGCCGAAGAGTTCCGACTCCAGGAGGGTGTCGGGAAGGGCGCCGCAATTGACTTCCACGAAGGGGCCGTCCCTCCTGGAGGAGCGGACGTGGATGGCCCGGGCCAGGAGGCTCTTGCCCGTCCCCGATTCTCCCGTCAGGAGGATGGTCGCCTTCGTGTCCGCCACGGCGGCCGCCACGGAGAGGACCTCTTCCATGCGGCGGTCCTTCACCAGGACCTGCTCGAAACCGAAGCGGTCCCCCAACTCCTCCCGGAGGAGGCGGTTCTCCCTGGCCAGGCGGGACTTCTGCAGGGCCCTCCTTACGGTGAGACGGGTTTCCTCCTCCATGAGGGGCTTGGAGATGAGGTCGAAGGCTCCCAGGTCCACCGCTTCCTTCGCTTCTTCCAGGGTGGAGAATCCCGTGGTCAGGATCACGACCTGGTCGGGGTCGATCTTGAGGATCTTCTGGAGTAGGCCGATGTTCTCTCCCGGCGAGGTTCCTTCTCCCAGGATCACCAGGTCGTATCGTTCCTCCCGGACGGCTTCCAGGATCTCCTCCTCCCGGGCGAGGAGGGTGACTTCCACCCCTTCCTCCTGGAGGACTTCCACGAGGGGGCGGATGGACTCGGGTTCCGAGTCGGCGACGAGGATGCGGGGATGGTTGGTTTCCACCGGCCAGGGTCTCCCTGGGGGACGGCACAGGTTCCCCCAAGTGTTTTCTATCGGGACGGCCGGGGGCTTCCCTTGACCGGACTCAGGAAGGGGATTCCTCCGGTGGGGATGGCCTGGAGAGGGGAAGGTCCAGGAGGAGCCTGAGTCCCCCTTCCTTCTCCCATCGGGCCCGGGCCTCTCCTCCCAGGGCCCGGGCGGCGCCGGCGGCCACTGCAGGAGAGAGGCCGATCTCCGGGGCCTGGAGGGCCCGGTTGAGGAAGAAGGGGTGGAAGGTCCGTTCCACCCGCCAGCGCGGGGAGGGGCGGGTTGCGGGAAGGAAGAACTCCACCAGGAGCCGGTCCCCCTTCGGCCGGACCTGGAGGAGGATGGGGACCCCGGAAGGGACGAGGGTCTTGGAAAGGCGAAGCAGTCCTTCCAGGGCTTGGAGGAAGAGGGCCGGGTCTCCCTTCCAGGGGAGGGTGGAGGGAAGGCTTCCCCGGGAGAAGAGTTTCTCCTGGGGGTCCTCCTCGTCCAGGCGGCGGCGTAGGAGGATGGCCAGGTCCACCTCTTCCCGGCGGGGTTTTTTCCCTCCCGAGGCGATCTCCAGGTCCCGGACCACTTGTTCCAGCCTGGCCAGGCCTTCCCGGGCCTGGGCCAGGGTGGCCCTGGCGGGGGAGTCCTCCTGCGGGGGGAGTTGCATCTCCAGGAGCTGGAGATAGCCCGAAAGGGTGGCCAGGGGGTTGTTCAGGGCGTCGGCCACGCCTTGGACCAGATCCTCCAGGAGGGATCCCATCTCCTTCCAGGGATGGAGAGGCCCGAGGCGGGCTTCCACCTCTTCCAGGACGGCCTCGCCCGACTGGGGGAAGGGGGCCCAGACGGTCCGGGTTCCCTGGAGGAGGACTTCCAGTTTCTCCAGGGAGGGAGGGTCCTCCTCGGGGGGGGCCACCAGGAGGGGTACCCTTGGGTAGGCCCGGTCGGCCAGGCGCAGGGCTCCCGCTTCGGCGGGGAAGACCAGGGCGCCGTCGATCCAGACCAGGACCGGGCCTCCCTCCACGGAGGAAGGAAGGGCCGCCAAGGCGTCCAGGGGAGTCGGAAAGAAGCGGACCCGGACCCGGCCGCCCGACTGGGCCTGGGCCTCTTCGAAGGGGGCCCGGTCGGGGACCACCAGAAGGAGGAGCCTGGGTGGGGGATGGTCTGCCGGTGGAAGAAGAGGTGGGGCCATGGGAAAAGAAAGTCGTCTTCCGGACAAGGGTTTCAGACTCCTCTTCTTTTCCCACCTTTTCCCTCTCGGGGAAAGAGGGGAGGAGTCTCTTCTTGAGTCGGGGGGCGGTCTTTGCCGATGGCCCCAAGAGACGAGAAGGGGTCTTCGCCATGAAAGAGTCCGGCCGGAGAGGGCAGAGGGAAAAAGATTCCAAGAACATGGGGAAGCTCGCCCCCATGGGGGAAGCTATGGCCCAGATCAAAAAAGGGGGGCGGGCACTTGTAAGGGAGGTGAAAAGTTTTTTCCCTGAGCCGGAAGAACTGGACGATCTTTCTCTCAGGGAGGCCTTGGAGGAGATGGAAGAGCGTATCCTCGAGGAGGACCTGGAAGGCGCTCTGGAGAGGCTCGAGAGGGGACTGGCTCCCATCCTGGCCGGTCCGGGATTCGTGGCGGAGCCCGAGAGGAAGAGAAGGCGGCTGCGGGGAGAATGGCTCTTCCTCGGGGCCCTGGGGATCGGGCTTCTGGCGGCCTGGTTGCTGGCCCGGGTTTGAAAGAGCTTCCTCGATATGGGAACCTTCCCTCCTGAAGGCGGGAGGATTCTTTCCCGGAGAGGGTGCATGATGGAAAGGAAAGAACCACGGCCGCCTGGGGTCGAGGGGGAGCGGGACTCCTCCAGGCCCGAGCTTTCCGTCGTGATCCCTCTCTTCAACGAGGCGGAGAACGTCTACCCCCTCCATGCGGCCCTGACCCATTCCCTCCAGGCTCTGGGAAGGAGCTACGAAATCCTTTACGTGGACGACGGTTCTTCCGACGGGACCTATCCCTACCTGCTGGACCTCCACCGGCGGGATTCCCATGTTACGGTGATCCGCCTGGGGAAGAACTTCGGCCAGACGCCCGCCATGGCGGCGGGCTTCGACCACGCCAGAGGAAAGATCCTGGTCACCATGGACGGGGACCTGCAGAACGACCCGGCCGACATCGAGAGGTTGATCGAAAGGCTGGAGGCGGGATACGACGTGGTTTGCGGCTGGCGCCGCCGCCGGAGGGACGCCTTTCTGCTCAGGCTCCTTCCTTCCCGGGCGGCCAACTGGCTCATTTCCAAGATCACCGGTGTGGAGATCCACGACACGGGTTGCACCCTCAAGGTCTACCGGGACTGGGTGGTGCGGAACATGTCCCTCTACTCGGAGATGCACCGGTTCATTCCGGCCTTGGCGGCGGGAGTGGGTGCCAGGGTGACCGAGATCGGCGTGCGCCACCACAGGAGGCGGTACGGGGTGTCCAAGTACGGGATCATGCGGGTCTTCCGGGTCGTCCTGGATCTTCTTGTGGTGAAGATGATCGTAGCCTTCGCGGCCCATCCGATCCGCTGGTTCGCCATCATGAGCCTTCCCTTCTTCGTCCTGGGAGGGGCCTTCTTCTTCCTGGGGCTGGTCTTCTTCTCCTTCCAGGGCAAGGGAGGTTCTCCCGTCCTCCTGGAGAAATGGGACCTGGGTTACATGACATCGGCCCTCCTTCTCGCCATGACCGCCTCCAACCTCTTTCTCCTGGGCTTCCTCTCCGAGTTGGCCGTGAAGGCTTCGGGGTTCTTCCGCTGGAAGGCCTGGGCCGTGGAGGGCCGGTCGTGAGCAAGGTGGACATAACGGCTCTCCTCCATATCCACCAGCCGGGAACGGACGTGGAGGAACTCTACAAGGCCTACGGGGAGGCCCTGGACCGCACGGGGAGGACCTGGGAGATGCTCTTCGTCCTGGACGGAGTGGAGGACCCCGTCCTCTCCCGGCTCCACTCCCTCCGGGAAAAGGACCACAGGGTCCAGGTCCTGGCCCTCCATTCCTCCTTCGGAGAGTCCGTGGCCTTCGCGGCGGGTGCCGAGAAGGCCCGGGGCGCCTATCTCCTCACCCTGCCTTCCTATCTCCAGATCGAGCCCATGGAGATCCTCTCTCTCGTGGAGGAACTGGACCGGGGGGCCCACCTGGTCACTCCCTGGAGGCATCCCCGGGTGGATCCCTGGATCAACCGGCTCCAGTCGGTCCTCTTCAACTGGATCATCCGGCTCATCATCCATTCCCGGTTCCACGACTTGAACTGCGGATTCCGCGGGATTCGGAGGGAGGTGCTCGAGGAGATCACTCTCTACGGCGATCTCTTCCGGTTCCTCCCGGTCATTGCGGCCCGACAGGGTTTCCGAGTGCGGGAGATCCGGGTGAAGCACCGGATGGAGCTGGGAAAGCGGGGGTTCTTCGGCCTGGGAGTCTACATCCGGCGTTTCCTGGACATCCTGGCGGTCCTGTTCCTTTCCAGGTTCACCCAGAAGCCCCTGCGTTTCTTCGGGGTCCTGGGTCTCTTTCTCATGCTCGTGGGAGTGGGGCTCGCGGCGGAGCCGGTATTCCGGAAACTCTTCGGCCAGGGTTCCCTCCAGGACAGGCCGCTCTTCCTGGTGGGTGTGGCGGTCTTCACCTTCGGCGTGCAGCTCATCGGGTTCGGCCTGGTCGGAGAGATCATCATCTTCACACAGTCCAAGCATTTGAGGGAATACAAGGTGGACAAGGTCTACGAGGCGGAGGACACATCCGCACCCGTTGTGCCCGCCGCCCCTCCTCCCGAGGAGGCGAGAAAGGGAAAGCCCCCGGGAAAGGGGCCCTTGCTCGTAAGGGGGCTGGCGGCGGGAGAGGATGCCCGGTGGGATCGGTACGTCCGCTCCCACCCGGGGGGATCGCCTTTCCACTTGAGCGGATGGCGGAGGGTGGTCTGGGAGACCTTCGGCCACGATCCGCTCTACCTCCTGGCCGAGGAGGGGGATACCATCAAGGGTATCCTGCCCGTCTTCAGGGCGAGGTCCTTCGGCCGCGGTTTCCACCGGGAGAGGGTGCACATCTCCGTACCCTACGGGGTCTACGGCGGGATCCTGGCCGACGACAAGGCCGTTGAGAGGGCTCTCCTGGAGGAGGCCTGCAGGAGGGCCGAGAACGAGGGCGTGGGCTACCTGGAGCTCCGGGACAAGGAGGACAATGGTTACGACCTTCCTTCCTCGGATCTCTACGTGGGTTTCATCGGGGATCTTCCAGAGGATCCCGAGGAGTGCTTGAAGCGTATTCCCAGGAAGGCCAGGGCGGAGGTGCGCAAGGGACGTGACCGGAACGGCCTGATCTTCCGGGAAGGCCTGGAGATGAAGGAGTTCCACCGTCTTTTCGCCCTGAACAAGCGGCACCTTGGGACACCTCCCTTGCCGAGGCGTTTCTTCGAGGCCCTTCAGGACGAGTTCGGCGAGAGCGTCTACCTGCACGCAGTCACCACCCCGGACGGAGTGACCGCCGGCGCGGTCCTCTCCTTCGCCTGGAGGGAGGTGCTGATGCCCTACTATTCGGGTTCCGTGAAGGCTCTGGACAGGCTTGGGGTGAACAATTTCATGTATTGGGGCTTGATGCGGTGGGGCGTAGAAAAAGGATTCAAGCGCTTCGACTTCGGAAGGAGCCGGAGGGAGAGCGGGTCCTACCATTTCAAGCGCCACATGGGGTTCGAACCATTCCCTCTCCATTACAGCTTCTTTCTCGTCAAGGCCAAGGGGGTTCCTTCCTTCCACCCGGGAAACCCCGAGACGAGAAAGGCCCAGAAGATCTGGTCCAAAGTCCCTCTCTTCCTGGCAGTCCCCCTGGGAGGATACCTTTCCAAGTATCTTCCCTGAAGGAAGGACCCGGGGATTCCTCCGGAACGTCTTCTGCCGCCACTCCCCGGGCGTCTCGGGCTTCTATCTCATTGTTAGCCCCTGCTCTATCTCATCGTTAGCCCCTGCCGGCGGGGATGTGCGGCCCGAAGGGCCGCAACATGCCCGACGTCAGGGGGGCAGGTGTTGTCAGTCTTCTTTGCCCCTCCAACCATAGCCCTTTTCAAGTTGTTCCTCAGGGGC
>Ga0256914_1002037_pt1 | contig 17235 bp, 11 predicted proteins | sample HulkmetaG_FD_191571 | JGI IMG/M metagenome (GOLD analysis project Ga0256914, IMG submission 191571) | Hydrothermal chimney microbial communities from Main Endeavour vent field at the Juan de Fuca Ridge, Pacific Ocean - Hulk | ecosystem: Environmental > Aquatic > Marine > Hydrothermal vents ... | reverse complement strand
TCGCGCTACGTCGCGTTCCAGAGGTTCTCTCCCTACGGCTATCCCCTGGGCCAGGAGCTCCACCTGACCGGCGACTTGTCCGGGGACCCGGGGCTCGCCCCCCGGGTCGCCTGGCGCGAGGACGAGTGGGGAGTGCTCCGCGGGGGGCCGGGCGGCATCGCGGCCCTCGTCAGGATCTCTCGGGATGACGAGGTGCTCGCGACCGTGGAGATCGGCCCGGGCCGCCCGCTCGACCTGGTCTGGACCGGCCAGGAGTACGGCATGGTCCTGGACGACGGGCAGGGCTCCGTCCTGTACCGGTACGACCCGGAGCTGGGCACGGTTTCGGGTCCCGTCCGCATCGACGGGTCCTGGAGGGCGACGGACCTCGCGTGGACGGGCAACGAGTACGAGATCGCGAAGGCCCGGGACCAGCTCGCCATCCTCCAGCGCATCGACTGCTGCGACGACGTGGACGGGGATGGGTTCGACGAGTGCCGCGACGTCGAGGACCGGGAGGCCGACGCCTATCCCGGGGCGCCGGAGCTGTGCAACGGGCTCGACGACGACCAGGACGGCACGATCGACGAGGGCTGCCCGCGGGAGTGCCCCGGGCCGTTCCCGAGAAGCGGAGAGGTGCGCGTGACGGAGGACCCGGCGGACTCCCGGACGACTCCCGGTCGCTCTCTCGCGTGGCGGGGAAACCGGTGGCACGTCGGGTGGTCCGACGCTCCCGGGGACGCGCCCCGGGGCGCGTGGTACGTGCCCCTCGACGCCGACGGCCGGCGGCTCGCCGAGCCGGCCGGCCTGGCGGACCGGGCCCACGAGGACGACGTCGTCTGCCTCGACGCCCACGGGGAGCGGGCGGGCCTGTGGAGCCTCGAGCCCGACGGCGACGGGACGCTGCGGGTCGCCCTCGACCGTCACGGGGGGGACCTGGGGGAGCCTCCCCTCTTCGTCGCGCCGGGCCGTCCGTTCGGCGTGGACGACGTCGCCTGGTCGGGCAACGCCCACGCCGTCCTGCTGGAGCGGGAGGACCCGGAGGACGGGTGGCCGGACCTCTTCCTCGCCCGCTACGACGTGAACGGTCACGGGCTCCATCCCCCGTATCCCCTCACGGGGGAGGACGCGAGGCCGGAGGGAGGGGCCGCGGAGACGACCGTTGCCTGGACGGGGGACGGGTACGGGGTCGCCTGGACCGACCGGCGGGGCGGTTCGCCCGGGATCTGGTTCCGGCCCCTGTCCGCGTGGGGATACCCGTCCGGCCCCGAGGTGCAGGTGGGGCCGCCGCTCGGCCCCCAGGTTCACGAGAAGCGCGAGCCGGCGCTCGCCTGGAAGGGAGACGGCTACGGAATCGCGTGGGCCGACCTCCGCGATGGCACGTGGCGGGTCTACTTCGCGCTGCTCGACCCGGAGGGGAACTTCCTGGAGAACCCGGGGGAGGTGCCGGTCAGCAGCGGCGAGCACGACGCGCGCCGGCCGGCCGTCGCCTGGAACGGGCAGGAGTTCGCGGTCGCCTGGGAGGAGTGGACGCACCCGTGGGAGTCGGAGATCCACGTGGCCCGCGTGCTCGCGGACGGCACCGTCACGGGAGAGGAGGCCGTCGTCGGCGCCCGCTCACCCGGGGCTTCCTTCCGCGTCGACATCGCCTGGAACGGCACCGAGTGGGGCGTCGCCTGGACCGACCAGCGGGACGACAACGAGGAGGTCTACTTCGCGGCGATCGCCTGCTGCCGGGAGGCGTCGCCGCCGGGGGTCGTCACCGGGCTCCGGTTCGACCCGGACGACGAGGACAAGAGGACGGTTTCGTGGGACCCCGTGCCCGGGGCCGACGCCTACGACCTGCTCCGCGGCGACCTGGACGTTCTGCGCGACAGCGGCGGCGACTTCTCGGCGGCGGTCTCGGAGTGCCTGGCGGACGACCTCCCGGAGACCTCCTTCACCGAGCAGGACGACCCGGAGGGGAACGCCTTCTACCTCGTCCGCGCGCAGAACTGCCGCGGGGCGGGGACCTGGGACAGCGGCGGTCCCGGCCAGCACGACCCGCGGGACGCGGAGATCGCCGCCTCTCCGAACGCCTGCCCCTGAGCGGGCCCGCCGGGCCGGTTGCGGGAAGGCGGGGGAAACGCAATCCCCGGGACAGAGAACGCGGGTTCCCGCAGTCTCCGCGGGGTAATGATCGCCGGACGTTTCCTCGACGTTGCTGGAACTTTCGCATTTCGAGGCTTCCCGGGGGTCGAGAATTGCGGGAACCGCGGTTCTCTGTCGAAGACAGCGCGGAAAGGCCTCTTCCCTGTCGAGATTCGTGCGTTTTCCCCCGTTCCCTGCGGCGAGGGGGCCGGTGGAACGAAGAAGATGAGGAAACGGAGAGGGTGCGACCGTGTCAGCGCGAGGCGGCGGCGCGGGTGATGCCGGCGACGGCGGCGGTCCAGAGAGCGGCCTGGGCGGCGAGGCCGAGGAGCGCGAGGAGGAGCCACCCGGCGAGGCCGGCCGCCCCGGCCGGGGGGACGAGGCGCCAGGCGATCACCGGGACGCCGCCGAGGACGAACCCGAGGGCGAGCATGCCGGCCGGCAGCAGCGCCGCCCGGAGGGGCGCGCGCCGCCAGGCGCGCAGGGCGGGCAGGATCGCCGCGCGCACCCGGGCGTCGGCCCGCCGGACGACGATCGCCCGGGCGAGGAGGGCGCCGGCCCCGACGAGCGAGAGCCAGGCCAGCGAGAGGAGGGCGCGGAGCGGTCCGAGGACCCCGTGGAGGGTCATCGCCGTCCATCCCCGGGCGTCCCCCGCCTCGACGAGCCGACCGAAACCGAGCTTCAGGCCGACCAGCCCGGCCACCGCGAGGGCGGCGGCGAGGAGCGTCACCCGGAGCATCGCCCACGTCCAGGGGGCACCGGCGGCGAGGATTCCGCGCCAGCCGCGGGGGGGCGTCCGCCAGGGGCCCGGGGGCAGCAGCGCCGTGATCGCCCCGGCGACGAACGCCTGGTGGACCAGGAACAGGAACGCCGTCCCGGCCAGGATGCCGCCGAGGGCGGCCCCGCCGGCCCGGGCGAGGAGCCCGGCGAGCTGCATCGCCGGCAGGGGGACGCCCGCGTCGGCGAACCAGGGGTCGGCGAAGGCCCGTTTCAGCGGGATGCCGGCGGCCACGAGGCCGGGGAGACCGGAGAGCAGCACGAGGACGAGCCGGAGGCTCGCCACCGCGAGGAGCGGTCGCCGAACCGTCAGAGCCACGACGTCACCCCCGCGGCCAGCCACGCGGCGAGCGCCCCGAACCAGGCCCGCCAGTCGCGGACCGGGGCGGCCGGCGGCTCCCGCAGGCGGCCGTTGCCGAAGGGACCGGCGTCCAGGGCCAGCTCGCCGCCCGGGTCGATCTCGATCCGCTCGAGCCGGGCGGGCCGGATCGCCAGGTACTCCCGCCACGGGGCGCGCCCGTCCCACGTTTCCTCGAACACGGCGCCGTCCTCGAACACCAGGCGGACCCGCACCGGGAGGTGACGGCGGCCCGGCCCCGTGATCCGGACGACGCTTCGCCAGGGGCGGGGATCGTCGTCCGCGGCGCCGTCTCCGCCCGGGGCGCCCGGGACACCGGCGGCCCGGGCCACGTCCAGCGGGACCGCCGTCCACCGGCGGCCTCCCGGAACGACCGTTCCGTCCGGCTCCGCGTACCCGGGATCGCTGACCCGGACGTGCAGGTTCCCGTCCCGCTCGAGCCATCGCTCGGCCACCGGGGGAAGGGCGGCGACCCGGTCCATCTCGTCCTTTTCCCCCGCGAGGCTCGCCGGCGCCTCCTCCCCGCCCGGGAGGAACGCCCGCCCCCGGGGCGGGTTCCAGCGCTTCACCTCGACGTCCTCGACGCGGTAGTCGGCCACCCGCGGGCTCGTCCATTCCTCGAGGACCAGGTCGGCGATCTCGTCCCCTCCGACCTCCCGGGCGACGGCGAGGAAGTCCGCCGGTCCCGGGTGGCGGAACCGCCAGCGCGCGAAGTACGCCCGGAAGATCGCGTCGACGGTCTTCGTTCCGAACCGGCGGTCGATCGTGTCGAGCAGGAGGCGCGTGCGCGTGTAGATCCCGGTGTTTCCGGTTCCCGGCCAGTAGAGCCACGAGGGCCGCCGCAGCACGGGGTCGCGGATCTCGTCGCGCTGCCCGGCGAGCTGGAGCCGGCCCCGGTCCAGGACGTCGACGGGGCGTCCGAGGAAGGAGCCGCCGGAGGTCTGCCGGCCGTACAGCTCCCGCGTGGCGCGTCCCTCCCAGTACTGGGTGAACCCCTCGTCGAGGAAGGCGTCCTCCTGCTCGCAGGTGGCGACCATCCCGTAGAAGTACTGGTGGGCGAACTCGTGGAGAACGGTGATCTCCGGGAGCCGGACGCTCGCGAGGAGCCCGGTCTCGAGGATCGGGTCGGCGACGAGGCCGGTGATGAACGTCGGGTACTCCATGCCGACCGCGAACCGCCCCTGCCACGGCGGGAGGACGATCGTCAGCACGTCGTAGGGGTAGGGCCCGATGGCCCGGCCGAGCACGTCCATCGCCCCCACCGCGGCGTCGAGGGCCCGCTCGGCCTGCCGCCGGTTCGCCGCGCCCGCGGGAAAGGCGCAGCGCAGCCGGACCGGGGCCGTGCGCCCCGGGGGGACGTGGTCCCGCTCGAGGATCTCGAGCCCGGGGGAGGCGACGAACGCGAAGTCGTGGACCGCCCGCTGGACGAACCGGTGGCGTTCCCGCCCCGGCGCGGCCGGTTCCGCGGCCGGAGTCGCGACGCCGGTGGCGGCGACCGTGGTGCCGGCGGGAACGTCGAGGGTGACGTCGTAGTCCGCGAACTCGGCGTAGAACTCCGTCGGCCCGTGGAACTGGTGGGCGACCCAGCGCTCGGCGGTGGCGCCCCGGGTGCCGGGCAGCTCGTACACGCCGAGCTTCGGGTACCACTGGCCGCCCAGGCAGAAGCCGGCCGTGCAGCCGGTGCGCGCGATGATCCGCGGGAACTTCCCGGAGAACTCGATCTCCAGGACCAGCGTCTCGCCTGCGGCGAGGGGACGGTCGAGGACCACCTCGGCGAGGGACGTGTCGAACGGGTTGCCGTCGTCCGGCCGGACGAAGCGGTGCTCGAGCGGGGTGCCGCCCCCGGTTCCGCCGCCGTCCGCCGGGAGGCGCACGACCCGGTCGAGCCGGACGAAACCCCAGTCCTCGTCCTCGAGCCTCGCGGGAAGGTCCCGGGCGAACCCACCGGACTCCCGCATCCAGGTCGTCTCCTGGTTGGAGAAGGCGTTCAGGTAGAGGTGCAGGGGTATCGCCCGGATCGGCGCGCTTCCCGGGCGCTGCCAGCGGATCGTCTCCCGGCCGCGGAACTCGCCCGTGCCGGGCTCGAGGGTCAGCTCCACGCGGTAGGCCAGGGGAACGGGGGGGAGGGAGAAGCCGGTGGGGGAAGCGGGCTCGGCCTCCTCGAGGTTGCCGGGCCGCGGAACGGGTTCGGCGGCCCCGGCCACCGGCAGGGCGGCGACGAGCAGGGCGGCCAGGGCGAGGACGAGCCGCCACCACGGGGACGCCCCCGGGCGCGGTGGCCCGGGGGCGTGCTCACACCAACGGAGGCGCACGAACATCGCGGGAGATTGTCCCGCGAGCGGGGCGGCAAGGAAAGGGACCCGGACCGGGGGGCGCTCCAGCGGTCGCGCACGCCGCCCGACCGGTCGCCGGTCCGGCCGCAGGCGGGGGCACGGACCTTGCAGCTTTCCGGGGCGGAGGTGCGCCATGAGGTTCCGCGGCGAGGACGGCCCGGGCGACTGCCGGTGGTGCCGGGAGTTCCTCGACGATCCCCAGGCCCTCGAAGATGCCCTGCCCGGCATCTACATCCTTTCATCCGCCTGGGGTTCCACCCGGGGGAACTCGGGGATCTGCCGGGTCACCGGTCGGTTCCAGCAGCCGCAACCGGCGTGCGCGCACTTCCGGCCGAGGGAGCGGCGTTTCGTAACGGGGAAGGGCCGCGTTACGGCGCCGTGACGTCGCCGCCCGCCGGTCCCGGCCGGGAACGGGCGGCCGCCGGAGGACGTGGAATGGCCGTGACGGCTTCCGCCCCCGGGGCGGTCTCCTGGCGGGAGGAGCCCTGCGCCGGCCGGCCGCGGGATCCCCTGCGCGAGCTGGCGGAGGAGATCCTCGAGCGCTGCCGCGGCGAGGGCCCCCCCAACTGCGTCGCCCGCTGTCCCCTGCACGTCGACGCGCGGGGATACGTCCAGCTCACCAGGGAGGGGAAGTTCCGCGAGGCCCTGCAGCTCGTGCGCGAGAAGCTGCCCTTCCCGGGAATCCTGGGGTACGTCTGCGCCCACCCGTGCGAGCTCCACTGCATGCGGATCGACGAGGACGAGCCGGTCCGCATCCGGGACATCAAGCGGTTCCTCGCCGAGTGGGAACCGGGTGACCCGCAGCACGTCCTGGAGCGGGAGCCCGACACCGGGAAGCGCGTGGTCGTGGTCGGCGGCGGCCCGGCGGGCCTGCTCGCGGCCCACGATCTCCGGCGCCGGGGCCACGCGGTCACCGTGCTCGAGGCGACCGACCGGATCGGCGGGTGTCTCGTCCACCGGATCCCCGCGTACCGGCTGCCGCGACGGGTCGTCGAGCGGGACCTCTCGATCATCGACGCGCTCGGGATCGAGGTGCGCACCGGCGTCGCCCTCGGCGAAGACGTCACCCTCGCGGAGCTGCGGGACGGGTACGACGCCGTCCTGCTCCTGCTCGGCTTCGCCGGGGGGCAGCGGTTCCTCGCACGGGAACGGGGACGGCTGCGGGAGACCGCCCGGGGCACCCCCTGGGCGGATCCCATCACCTGCGAGACCGGCATCGCCGGCGTGTTCGCGGGGGGCGAGACCGTCACCGGCCCCGCGACCGTCATCGAGTCCCTGGCCCTGGGCCGGCGGGCCGCCGAGTCGGCCCATCGCTGGCTGACCGGGCGGGACCTGCGGGATGGACGCGAGCCGCCCCTGCCGGCCCGCCTCCTCTGGAAGCTCGGGGTGGACGACGACGAGCGTCGGCGCCGGGTGCGGCAACCGACGATGATGGTGCCCGCCGGGCCCGGGATGACCGAGGAGGAGGCCCGGGCGGAGGCCGAGCGCTGCCTCGACTGCACCTGCGGCCTCTGCGTGCAGGACTGCGAGTTCCTGAAGAAGCACTGCGGATCGCCGAAGGAGCTGGCCCGCCGGGTGCTCGGGACCGGGCTCACCGACCCGGACGTCCTGAAGATGGCCTACTCCTGCAACATCTGCTCCCTGTGCGCCACGGTCTGCCCGGAGGACCTGGACACGGGGCGCCTGCTGCTCGAGGCTCGTCGCCGGGCGGTGGAGCAGGGCGTCGGGCCCCTCAGGGAACACAAGCCGATCATCAACTACTGGAAGGCGGGGGTGGCCGACCTGTTCACGATGGTCATGCCCGAGCCCGGCTCGGCGCGGGCGAAGCGGCTCTTCTTCACCGGGTGCGCCCTTCCGGCGGTCTCGCCGCGGAACACGCTCCGCGTCTACGAGGAGCTGCGTCGCCTCCTGCCCGGCACGGGCGTCCTGATGGTCTGCTGCGGGGCGCCGGTCGAGCTGATCGGGATGGAGCGGGAGTTCCTGGCGACGAAGCGGAAGATCCTCGAGATGGCCGCCTCCGTCGGGGCCGAGGAACTGGTCTGCGCGTGCCCGGACTGTGCCCACACGCTGCGGGAACGGGTCCCCGAGCTGCGGACGACGACGATCTGGGAAGCCCTCGGGGGGAAGTGGAAGCCGCCGGCGGCCCGGTCGGGCGTCCGCGTGGCGATCCACGACTCGTGCAAGGCGCGCCACGCGGCGGGCATCCACGAGGGGATCCGGCAGCTCCTCCGGGACGCCGGCGCCGAGATCGAGGAGCTGGAGTACGACCGGGAGAAGGCCCGGTGCTGCGGTTTCGGCGGGATGATCTGGCCCGTCGACACCGACCTGGCGAAGACGATCATCCACCGGCGGGCGTCCGAGACCGGGCTCCCGATGGTCACTTACTGCGCCGGGTGCCGCATGGCGCTCGCCAGCGACGGCAAGGACGCCATCCACGCCCTCGACTTCCTGTTCGCCGACGACTGGACGAAGAAGGCCCGGGAGAAGCCGCCCGGCAGCCTCCTCCGCTACTGGAACCGCCTGCGCACCAGGTGGGCCCTGCGGCGGCTCGGCCCGGTGCGGCCGTGACGAGGGGAGGAGAGACGATGGCCCGGGAGACGATCGCGATCACGGTCGACGGGAAGAAGGTCGAGGCTGAGCCGGGGCGGTTGCTGCTCCACGTGCTGCGGGACCTGGGGATCGAGGTGCCCACCCTCTGCCACGACGACCGGCTCACGCCGTACGGGGGGTGCCGGTTGTGCCTCGTCGAGCGGCGCGACGGCCGGGGCGGCCTGGTCCCGGCATGCTCGACGCCCGTGCAGCGGGGGATGGAGATCGCGACCGATACCCCCGCGGTCCGCGAGAACCGCCGGCGCCAGCTCCAGCTCATCCTCCTGAACCACCGGATGGAATGTCCCGTCTGCGAGCGGAACGGCGACTGCCGGCTGCAGGACCTGTGCTGGGAGCACGGGCTCGAGGAGGACCGGCTCCCGTTCGAGCTGGTCCGTCGGGCCCGCGACGAGTCCTCGCCCGTGATCGTCCGCGACCCGGAGAAGTGCGTCCTCTGCGGCCGGTGCGTGCGGCTCTGCCACGAGGTGCAGGGGGTGTCGGCGATCGGTCTCCTCCACCGGGGACTCGAGACGACCGTCGCGACGATGCTCGATCGGCCCCTCGACTGCGAGTTCTGCGGGCAGTGCGTCAACGCCTGCCCGGTGGGCGCCCTGGTGGCGAAGCCCTGGGACGCGTCGATCCCGCCGTGGCTGCGGGAGGCCCGGAGGACCGCCTGCTCCTTCTGTCCGTGCGGGTGCGAGGTGACGGTCGAGGTCCACGGGGAGCGGATCGTTCGCGTGACCGCGGACCCGGAGAGCGTGCCGAACCACGGCAAGCTGTGCGCCAAGGGCTGGCTCGGCTGGGACATCCTCTCCTCGCCGGAGCGCCTGCGCCTGCCGCTCGTGCGCCGGAACGGGAAGCTCGTCGAGGCGACCTGGGACGAGGCCCTGGGTCTCGTCGAGGAAGCGGTTCGCGCCGCCCTCGAGGACGGGAGGGAGATCGGGGCCCTCGCCGGCCCGCGGCTCCTCGCCGAGGACGCGATCCTCTTCCGCGCGCTCTGGCGGGAGAAGCTCGGCGCCCGGGGCGTTGCCGCCGGGCCCGTCCCCGGGACCGCCGCCCTGCTCGACGGCGTCGCCGCCTTCACCGGGCACCCGTTCCCGACGGCCACCTGGGAGGATGTCCGGGACGCCGACCTGGTGATGGTCCTGCGGGCCGATCCCGGCCGGACCCACCCGCTCCTCAAGACCACGCTCGTCCAGAAGGTGCGCCAGCAGGAGCGCACCGTGATCTCCGTCCACGGGCTCTCCGGCGGATTCGCCAGGGTGGCGACGCGGCATGCCCCCCTGCATCCCGGGAGCGAGGACGTCTTCCTCCGCGGCCTGGCCCGGCGCCTGCTCGACCGGGAACTCCGCACCCCCGGCCCCCTCGAGCGGCTGCCGGGGTTCGCCGCGTGGCGGGAGAGCCTGGCCCGCTACGACGCCGCGGCCGTCGAGGGAGCGTGCGGCCTGAACGAGGCGCTGCTGGACGAGATCGCCGAACTGCTCGCGGCGGCGGAACGACCGGTCTTCGCGGTCGTCTGCGGGACCGGCATCCCCGGGGACGAGGCCGAGATCGCCCGCGCCGCGCTGGAACTCTCCACGCTGCTCCGGCGGGACGGCCTCCCCGGCCGCGTGCTCGTGCCGTGGGGAGGGGCCAACGTGGGCGGGCTGCTGGTCGCGGGGCTCCTCGGTCGGCCCGGCAGCCACGTGGACCGGGAGGAATCCCGTGCGGACGGCTGGACCGGGCAGGCGCCGCAGCTCGAGGTGCTCCTGGCCGCTGCCCGCGAGGGGCGGCTCGGCTTCCTCTGTCTCGCCGCCCACGACCCGGTCGCCGGCTGGCCCCGCGCCTTCCAGGGAGAACGGCTCGTCGACGGGGCCGACTTCGTGTGCGTGATCGACCCGTTCGAGAGCGCGACCGCCCGCCGGGCCGACGTCGTCCTGCCTGTACGGATGCTCGGGGAGCGGGAGGGCAGCCTGGTGTCGGTGGACGGGACCGTCCGGCGCGTCCTCCCCGTGGTGGCGCCGCCCTGCGGCCTGCCGGGCGACGGCGAGCTGCTGCGGGAGATCGCCGGCCGCCTCGACGTGGAACTCCCGTCGCCGGCGGACCTCGAGCGGCGGATCGAGCGGGGGATCGGCGCCCTCGGGGCCGCTCCCGACGTCCGGTTCGCCGCCGCCCCCGTCCCCGGCACGTTCACGCCGGGGGAGGGAGTTCTCCTCGACGTCGCTCCCCAGGTCTTCCACTCCGGGGCGACGACGTACCACAGCCCGACGCTGTCCGCCCTCGCGCCCGCCGTGGCCCTGCGGCTCTCCCCCGCCGACGCGCGGGAGCTCGGGGTCCGGGGCGGCGACCGGGTCGTGGTCGAGGCGAACGGGCGCGAGGCGCTTCTCCGGGCCCGCATCGACCGGACCGTGCGCCCGGGGGTCGCCCTCGCCCCGTGGCGCGACCGGGACGAGGGGCCGCCGTCGTTCCTCGCCCCGGGGAACGGGCCGGTCTGGGCCCGGCTGAGGAGGTCGGAATGAGCGAACACGGTCCTGCCCACGCCGCGATCGTTCCGCCGGACTACTGGGGCGCCGAGGACCTGCCCGACATCGCGGAGATCCCCGCGGACACCTGGGAGACGATCGACCGCTGGCTGGCCGAGCACCCGGGCGGGCGGGAACGGCTGATCCCGCTGCTGCACAGGGTCCAGCAGCGCCTGGGCTGGCTGCCGTTCCCGGTCCTCGAGTACGTCGCGGACCGCCTCGGCATGTCCCCGGTCGAGGTGCACGGGGTCGTCAGCTTCTACCACTTCTTCACCACGACCCCGCGGGGCCGGTTCCAGCTCAAGGTCTGCATGGGGACCGCCTGCTTCGTTCGGCACGCCGACGGGCTGGTGGACGCCATTCGCGAGGAGCTGGGGATCGGCGTCGGCGAGGTGACGGACGATCGGCTCTTCAGCCTGGAGCAGGTGCGCTGCATCGGGGCGTGCTCGATCGCCCCGGCCATGATGGTGGGCGACGAGGTCCACGGGAACCTGGACGGGCGCAAGGTGAAGCGCCTGGTGCGCCGGCTGCGGCGCGAGGCCGCGGGAGGCGGGAGCGAGGACGATGGAGAGGACCGCGGTGAAGCGGGAAGTCGCTGAAGGGCGGCGGATCCTCCGGCCGGAAGACCTGGCGGCGATCCGGACGCGCACCCGGCCCGTCATCGAGGCCCGGCAGGCCTCGCGGGCGGCGCACGGGACCGAGCGGCGGGAGGTGCTCGTCTGCGCGGGAGGGGGCTGCATCTCGTGCCGCTCCCTGCCCGTCGCGTCCGTGCTGGAGGAGGAGATCCGTTCCGCCGACCTCGCCGATCGCGCGCGGGTCGTGCGGGTGGGATGCATGGGCCTGTGCGAGGCCGGGCCCCTCGTGCTCGTCGTGCCGGACGGTGTCTACTACCCGAAGGTGGACGAGGACCTCGCTCGCCGGATCGTTCGCGAGCATCTCGCCGGCGGCGAACCGTTGCGCGATGCGGAACTCTCGTGGGAGGCGCCCGACGGGACGCTCCTGCGGAGCCGCGAGGTCCCGTTCTTTTCCCGGCAGGTGAAGATCGCTCTCCGCAACTGCGGCGTGATCGATCCGCTGGAGATCGACGAGTACATCGCGGTCGACGGGTACCGGGCGCTCGAAAGGGTCCTGCGCGAGATGAGCCCGGACGACGTGCTCGACCAGTTGAAGCGGTCCGGGTTGCGGGGGCGCGGGGGCGCGGGCTTCCCGGCGGGACTGAAGTGGCAGTTCGTGCGGGACGCGGCGGGGGACGTCAAGTTCGTCGTGTGCAACGCGGACGAGGGCGATCCCGGGGCGTTCATGGACCGGAGCATCCTCGAGGGCGATCCCCACTCGGTGATCGAGGCGATGACGATCGCCGGCCACGTGGTCGGGGCGCGCCAGGGCTACGTCTACGTGCGCGCCGAGTACCCGCTGGCGATCGCGCGGCTGGAGGCGGCCCTCGACGCCGCGCGTCGTTACGGGCTGCTCGGGCGGAACATCCTGGGTACCGGCTTCTCGTTCGACATCGAGATCCGCATCGGCGCGGGGGCCTTCGTCTGCGGCGAGGAGACGGCGCTGATGCACTCGATCGAGGGGAAGCGCGGCATGCCCCGTCCGCGGCCGCCGTTTCCGGCCCAGCGCGGGCTGTGGAATCGGCCGACGCTGCTCAACAACGTCGAGACGTGGGCCAACGTCCCGCCGATCCTGCTGCGGGGTGCCGAGTGGTACGCCGCGATCGGCACCGGCCGCAGCAAGGGGACGAAGGTGTTCGCCCTGGCGGGCGACGTGACGAACACGGGCCTCGTCGAGGTGCCGATGGGGATCTCTCTGCGGGAGGTCGTCGAGGAGATCGGGGGCGGCCTCCGCTCCGGGAAGCCGTTCAAGGCGGCCCAGTCCGGCGGGCCGTCGGGCGGCTGCATCCCCGCCGCGGCGGCCGACGTGGCGATCGACTACGAGTCGCTCCAGGAGCTCGGTGCGATCATGGGCTCGGGGGGGCTGATCATCATGGACGAGGGGACCTGCATGGTCGCCCTCGCGCGGTTCTTCCTCGAGTTTCTCGTGGACGAGTCGTGCGGCAAGTGCCCGCCCTGCAGGATCGGGACGCGGGTGCTGCTCAACGTGCTCGACAGGATCTGCGAGGGGAAGGGGTCACCGGAGGACCTCGAGCTCCTCGAGCGCCTCGGCCACCACGTCCAGCGAACGTCGCTCTGCGGTCTCGGCCAGACCGCCCCCAACGCCGTGCTCTCGACGCTGCGGCACTTCCGCGCCGAGTACGAGGCCCATGTCCGGGAGCGCAGATGCCCGGCGAGGCAGTGCCGGGCCCTGCTCACGTACACGATCGACGCCGACCTCTGCAACGGGTGTACCCTCTGCGCGAGGGCGTGCCCCGTGGGAGCGATCTCCGGGGAAAAGAAGCACGTTCACGTGATCGACCAGGACACGTGCATTCACTGCGGTGCGTGCCTCGCCGCCTGTCCCTCCGGGGCGGTGAAGGCGGAGTGAACGGACCGCGGCGAGCGGGAGGAGACGATGCCGGGGAAGCGGATCCTGCTGGTGGATGACGACGACGTGTTCGTCGAGGCCGTGCGCGCCGTGCTCGAGACCCGTTACGAGGTCGACACGGCACCCAACGGCACGGAAGCGCTCCGGCTCGCGCAGGAGAACCCGCCGGACCTGGTGATCCTCGACGTGATGATGGACCACCTGTCCGAGGGATTCGACGTGGCCCGGCGCCTGCGTCGGGACGAGCGGACGAAGGACGTGCCGATCATCATGCTCACGGGAGTCGACCAGGTCTACAACGTGCGCATGGAGGTCGAGGAGGACTGGGTGCCCTGCGAGAAGTACCTGGAGAAGCCGATCGCGCCCGAGGAGCTGCTGGAGCATGTCGGCGAGGTGATCGGTTGACGCGGGGAGAGGAACGCTTCAGCTACATCTTCGCCCCGGAGCTGTACGAGCGGCTCCGGTGGTTCGTGCGCCTGCGCTGGTGGGCGGCGGTGGGCCTGCTGGTCACCTCCATCTTCGGGCCCGCGCTGGGCCTGCCCGGCGCCTGGCCGGCGCTGGGGCTCCTCGGGGGGTTCGTCTGCGCCTACAACGTGTTCTTCCGGGTGGCCCTCGCGCGGAGGGAGCAGCATCCCGGGGGCCTGCGCGGCCTGCGCTCCTGCGCCCTGCGGCAGATGGTGATGGACCTGGTGGCGCTGCTGGTCACCGCCCACTTCACGGGCGGGATGCTGAGCCCGGTCCTCCCCTTCTTCACCATCCACATGGCCCTCGGGACGATCATGATCGCCACCGAGACGATGCACGTGCTGGCGACGGTCACCGCCCTCGGTCTCCTGGGGGTGTACGTGGGCGAGTCTTCGGGCTGGATCGCCTTTCACGGCATCCATCCCGACGTGACCGAGTGTGGCCGGGCGTGCGATCTCCACCTGCTCGCGATCACGGTGGCGATGTTCGGCATCATCTACCTGACCGACTCCGTGACCAGCCGGTTCAAGCGCCGCAACATCGAGCTGCACCACGCCAAGCGCGAGATGGAGGAGCAGGCGGCGCGCCTCCAGCAGGCCCTCGAGGACATCCGGCGGGTCGAGGAGCGCAAGTCCCACTACATGCAGATCTCCGCCCACCAGCTCCGATCACCCCTCGGGACGATCAAGACGACGCTGCGGGTCCTCCTCGACGGGTACGTCGATCCGTCCTCGGAGAAGGGGCGGAAGTTCCTCGAGGGGGCCGTCGAACGGGTCGACGAGCTGCTGGCGATCGTCGGCGACCTGCTCGAGCTGGCGAAGGTCCGCGAGGGGCTCGAGAAGGCGCCCTGGGCGCGGAACGTCAACCTGAACCAGCTCCTCGCCGACATCTTCGACTCCCTCGAGCCCGCGGCCGACGCGAAGAACCTGAGGCTGGTCCCCGACTTCCGGGGGGTGGCCGTCCTCGAGTACGGGGTTCCACCCGACCTGGTGTACGCCTTCGAGAACCTGGTCGAGAACGCGATCAAGTACTCGGAGCAGGGCGGGGAGGTCGTGGTGGAGCTGCGTGTCGTGGACGGTCGTGCGCGGGTGCGGGTGATGGACCGGGGCATCGGGATCCCGGAGGAAATGCTCGACGATATCTTCCTCGAGTTCGTCCGGGCGCCCAACGCCAAGCGGCACACCCGCGAAGGGACGGGCCTGGGCCTCTCGATCGTCAAGGAGGTGATCGAGGCCCACGGCGGGCGGGTGTGGGCCGAGCGCCGGGAGGGGGGCGGGACGGTCTTCGTCGTCGAGCTGCCGCTTCGGGGGGATCCCCGGCCCCGGTCCCGGGACCGGAACGCCGGCGTTACGCGGGAGGAACCGGCCTCCTGAGCGCCCGTCCGGAGCGGGAAACGTTCCTGCCGGCACGTTCCCGCGCCTTCCCGCAACCCGCGGCGATCGTTGGAGTTTCCCGTGGCGCGATCGCGGCGTCACCGGCGCGAAACGGTGGTACACGCCTTGCAGCTTCCATCTCCCGCGGAAATGCGGCCGCCGACGGCCGCAGGGAGGCAAACGTGAGGAACCGTGCAGCGAGATGGATGCTGGTGACCGCCCTCGCGCTCACCCTGGCGCTGGCCGCGCCGGTGGCGATGGCGGCGGAGAAGTACAAGGGATTCCCGAGGGGCGAGGCCCTGATCACCGTCCAGGAGCTGAAGCAGCTCATGGACAAGAAGGACCCCAAGCTGGTGGTCCTGGCCGTGGTCCAGCCGGTTTCCTACCGTGCCGGCTACATCCCCGGGGCCCTCAACGTCTGGCGGTCGGACTACGAGCCGCCCAAGGGCGAGCCGTTCCCCTACGGCGGGATGATCCTGGGCAAGCAGGCCTTCCAGGACTTCGCCCGCAAGCTGGGGATCGACAACGACTCGAAGGTCGTCCTCTACGACGAGAAGTACGACGCCACGCGGCTGTGGTGGGCGTTCTACCTCTACGGCAAGACGGACGTCCGGGTCCTCGACGGTGGCTACCAGGCCTGGAAGAAGGCCGGGTACGACGTCGACCGGCTGATGGCGCCCTCCACCCCGAAGCCGGGGAACTTCGTGGCGAAGGACCCGCTGCCGGGCTGGAAGGTCGGGATCGACATGGTCTGGCGGGCGAAGGTCGAGCCGTACATCCATGTCTGGGACACGCGCGAGCCCGACGAGTGGGACGGCCGCAAGCTGAAGAAGGGGGCGTTCCGCAAGGGACGGATCCCGTGGGCGAAGTTCCTCAGCTGGAAGGAGTTCAAGAAGAAAGTGGAGGACGGGGCTCCCCCGACCGAGTTCCGGACCGCCGCCGAGATCCAGAAGGTGATCGAGAAGCACGGCCTCGATCCGAACGAGCACCACGTCTTCTACTGCCAGTCCGCCGTGCGGACGACGACCGAGATCTTCGCCCTCTACCTGATGGGCTGGGATCCCGCGAAGCTGCACAACTACGACGGCTCCTGGATCGAGTGGAGCTACTACAAGGAACTGCCGGTTCTCTGCGAGAAGTGCCAGTGACCTGGACCACGCGGGGGTCCGCGGCCCGGGCGGGGCCGCGGACCCCCTTGCCGGTTGCCGGAGGGAGCCATGAGCACGGGGCAGAAGGAAAAGGGGCGTGCCGGCCTGGTCAAGCTGGTCGTCGCCGTCGTCGTCATCGCCGCCGGGGTGTTCGCCGCCCGGCACTTCGGGCTGTTCGACCAGCTCACCCTGGAGAACGTCGAGAAGCTGGACGCCTGGTTCCGGGGGTTCGGGATCTGGGCGCCGATCATCTTCATCGGCGTCTGGATCGTCGCCTGCGTCTTCTTCCTCCCGGGGCTGCCGATCACGATCGTCGGCGCCCTGATCTTCGGTCCGATCTGGGGGACGGTCTACTCCCTGATCGGTGCGACGCTGGGAGCGACCGCGGCGTTTCTCGTGGGGCGGTACGCCGCCCGCGACATGGTGGAAGGGCTGATCGAGAAGAACAGGATCCTCAAGAAGATCGACGAGGGTGTCGAGAAGCAGGGCTGGCGGATGCTGATGATCACCCGTCTCGTGCCCCTCTTCCCGTTCAACGCCCAGAACTACGTCTACGGCCTGACGAAGATCCGGCTGACGACCTACGTGGTCGTCTCGGCGATCTGCATGCTGCCCGGAACGATCATGTTCAACTTCGCCGCCGGTTCGATCCGCTCGGGGAACTTCGGCAAGGCGTTCCTCTACATCGCCGTCGCCGCGGTCGTGTTCGTCGTGCTGTCGCTGGTCCCGGGATGGATCAGGAAGAAGTTCGGCGCCGACGAGCTGCTCGAGGAGAACGGCTGAGGCCGCGGCGCTGCGCGCCGCCCGGGTCGCCTCCCGGCGACCCCTACGAAACCTGCGGGTCGCCTTCCGGCGACCCCTACAGGAAACCCGGGTCGCCTGCCGGCAACCCCTACGAACCCCGCGGCGCGCGTTTCGAGGGTTTCCGTGGGTTCTTGTAGGGGCGCCCGGGAGGGCGCCCGCCGGTACCGGGCGCGCCCGGTGCCAACCCCGCGTCGCCTGCCCGTGATCTCCGCGAGAGACCCGGGCCGGGGATGGGGGGAGGGGGGAACGCGCGTTTCGGCCGGGTAACAGGCCGGCGAAACGGCGGCGGCTGCC
>Ga0256914_1002036_pt1 | contig 17249 bp, 16 predicted proteins | sample HulkmetaG_FD_191571 | JGI IMG/M metagenome (GOLD analysis project Ga0256914, IMG submission 191571) | Hydrothermal chimney microbial communities from Main Endeavour vent field at the Juan de Fuca Ridge, Pacific Ocean - Hulk | ecosystem: Environmental > Aquatic > Marine > Hydrothermal vents ... | reverse complement strand
CCCCATATACCGGTCAACATCAATTGTAGCAACAAGTGGGCAGGAAACAGGCCGCAGGACATGCAAGCCACCTGCCCATCTGCAGTTGTATTAAAGCTTTCACATTACCCTGATTGGGCAGCCGCCGGGACATTAAAACTAACCTTGAAGATAAATGTATATCTCTTAATTTATTGTAAATATCGGACACTACCCAATCCGTATGGTCCAATAGTTTTTCCAATTTGACACATGGCAGACCATGATCACAGCTACAAACAACTTTTCAGCCACCCGGAACTGATCCGGGATCTGCTTCAAGGCTTTATCAGGGAAGACTGGGTTCAGGACTTTGATCTCAGCACACTGGAACGCCTAAACGGAAGCTATGTCAGTGATGACCTGCGGGAAAGGGAAGATGATGTCATCTGGCGGGTACGCCTCGGTGAAAGCTGGGTATATGTCTATATCCTGATAGAATTTCAATCCACTGTAGATCAGTATATGTCCGTCCGGTTACTTACCTACGTCGGACTCCTGTATCAGGATCTTCAGAAGACCGGACGGCTACCACATGAGGGCCTACTGCCGCCTGTGCTGCCCATCGTGCTTTACAATGGCAAAAATCCGTGGAACGCCCCGATTGATATCGACTCACTTATCCAGAAGGTACCCGCTGGACTTTCTATATACAGCCCCAGTTTTCGGTACCTGCTCATTGATGAACAGTGCTATAATAAAATAGACTTACCGGCGCATAATCTGGTAAGTGCTATCTTTCGACTGGAGCAAAGCCAATCTCCGGAAGATGTACGGTCAGTGGTGACAAACCTTATTGACTGGTTAAAATCACCAGAGCAGGCGTCTCTGCGCAGGGCATTCACCATATGGATCAATCGGGTCCTGCTGCCTGTACGCCTCAAAGGTCAGGACCTTCCCCAAACAAACGATTTGATGGAGGTAGAAACCATGCTGGCAGAACGAGTCAAGGAATGGACTGAAGAGTGGAAGGCTGAAGGATTGCGAAAGGGATTCCAGGAGGGGATTCAGAAGGGAATTGAGGAGGGAATTCAGAAGGGAATTCAGAAGGGAATTCAGAAGGGAATTCAAAAGGGGATGCAGAAGGGGATGCAGAAAGGGATGCAGAAGGGGATGCAGAAGGGGATGCAGAAGGGAATTCAGGAGGGGATGCTGAAAGAGGCAAGAGAGATGGTGCTGGATGCAATCGAAACGAAATTCGGTCCGCCACCCCCCTTCTTCACAGAACGAATAAACTCCATTTCAGACCGAGAAAAATTAAAAGAAATTCACAGATATATCTTAAAAGAAGACAGTCTGGAAGGGCTTGAGCAGGCTATCAAAAGGCAATCATAGCTGAATTTGTATCCACCTGAAAATCAAGATTGAATCTTATGCCTCAGCATCAGAAAATAGACGCTACCACAGTAGTATATGGAATAATAGGACACCCTGTAGCACACAGCCTCAGTCCTGCCATGCACAATGCCGCATTCGAGGCCATGCAGATCAATGCAGTCTATCTCGCATTTGACGTTACAGACATTGACAGTGCAGTAGGGGGAATCCGATCACTTGGCATCAAAGGGCTCTCTGTCACCATCCCTCACAAGGTAACTGTGATGGGGCTGATAGATGAAGTTGACCCTGTAGCCACACAGATCGGTGCTGTAAATACAATCGTAAACAGACAGGGACACCTGTACGGGGCCAATACCGACTGGATAGGTGCTGTAAAGGCCCTTGAAGAACAGACCAAACTTGCAGGGAAGAAGGTGCTGGTGATTGGGGCAGGTGGATCATCCAGGGCAGTGTGCACAGGTCTTGTCCATCAAGGATCCCAGGTCCATATTGCAAACAGGACAGAGGAGAAGGCGGAGCGAATTGCCCAGGCACTGGGATGTAGCTGGAGTGGTCTGGATAACCTGCAAGACATCCAGGCACAGATACTGATCAACACCACGTCGGTGGGAATGGAACCAGACATTGACAAGCTGCCAGTCCCTGAAGATATACTTGAAAGGTATGACATAGTAATGGATATTGTCTATGCGCCAATTGATACCATGCTTCTGCAAAAGGCAAGGGCAGCAGGGTGCAAGACCATAAACGGATTGCGTATGCTCCTGCTCCAGGCAGTGGCACAATTTGAGATGTGGACAGGCAGTCAAGCCCCAATGGAAGTCATGGAACATGTACTTTCCCAAAAGATGGCACATACCCCATAGGCACCTCTTAAAAATCTCATCAGTCTGGTACCTTGCATATTCGCTTTGTATGCTCCAAGACACCTATACGGCAATCGTCAAAGGGAGATGTTGCTTTTTCTCATGGTTTTGACCACGGCCAAATCGATCAATAAAGGAATGATTGCAACTGATAAGCCTTAAAAACATGACAAAAAGTACCATCTGCCGTATAGGTGTTATGTAGTTATGATTTCCACATATTGCCAGACCCAACCCATAGAAAACCATATATGAACAGCAATCACATTGAAATAACCGTTCCAGGCTCCAAAAGCATAACCCAGAGGGCAATGGTAGCTGCAGCCCTTGCACCAGGTAAAAGTCTTGTAAAAGGGCCTCTGCGCAGCGAAGATACACTGATACTCAGAAATGCCCTTGAAAGCATGGGTATAACCATTACAGATGTGGGTAATGACATGGCTGTGACTGGAGGCATCAACAGGCTTCATTCCACGGATAGCGATATCTTCATGGGCAACAATGGCACCGGCATGCGTTTCATGGTTGCAGTGGCCAGTCTACCCAGAGGGGTTACCGTGCTTACCGGCACAGACCGTATGTCCGAAAGACCGATACAGCCCATGTTAGATGCCCTTGCCGGCTGGGGCGTAGAGGCTGAGACACTACTTGGTACAGGCTGTCCACCTGTCCGCATCAATGCCAAGGGTATCAGAGGGGGAAAAACTGCACTGAAGGCCTCAAAGAGCAGCCAGTTTCTCTCAGCAATGCTCCTCGTTGCCCCATATGCAAGCGATCCTGCAGCAATAAGGCTTGATGGTCCGCTTGTATCAAGACCATATGTGGATATTACACTCTCGGTAATGGAGACATTTGGCGTGCCTGTAACAGAACAGGACAATACCTTTTTCATCCCCAGAGGTTCGTATAAACCTCTGGAGTATGATGTTGAGGGTGACGCATCAAGTGCTTCATATTTCTGGGCCGCTGCCGCCATTACCGGAGGCTCTGTCACTGTAAAGAATATTCCCGAACATCCCCTGCAGGGAGACGCTGCATTCGCCGATATACTTGGCAGTATGGGGTGTATAGTGGAAAAGGGCCCCCACGGTATCAGGGTAAAGGGCCCGGAACCCGGCCACCTGAAGGCAATAGACATAGACATGAGCAGATGGCCGGACATAGTCCCTACACTTGCAGTGGTGGCAGCATTTGCCAAGGGCACAACCAGGATATCGAACGTGGAGCACCTGCGCATCAAGGAAACAGACCGGCTCAGGGCAATGGCCACGGAACTTGCGCGCATAGGCGTGGATATCCATGAGGAGCAGGACGGCCTCGTAATCTGTGAAGGAAAGGATTATAAAGGCGCAGAGATACAGACCTATGATGATCATCGCATTGCCATGTGCTTTGCTGTGGCATCTCTCAAAGTACCAGGCATCAAGGTACTGGACCCAGGGTGCGTAAGTAAATCTTTTCCTGATTTCTGGCAGATATGGAGTGACCTGTCTCAGAAGTTGGGGACCTGACAAACCAAATATGGAAGAGAATAAAAAGCTTATCCTTATAGGCTACAGGGCTACAGGCAAGAGCAGTGCGGGAAACATGCTTGCTGAACGCCTCGGTGTGAAATTCATAGACACGGACTTACTGATTGAAAGACGGGCAGGCAGGAACATCTCTGAAATCGTGAATAGCAATGGCTGGACAACTTTCAGAAGCATGGAACGGGCAGTCTTGGACGAGGTAGTTCACACACCAGGCCAGGCGGTAATAAGCTGTGGAGGTGGTGTGGTACTGCATGAAGAGATACTTGGAAACCTGCCTCCAAATGTTCACACTGTATGTCTAACAGCCTCTGTTGACACCATTGTAGAAAGAATTGGCAATGACAGCCGTTCTTCTGCCCTGAGACCATCCCTGACAGGGGCAGAATCACTAAAGCAGGAGGTGGAGCAGGTACTTTCGGACAGAGAGCCCATGTACAGAAAATTTTCACAGTTTGAGATCAACACCGACAGCAGGGACCTCCGAGAAACGGTAAATGAGCTTGTGGATATCTGGAACCGCATAAACACGGGCCAGAAACAAGAAACCCAAATTGAGCATTCAGTAGAAAATTAATGAGCAACAGGAGAGAAGATGAAAGTTGTCGCATTTAACGGAAGTTCAAGAAAAGGAGCCAACACATCACAACTTCTGAAGACTGTCCTGGCAGCACTGGAGGTCAGGGGAGTAGAGACAGAACTGGTAGAGCTTGCAGGGAACAATATTGCTGGCTGTATAGCCTGTTATAAGTGCTTTAACAACAAGGATGGACGATGCGCTGTGGAAGACGGAATCATCAACCAGTGCATTGAAAAGATGAGAGAGGCAGATGGCATCATCCTGGGCTCCCCTACCTATTTTGCAGACATATCTGCCAACATGAAAGCATTGATCGAGCGTTGCGGTATGGTGGCAAGGGCCAATGGCGACATGTTCAGAAGGAAGGTAGGGGCAGGAGTAGTCGCAGTACGTCGCGCCGGCGCCTACCACGTATTCAATTCCCTCAACAGTTTTTTCCTAATAGGGCAGATGATAGTAGTGGGCTCATCATACTGGAACATAGGTATTGGACGAGATCCAGGTGAGGTCATGAAAGATGAAGAGGGTGTCAAGACCATGCGCGACCTTGGAGCCAATATGGCCTGGGTCCTTGAAAAATTAAACCGTTGAGCACAGTTCATGTAGTTGCCCGATTCCCTCATGTTCTGAACACGGGCATAAGACCAAAAGTGGAGATCATATTATGTTCGAACAGGTTAAGGAGGCACTTGAAAAGGTACGCCCCATGCTGCAGCAGGATGGCGGTGACGTGGAATTGGTGGACGTTGACGAGGAAAGTGGCGTTGTCAATGTAAGGCTTACAGGTGCATGTAAAGGTTGTCCCATGAGCCAGATGACACTCAAGGCAGGCATTGAACGCTACCTCAAAAGTGAAGTACCTGAGGTAACCACGGTTGAAAGCGTGGAGTGAAGTACCTCCCTTGCATTGACACAGAGGGCCTGGCATACAGAGAGAATACATATAGCTCACCCCACACCAAATCAGCCCTCATGGTGATATGGCTCTCCGGCACGTATGGTGCAGGCCCTGTATACCTGCTCTGACAGGATGAGCCGCGCCATATCATGGGTAAAGGTCATTGGGGAAAGGGATAAAACCGCATTACATTGTGAGACAAGACCTTTGTCCAGACCATATGGACCACCAACCACAAACGCCATGTCTCGCAGCCCGTCTTGTTCAACCCGCGCGATCAGCTCTGCCAGCCCTGGGCTGGAAAGCATTTTTCCCCCTTGATCCAAGGCTACGCTAAAGGCCCTTTGCGGCAGGGCCTTTTTGAGTCCTTCACTCTCCAACTTCACCATCTTTTCTCTTGTTCCCCTCTTGCCTTTTGGGGCTTTTGTCTCTACAACATTGAGAGCATGATATTTCCTGATCCTTGCAAGGTACTTCTCTATGCCGGTTAATAGCCAGGCATCTTTGGTATGGCCGGCCCATATAAAATTAAGTCTGAGCATGAATATCGCCTTTCAGCATCTATAAAACCAGCATACTACAGGACACCAGAAAATACAGAAACAATTGGCAAAGGTAGCTGGCACTTTTTCCCATGATTTTTTACCGTGAGAAAGATATCATTAACAAATCATCGCAACTGATGAACTTTAGACCCATGAAAAAACTCTATCCACCATATAGGTATCATGCAGTATGAACCAGAACAACCATTCACCCATACAGTTGTTTGCAACATAGGCAATGAACAAGGACAAAAAACAACATATACTTAGTAAACTACCAAAGGTAGATATCCTCCTATCTGAGATCGAACAACACGGGAGCGTACCTCCTGATACTCCACGATCCGTCAAATTGGATGCGTGCAGGCAGGCCATTAATACTGCAAGGAAACAGGTCCTTGCCGGTAATGCAGAGGCGGGTCAATACAAGACTGTCCTATCTGATGCATTGCGATGTATCCGCATGCTTCATCGCCCGTCCCTTCGCCCTGCCATCAATGCCACTGGGGTCATTGTACACACAAACCTCGGACGCTCCCTTCTGCCGGAATCTGTCATGCCTGCGCTGACGGAAATTGCATGTGGATACTCAAACCTCGAATACAACATGGAAGAAGGCAAGAGGGGTAGCAGGTACAGTCACGTTGAGGAGATACTGTGCGGTCTTACTGGCGCAGAGGCAGCACTGGTTGTGAACAACAATGCTGCAGCCGTACTCATCTGCCTTGACACACTGGCCAAGGGACGTGAGGTCGTAGTCTCAAGGGGGGAGCTGGTAGAGATAGGCGGCTCTTTCCGTATCCCGGATGTCATGGCCCGAAGCGGTGCTTTTCTAAGGGAGGTGGGAGCCACCAACAGGACGCATTTGCGCGACTACCGGACTGCCATAAATGAAAACACCGCACTACTCATGAAGGTACACCAGAGCAACTTCTCTGTTGTGGGTTTTACCAGTGCAGTCTCAATGGCAGAACTCTCCATGCTTGCCCGAGAACATGGCCTTTACGTATTTGAAGACCTTGGAAGTGGCACCCTGGTGGACTTTTCCCGGTATGGACTCCAGCACGAACCCACTGTCCAGGAATCCCTTGCTGCCGGAGCCGACATCGTATCGTTCAGTGGAGACAAACTGCTGGGAGGGCCTCAGGCAGGTATCATAGTGGGAAAGAGGGAGATCGTTGACAGGATAAAAACCAACCCCATGAACAGGGCCATGCGCATTGACAAGCTGACCTTAGTGGCACTGGAACAGGTACTTCGCATCTACAGAGATCCGGCAAGGGCGATACGGGAAATTCCTACTCTCAACATGATGACAGCCTCCAAGGAGGAACAGAGGCGCCGGGCCCGCCGCCTTGCCGCAAGACTCAGGCAGGCCTGTCCCAAAGACGTGGAGATCAAACTGTGCCAGACCGTATCAAGGGCAGGCGGAGGCGCACTCCCCCTGGAGGAGATCCCATCAGCAGGAATATCCATACGGCATCTCCAGGGGAAAGTGTCAGTAGCTGCCGTGGAAGAACAATTGAGGAAACAGGAGCCACCATTAATTGTCCGGGTAGAAAACGAGAGGATAATCATGGATGTACGCACCATGAGGGACAGGGATTTCAAGCCTGCGGCTGAAGCTGTAAGATCTGCGTTTGAAGTGGCATTGCAGGAGTTGACATGACACCCCTTACACCATATGACATCCTTGGCATTGGTCCGTTAGTCATGGAGGAACTTCGCACCCTCTTCCAGTTTGGAAAGGCCCTGTACTGGGTAAATGGTAAGGGAAACAGCACACTTCCCCAGGTTGACCTCTCAAAACGCCAGATGGAAAGGGCCATGGAGGAATTTTCAGCAGGCCAACCATTCTGGGATATGATAAGCTCCACAGTAATCATTCCTGTCTGCACCTCCGCAAATATAGCCACCATGGAAGGCACAGAAACCATAGGGGCCTTTGTACTCTGCAATGTTGACCGTACAGTCAGCCCTGATGAAGCATCGAGATGGCTGCCGGTCCTGCATTCATGGATAGAAAACACACTGACTGCGCGAAAGGAGAAGTTGCTCCGCATCTCCACAACTGCAGCCATTCCTCCTTATCTGGCAAGGGTGATACATCGACAGGACGGCACATTTCTGGCCCTTCACATTGTGAGCAAAAGATGGGGGGTTCTCCATGACAAGAACGAATTTATCTCTATCCTTGAAAAATTTCTCGCCATGTTCAACGGGAATCAGGACGAGATAAAACTTGAAATCGCAGGATACGGGCCTTATGACCTCTGGATCATGATTAAAGGCCTGGAAGAATCAGCCCTATCCACCAGCCTTACAAAGCTTTACAGCCACGCCCCGCTTAAAAGATACGGGATTTCAGCCGCATTTGTTCATCTATTTGGGAGAATATCAGATGATGAAAAGATAGAGACCGTAGAGGCCGCACTCACACAACAGGTCGCATCCGTTGAGAAAACCGCTGGCATATTAAACCTTCCTCTCTCTTCACGAATTATCATAGATGACCTGGAAAGACGATTCCACTGCCAGGAACTGGACCACATTCTGATCAGGGCTGAAGCGGCGTTCAAAGGCGTTCAGTATACTGCAGCCTTCCTCTCGGGGAAAATACCGGAGGAAAACACCATACAGGCCCACGGCGTTGACTTTGATCATATTCACACTGACAAAACATGCACATGCGCCTTGGTCATGAAGAAGGTAACCCGCAACGAACGGGCATCATTCAATCTCGAAGAATGGGCCAGGCAGTTGCAACATGCCGTGAGCAAGGGCAGCGGCATCCCCCTGTCCACTGTTACCATAGGCGTCGCCGCATCCTTCCAGGACACGCTGAAATCCACTACTGCCATTGGGGCAGCCTTCTACGCATATATGCATGCCACCATGCTGGGACAGGGAGAAAGGGTCGTATTTGATGCCATAACATGGCAGGTCATGGGAGACGAACTCATATCGCTTGGGGCCCTTCGGCACGCCTGCCAGGCATTCAGGCAGGGAATCAAACTCGACCAGCACAACAGTGAAATCTGGAACAGCCTTGGGGTCTGTCTTGCGCAACTTGGAAGGAAGAAAGAAGCAGAGAGGGCTTTTGTTGCTGCCGCAGAAAGAAATCCCAAGGATTTCATGACATTCTACAACCTTTGCGGTATACAACACGCACTTGGCAACCACAGGGAGGCAGAGGCTTCGTGCCGCATAGCCCTTAAAATCAGGCCGGAAGATCCAATGGCCCTTACCAGACTGGGCCAGGTCCTGATAGATGCCGGCCAGGCCGAAGAGGCAATCCAGATCCTGCAGAAGGCTGTCAAGACCCATGATTCCCCTCCAGCACTGGCCTACCGCCTGCTTGGCACCGCCCTGTACGCACTTGACCGCTGGCATGAGGCCAAGCGGGCATTTGAGAAGGCCCTGAAACAACGCCCTGATGACACGCTGGCCATGGCAAGCCTTGCGCTTGGCTATGCAGAGAAAGAAAAGGACCGTTCCACTGCAAGGCGCCTAATGCGTGGAATAGGGCTCAAAAGTAAAGTTTCACCCCGGCTGAAGCAAATTTTGGCCCGAATCAGCGATATTCTTGAGTAATGTTCCCTTGACAAAGAAAAGGCTGGCGGGTAAACAGAACTCTACCTGTGGAATGTTTTCACAGGCATGATGGAGGTTCTTTCTTGCAGGAACCGGGCAGAATGTGCTTGTCCCTATGCCTGATACACAATCCTTATCATACCAAATATCATCAGGCTTATATTTTATCTGTCAGGGATGTTTTTGGCACGTGTCCACAAGAACCGTCGTACATAAATAATCAATGTACCTTCACATTACAGGAGATTTGCGATGAAAGAAGTCAGACTTCATGGCCGTGGCGGGCAGGGCGGGGTCACCTCAGCCGAGCTGGTAGCCATAGCGGCCATTGACGAAGGAAAGTATGCACAGGCCTTCCCGAGCTTCGGCCCGGAACGAAGGGGGGCTCCTGTCGCTGCATTCATACGGGTCAGCGACAAACAGATCAGGACCAGAGAAAAGGTTTATACCCCTGATATCGTACTGGTACTGGACCCTGCCCTTCCAAGCCTGGTGAACGTGGCTGCAGGCCTCAAGGATGATGGAATCGTCATCCTGAACACAGCCATGTCAGAAGACCAGGTGAGAAAAGAATTTGGGCTCAAATGCAAACTGGCCATGGTTGACGCCACCAAGATTGCCACTGAGGTTCTCGGGCTTCCCATCACAAACACCACAATGCTGGGAGCACTTCTCAAGGCAACAGGGATAGTTAGCCAGTCCCATCTTGAAGAGGCACTTGACAGAAGGTTCGGCCGCATTGCTGAGAAAAACAAGAACGCCCTTCAGAGGGCATTCGATGAGACAGTAGTTGCTGGATAACTGATGCCCATCCACCATGACCAGGGTGCTAATACGGTGGCACACAAACCACCATACAGGCAGCAGGCAGGCATAAAAAGAATAATCGTACCTTACAGTCAGGGTACGTGAGCAACCACCCTGCAAGCCAAAACAAAATAGATGGATGGGACTGATCACAAGACCATAAAAAGGAGTAAAACAATGGCCGTAAACGACGCCATAGTAGGTTGGAAGACCATAACCTGGGGGTGTCATGTCATGGAACCCGGCAACTCCGTTGAATTCAGGACCGGAGACTGGCGTTCCCAGAGGCCTGTGGTGGACAAGGAAAAATGCATCAAGTGCGGAATGTGCTGGATATTCTGTCCCGACATGGCCTATACCCAGGATGACGAAGGATATTACGAGGCAGATATGGAATACTGTAAGGGTTGTGGCATCTGTGCCCACGAATGCCCCAAAGACGCCATAACAATGGTAATGGAGGAGGGGTAATCATGGCCAAACGTGTAGGAGTAGAAGTATCTATTGCTATTGCAGAGGCGGTAAAACTGGCAAGGGCTGAGGTAATTCCAGCCTATCCCATCACGCCTCAGACACATATAGTTGAACACCTCTCCGAGCTTGTGGCAAACGGCGAACTGGATGCGGAGTTCATTCCTGTAGAGTCTGAACACGCTGCCATGAGCGCATGCTGCGGCTCATCCGCTGCAGGTGCAAGGACATTTACCTCATCAAGCTCCCAGGGACTCTCCCTGATGAGCGAGGTACTGTACATCCCGGCTCCAATGCGCCTGCCCATAGTCAACGTGGTTGCCAACCGTGCCATGTCCGCTCCAATCAGCATCTGGAATGACCACCAGGACATCATGGTGCAGAGGGACATAGGCTGGATACAGACATTTGCGGAAAATGGCCAGGAGGCCGTGGACCTGGTACTCCACGCATTCAGGGTGTCTGAAGACAGGAGGGTATCACTACCAATAATCGTCAATATCGACGGTTTTACTCTGAGTCACGTTATCGAGCCCATTGAGATACCTGATCAGGAAGAGGCTGACGCATACATCCCTCCATTCAAACCCAAGTTCAAGCTTGATCCGAAAAAGCCCATTACCATGGGACCTGTTGGCATACCTGAAGTTTACACAGAGGCAAAGGTAGCGCATAACGAGGCCCTCAAGAACTCAAAGAAAGTTATCCTCAAGGCATGGAAGGAATTTGCTGAACAGTTCGGACGTGAATACCATCCGGTAGAATCGTACAGGACAGAAGACGCAGAGACAATTCTGGTCACAATGGGCAGCATTTCTGAAACCGCCATGACCGCGGTTGACAAGATGCGTGACGAAGGCAAGAACGTAGGCCTGGTAAGGATACGCCTATGGAGGCCCTTCCCCGGTCCGGAATTCCGCAAGGCCGCTGGCAAGGCCAAGGTCCTGGCAGTGATTGACCGCTGTCTGCCCCCAGGTGCACTGTGCGGGCCAGTAGGTGCCGAACTCAGGAGCCTGTTCTACAAGATACCGGGTTCACCCAAGATCTTCAGTTTCGTTGCCGGACTTGGCGGTCGTGATGTGACAGTCGCCCGCTTTGAGGAGATCGTGGACAAGGCCAACAAGTATGCGAAGAAACGTCCGAAAGAACTGTATGAAGTGATTGGAGTGCGCGAAAAATGATACCAGAATTCGAAAAATTCAAAGGCTTTAAAGCTAAAAGTATTCCCAAGGACGAGCCTCTTGCTCCAGGCCACCGTGCCTGTCAGGGCTGCGGCGAGGTCCTTGCCCTGAGGATGGTGATGAAGGCCCTGGGCAAGGACGTGATTGTATGCAGCGCCACAGGATGCATGGAGATCATTACCACTCCATATCCCCATACCGCATGGCGTGTGCCATGGATTCATATTGCCTTTGAGAACGCTGCTGCCGTGGCCTCTGGTGTAGAGTCAGCGAGAAAGGTACTCAGGAGAAAGGGCCGCATCCCCAAAAAACACGTTGACATAATGGCTGTAGGTGGCGACGGTGCCACAGGAGATATCGGGCTCCAGTGGATATCAGGTGCTTTTGAACGCGGCCACGACTTCCTCTATGTGTGTCTTGACAACGAGGCATACATGAACACAGGCGTTCAGCGTTCTGGTTGTACCCCATACGGCGCCATGACCACCACCAGCCCTCCTGGTTCCAAGAGCTTTGGCCAGGTAACATGGAAAAAGAACGTGCCAGCAATAGCAGTGGCCCACAACATTCCCTATGTTGCCACCGCATCCCCTGCCTACTACCTTGACCTGATGAACAAGGTCAAGAAGGCGGCCCTTGTCAAAGGCCCTGCCTATGTTCACATCTACTCCCCATGCCCCACCGGCTGGGGATCAGCAGGCGAAAGATCCATTGAGTTCGCCAAACTGGCAGTAGAGACCAAGGTCTTTCCCCTTTACGAGGTAATAGAGGGACGTTATATTATGAGCCGCAAGATCAACAAACCAAAGCCTGTGACTGAGTACCTCAAGGGGCAGAAACGATTCCGCCACCTTGACGAGGAACATATTGACTACATTCAGAAACGGGTCGATGCCGAGTACGAGAAACTCTTAAAGTTGTCAGAAATGACTTAAAAAGAGATGACCAAAAGCCTCCCAAATCAGGGAGGCTTTTTTTTGGAATGCATCATGAACAGGTTGGAAAAAGGGGCATTCCATGCTTAGTGATGTAACTATCACAGGGGCCGCAAGGCTTTGCTGTATGATCCCTCGCCTTGTAAGCGGGTATAGGGCAACGCAGGTAAACGAATACTCCGACACAGCAGATGGGGAATCCTGCAACCACTTACCTATTGATTAACCTCACCGGGCAATGACAACCACATGCCCGGCATGCACTTTCATGGTAAATATGAAGAGACTTCGATCCAGGCATGTCCTTGGCATATCCCATCTTGAAGCCGACGAAATAACCTATATCCTCGATACTGCAGAAGCGCTCAAGGGTATCCTTGAACGGCCAATAAAAAAGGTACCCCCTCTAAGGGGCAGAACAGTGGTCCACCTCTTCTTTGAACCCAGCACAAGGACCAAACTCTCCTTTGAGCTTGCAGCCAAACGCCTGAGTGCTGACACAGTTGGCATCACAGCATCAGCCAGTAGCGTCGTAAAGGGTGAAACCCTGATAGATACTGCCCGTAACATAGAGGCCATGAAACCGGATGTCATAGTGATGCGCCATCCCATGTCAGGCGCCCCTCACATCATGTCACGTTTCGTCAACTCTGCTGTCATCAATGCAGGTGACGGCACCAACGAACACCCATCTCAGGCCCTGCTGGATCTCATGACTGTGAGAGAACACCTTGGCAGGCTCAACGGCCTCAACATAACCATTGTTGGAGATATTGCTCACAGCAGGGTAGCCCACTCCGACATACTGGCCTTTACCAAAATGGGGGCCAGGGTTACTGTATGTGGCCCTGCCACCATGCTGCCAATAGACGTGGAGAGTATAGGGGCCACGGTAAGATACAGTATCAGGGAGGCCATCAGAGATGCTGATGTAATCATTGCACTGAGGATCCAGAAGGAAAGGCAGGGTAGGAGCCTGATTCCGTCTATCAGGGAATATGCTTCCTTCTTTGGCATAAATGCTGCGACACTACGGTATGCCAGGCCGGATGCCTTGATAATGCACCCAGGCCCCATAAACCGGGGGGTAGAGATGTCTCCCGAGGTTGCTGACGGGGACCACTCAGTGATACTGGATCAGGTAACAAATGGAGTGGCAGTGCGCATGGCCCTGCTTTCAGTACTCCTCGCAGACCCGGCAAAGGCAGAAAGCAAGAACAAGGAGAACGATTTCAGTGAATCCAGGGCACAGTAAAAAGGGGCAATCAGCGCAGGTCAGAACAGATACAGGCATTCTGCTCAGAAACGGCCGCATAATTGATCCCTCATCAGGTATTGACCAGCAAGGTGACTGTCTGATAATCGATGGAAAAATTGAATCTGTCGGTGTGGTAAAAGATATCCCCGACCCCTGCCGGATCTTTGACATGACCGGTCTATGGATAACTCCAGGTCTAATTGACATGCACGTCCATCTGAGGGAGCCAGGAGAGGAGTACAAGGAAACCATCGAAAGTGGAACACGGGCCGCTGTTGCAGGTGGCTTTACAGGTGTTGCCTGCATGCCCAACACAAGGCCGGCAAACGACTCTTCAGGCATAACAAGATTCATAATTGATCGCGCGGCAGACGCAGGGCTTGCTAAGGTATGGCCAGTTGCCACGATTACAAAGGGGATGAAGGGCGAAGAGCTTACCGAGTTTGGAGACCTCCTGATTAACGGTGCCGTTGCATTTTCAGACGATGGGATGCCGGTAAAAAACGCGGCTGTGATGCGCCTTGCACTGGACTATGCCAGAAACTTCAACGCCCTCATCATCTCTCATTCAGAAGAGCTTGAACTGTCAGCCGGCGGTGCCATGAATGAAGGGGCCGTGTCCACCCGACTTGGCCTCAAAGGAATACCCAATGCAGCAGAAGAGGTTGCCATATTCCGTGATGTGGCCATTGCCGAGCTTACCGGAAGCAGACTGCACGTGGCACATGTAAGCACTGCGGGAAGCGTGGAGATAATCAGGCAGGCCAAAAAAAGGGGCGTTACGGTAACGGCAGAAACGGCGCCACACTACTTCACACTCACCGAAGAGGCTGTGGAGGGTTACAACACCTTTGCCAAGATGAACCCTCCGCTTCGCACCGAGGCAGACAGACTTGCTGTGGCAGAAGGCCTTAAAGACGGAACGCTCGATGCCATTGCCACTGATCACGCCCCCCACAGTTGTCTTGAAAAGGAGTGCGAATTCGCCATGGCAATGAACGGGATCATAGGACTTGAGACCTCCCTTCCACTATCCTTGGAACTTGTACGGCAAGATATCATCACCCCCATGGATATGATACGTCTCATGTCAACTGCTCCGGCATCCATACTGGGGGTATCGGGAGGCACCCTGAAACAGGGAGAGGCTGCCGACATTACGGTAATTGATCCAGACCATGAATGGACAGTCACGGTTGAAAGTTTTCACTCAATCAGCCATAACAGTCCGTTTATCAACAGGAGGGTCAGAGGCAGGGCAGTACTCACCATTGTGAATGGCAGGATCGTATACGAAGCTTAACTTATACCTGAATTGAACGTTTCAAAAACTGTTTTGCTTTCTACCTAATTTGAAACCGCTACGGGATTCCCAATTTCGCATGATCTGCTGCCTCGAAGTCTTCGCTTCCCTGTCGGATACTTGAAGTACAACAGTACGTCTGCGTATCCTCTGCCTTGCATCTCATGCAAACTTAGGAATCGCTCAATTCAGGTTATATTATTTTTGGATAGCAAATGACAAAGCCCCGAATCACATCCCCTGACTTCTGGAAGGCCCTGGCAGACGATCAGAGCAGATCGTCTGCAAACAAAAAGTGCATGACTGCCGAGTGCTGGGACAAGGCAGCAGAAGGATATGACGATCTTGACGCCTGTCATGACTACATGGCCCAGGTCAATGGGGTGGTAAATATACTTAAAGAGGCCCAGATACTGACAAGCCGGTGTAACATGCTTGATATTGCCTGTGGCACAGGGACCTATGCAGTACGAATGGCGCCTTTCTGCAAGAAAATCACATGCGTAGACATATCAGGCAGAATGCTGGACAAACTCAGGGAGAAGAAAGAGATGGCCGGCATTGAAAACATTGAGTTAATCCAAGCAGACTGGCACAAATTCTCCACTGAAAGACGTTTTGACCTGGTATTCTGCTCCATGTCCCCACTCCTAAAAGACATGAACAATGTTGACAGATTTATAGGCTATTCAAAAAGATACGTTGCATTTGTAACATGGGCTGGGATCAGAGAAAACATGGTCCTCTCTGAGCTTGGCACGAAGATACTCAACAGAAAACCTGGCAAACATCTCAGTGACATGAACATACTTTTTAACTATCTCTACGCACGTGGATATGCACCTGAGTTGCACTTCTTCAGAGGGTGCTGGAAGAAAAAAAGGAGTGTAGAAAAACAGATCAAAAATCTCATATGGCGCCTGGAGATGTACAGGACATTGGATCAGAAAGAAAAGGAGTACGTGGCATCATATGTGAGAGAACGGGCCGAAAACGGGATGATGACCATAACAACAAGGGTCAGGACTGTGCTCATGATCATTGACCAGGAGGCGGAAACCTTCACCTGTACTTGAGACCCGACCCTACCGTCACAAAATCTCCTTCTCAACCGTTAATGCACGCACCTAACGCACGCGTTTAGAGATTCGGGCGAATCAAACTGACAGAATGACACCTGCCGGTCCCCAAGGCATTTACGTGTCAGATTGGTAAGAACCTTCTTGGGACCTGCCTCAACAAATACTTCAACCCCGTCATCAGCCATATTGGTTACTATATCAACCCACCTGACAGGTGCACATATCTGTTCCACCATAAGTTGCTTTATCTTTATGGGATCTCTCACCACCTTACCGTTAACATTGTTATACACAGGAAAGGCAGGGGCAGAGAACTCCACTTTTTGCACCACTTCAGAGAACAACAATGCGGCCCTATCCATGAGTAGACTATGATATGCCCCTGAAACCTTCAAAGGAATAGCCTTTGCCTTCCTCTTCTTTACCTGTTTGCAAAGCCGCGCCACAGGCTCCTTTTCTCCAGTAACAACAATCTGTTCGGGAGAATTGTAATTGGCCAGGGCCAGCACCTCACCTTCTGTACGGCACTGTTCCACAAGACTCTCCAGTTCATCCTTGGGCATACCAATGACCGCAGCCATTGCACCAGGTCTGTCCTCAGCGGCCTGTTCCATAAATTTGCCACGTTCCTGCACCAGCTTTATGGCAGATTCTGTACTGATAACACCTGCACACCACAGGGCCGGATATTCACCCAGACTGTGGCCTGCTGCAGCCACAGGTTTCATACCCATGTCCATGGCAGCAGCAGCACAGGCCATCTCAACAGTGGTAAGACAGGGCTGAAGATTGGCTGTCCTTACCAGCTCTTCCGCCGGTCCTTTAAAACACAGCTCCCTTA
>Ga0256914_1002035_pt1 | contig 17254 bp, 16 predicted proteins | sample HulkmetaG_FD_191571 | JGI IMG/M metagenome (GOLD analysis project Ga0256914, IMG submission 191571) | Hydrothermal chimney microbial communities from Main Endeavour vent field at the Juan de Fuca Ridge, Pacific Ocean - Hulk | ecosystem: Environmental > Aquatic > Marine > Hydrothermal vents ... | reverse complement strand
GGATACCGATATCAGTAGCGAGCTTCGGCTTCCCGATACGGTGGCGTTTGGAATCATGAACAGGAGTATCAAGAACCTGACACTGGAAGTGGATGTTATGTGGACGCGTTGGGAGACGTATGATTCCCTCGATATTACCTTCGACGATATGTTCACCCTTAAAAATTATACGGTCAGGGATGAAAAGGATTGGGATAATTCTTGGACTATCCGTGTGGGAGCGGAGTATCAGGTTAACCCATCATGGGTGGTGCGTGCGGGCTATATCTATGATCAAACCCCCGCACCCAGCAAAACGAGAGCTCCTGAGCTGCCTGATGCGGATAGAAACGATATTTCCATCGGTGTTGGCTATACGACACCCAGTAAAAACTTAAGCATTGACGCGGCTTATCTCATCTCTTTCTTTAAGAATGAAAGGAGTGAACAGGAGTATCTTCGTGGCAAGTATGAAACGACGGGACATGTGATTTCGGTGGCCCTGACGTATCGGTTCTAGTATCTCCTTTGAGGGTCAGAGGGGAACACCCGTTCCCTTCTGACCGTCAAGATCTCGGTTTCCTTGGGCCCGAATTTTTGGACGGAGCACCGTTTTTAGGAACTTGAGGGCTTCTTCTTTGTTTTTATCCAGGATAATAGCTTCTAATTGCATGATTTCTTTTGGATCAAGATTGATGGCGACCGTTTTCATGTTATAGCGTCTCCTTGGATTGTCTTTTGGTATCATTTAAATAGTAATCATCCCCAAGAGGATGACAAGAGGGGGGCAATGTTTGCGACGAAAGGGGTCTGTGCTATGATAAAGAAAATGAGAAGAGGGGTCGAAAAATAAAAGACGTCATTGGTTCTACCACAGGGCTTAAGTCGTCCCAGATTCAGGCATTGCGGCGGCTATACCGCCGTAAAGTGGACCCACGGCGGTTTATCTCTCAAGAGCTGGCCCGATCGATTCTCGAGATAAGTGAGGAGATTCATCGACAAGTAGGTGTTTTGATAACACGGAGAGGGGAGATTGAAAGTGTCCTTGTGGGGGATGCGTTTTCGATCTTGTTGCCCGATTTGAGTCACTTTCGCATGGGGAAAGGGAATCTTAAGGGGCTTCGGTTTATCCATACGCATATTAAGGAGGAAGGCATTGATCGGGAGGATTTGACCGATCTTAGGATGTTGCGTCTTGATTTGGTAGGAGTTTTGAGACGGGATCGTTCAGGCGGCCCTGGCACGCTGGAAATTGCGTATCTTGATCCGAAGGTGAACGAAACAGGATGCCACGTGGAAAAACTTCCTTACCAAGTATGGATTGATCTTGATTTCCAGGATTGGATCGAGCAACGCATTGGGGAGCTTCAGAAGGTACTGGAAAAAGGGAGGCGAATTGCGGGCCGTCTTCGGGCGATTGTGGTTGTCGTTCCATTGGGTACCCACTGGGACGTGGAAGCGTTAGAAGAGGAAATCATCGAGCTAGCGAAAGCGTGTGAGGTTGACGTTGTTGGTTCAGTTGTTCAGAGGTTGCGGCGCATCCATCCGGCGTATCTTATCGGGGAAGGGAAATTAAAAGAGTTGGTTATGATCAGCATGGAAAAAGGAGCTGATTGTATTATCTTTAATAGGGATCTTAGTCCCGCCCAATTGAACGCCATTAGCCGCATGACGGAGTTAAAGGTCCTGGATCGCACATTATTGATACTCGATATTTTTGCGAGACGAGCGCATAGTCGGGAGGGCAAACTTCAGGTGGAACTGGCGCAACTCAAGTATCTTTTGCCCCGGTTGAGCGGAAAATATACAGCTTTGTCGAGGTTGACGGGAGGAATTGGTGGAAGGGGACCTGGGGAAACGAAGTTGGAGGTGAACCGGCGTAGGGTCAGGGATCGAATCGCCTCTTTGGAGCGTGAGTTGAAACATCTGAAAACGGGACGTGAATTGCGAAGAAAGAAAAGAAAGCGAGGGGGGTTGCCGATTATTTCAATCGTCGGGTACACCAATGCTGGAAAATCGACACTTCTCAACGCCTTGACGAACAGTGACGTTTTTGTTGAAAATAAGCCATTCGCGACCCTCGATACCTCCAGCCGCCTTTTGAGGTTTCCAGAGGATCATCAAGTCGTTATTACGGATACGGTTGGATTTATCCGGGATCTTCCTAAGGATCTCCTTGGTGCCTTCATGAGTACCTTGGACGAATTGAGGGATGCCAATCTTCTTCTTCATCTCGTGGATATCAGCCACCCCGAATTTGAACATCACATCCACGTGGTGGAAGAGATGCTGGAACAGCTCGGTCTCCATGAGATTCCCTCGCTTTTAGTGATGAACAAAATGGATAAGGTGTCTTTCGAAACAGTTACGAGGTACGCTCGAGAATGGAACGCCATAGCCATTTCTGCCCTTGATCGAAACACATTGGTACCTTTGATCGGAAAACTTCGGGAGATGGTTTTCCCATCGTCTCCGCGCCATTCAAGAATGACTTATACTGTGCGGGATCAGGTATGAGAAGGCATAAGGGTTTTTTCAAAAAGTATTTTTTTGCCGGTTTTGCAGTCTTTGTTCCCATCGCGTTGACGCTTTATATTATCAAGGTTGTCGTGTTCAAGTTGGATGCCATCTTTCGCGTGGTTCCTCCAAAGTTTCAACCCGACACCTATCTTCCTTTTCACGTCCCCGGTTTGGGGTTAATTGCCACGCTTATCCTCATCTTGGTTATCGGGGTCGTGGCGAAGAATATATTTGGAAGGAGACTGGTTCATTGGATTGAGTCAATCTTTCGTAATATCCCTTTTGTGCGGGGGGTTTACAATGCTATTTCCCAGTTTGTGATAGCCCTCTTTTCCGACAAAGACGATGTTTTCCGGCAAGCGGCCCTCGTTGAGTTTCCTCGGAAAGGGATCTATTCGATGGGGTATGTGGTCGGGACGAGTGATGCAGGGCTTTTCCCGGGTCTTGGTTCCGATTATATCAAGATGTTTGTCCCGACTACTCCGAACATCACGACGGGATTCTTCGTGATTGTTAGACGCGACCAGATCATTCCTTTGGACATCAATCCACAAGAGGCCTTTAAGATTATCATTTCAGCAGGGGTCGTCACCCCCGACAAAGAGGAAGGTGTTCCATCGAATGTCCCTTCCGAGCATAAATGATTTTTTTGAGAAGAGGGAGACGCTGAGGAAGGTCCTTCCCTCTTACGAAATCCGGGAAAGCCAGATTCAAATGGCGAAGGCGATCCGTCGGGTTGTGATGAAAGGGGGAGTCCTATTTGTCGAGGCCGCGACTGGCATAGGGAAGACCCTTGCCTACCTCCTTCCAATCCTAACGTCGGGCAAACGTGTAGTTGTGTCCACGGCTACGAAAACGCTCCAAGAACAGATTGCGAAAAAGGATATCCCGCTTTTGGAGAAACTTCTTGGTGTGACCTTTGACGTGCTTGTGTTGAAAGGGCGCCAGAATTACCTGTGTAAGCGACGTTTGTCTCGGTTCATGCGTCAACCGCTTTTTTCCTTTGCGGAGGAAACCAAACTTTATGAGCCTTTTCTGGAATGGACCCGCCACACGCGGAGGGGAGATCGCGAGGAATTGAAAGATTTTCCCGAAAACCTTGCTTTTTGGGAAGAAGTCAATTCCCGTTCCGATTTATGTTTGGGAAGTAAATGTCCCTTTTTCAGAGAATGTTTTGTGACAAAATTGAAAAGAGAAGCGGGAAGGGCCGACCTGCTCATCGTGAATCATCATCTCTTCTTTTCGGATCTCGCCTTGCGGCTGAGGGCTCCGGCGGAGGTTTTGCCCCCTTATGACGGGGTGGTTTTTGATGAGGCGCACCGCGTGGAAGGTGTTGCCACGCTTTATTTCGGATGGCAGTTGAGTGGAGGGCAGTTTGAAGAACTGATAAGGGACATTAAGCAATGGAAGGGAAATTCCAATTCGGACAAGCTTTTTGAAGTACTTGATGAATTACAGCGACGTTCCCATAGGTTTTTTGCTTCTTTTCCCTCAGAGGAGGAACGCTTTCGGGTGGTTGTTTCTGGCCTTCCTTCGCGGGTAAAAGAGGAAGGTCGGATGATTCTTGAAAACCTTACACAGGTGGAACAAAATCTCCGGCGTGGGGAGAGACGGGATTTGCCGGATGCCCAAGCCGAGATTGAAATGTTTACCCGTAGGATACGAGCATTCAAGGAAGGGTTACAAACCTTTCTGGATTCTACGAATCCCTCTTACGTCGTGTGGGGAGAGAGGAAGAAAAGGGGAATATTGCTTCATATTTCCCCTATCGAGATAGGACCCATCTTGGGGGAGACCTTTTTCAATGAGACCCCCTTTGCCGTCTTTACCTCGGCGACCCTCTCTGTGGGGGGTGATTTCCGCTTCATTCGTGAACGCGTGGGGGCCCCTGCCTCCTCATCCACCTTGATCCTCTCGTCGCCGTTCGATTACGAAAACCGCGTTCGGATCTTCATCCCTAAAACCTTTCCTTTGCCTGGAACAAAAGAATACGAGGATAGACTTCCCGGCTTGATGAAGAATTTGATTGCACTCAATAGAGGTCGGGCTCTGTTGCTTTTCACGAGTTATCGGCAGATGAACCGAGTCTACGGGTTACTTCACAGGCAACTTTCCTATCCTTTGTTTCTGCAGGGGGAACTTCCAAAAACGGAGTTATTGAAAAAGTTTCGGGAGGAGGCGTCAAGCGTCCTTTTTGCGACAGCGAGTTTTTGGGAAGGAATTGACGTGCCCGGAGACGCCTTGACCGCGGTTGTGATTGACAAGCTTCCCTTTTTCGTCCCTGACGATCCCTTGGAGTCGGCGAGGATGGAAGAGATGAAGCGGAAGGGGAAAAATCCCTTTTTTCAATACCAGGTCCCTACGGCTGTTATAGCTTTGAAACAGGGGATAGGAAGATTGATGCGGCACAAAAACGACCGGGGTATTCTCGCAATCTGTGATAGCAGAATTTACCGTCGGTCTTATGGAAAGTTATTCCTCAAAAGCTTACCCCCCGCAAAAGTCGTGCATTCGCTTCGGGACCTAGAGGCTTTTGTCGAGGAAGCCGTCTGATTTTTCCACGAAGGCATAGGCGCTGTGGTTATGGATACTTTCGAAATTTTCCGCTTCCACGGTAAACCATGTGATGTTCTCGTCTTTGGAAAGTTTGAGGGCGATTTCTCGCACGATATCTTCCACGAACATGGGGTTGTCGTAGGCCTTTTCCGTTACGTATTTCTCATCGGGACGTTTAAGGATGGAGTAGACATCACAACTGGCCGATTGCTCCACGAGATCGATGATATCCTCTATCCAAAAGAACTTCTTGAATCGAAGATTCACCGTAACAATGCTTCGCTGGTTGTGGGCGCCCCTTTCCGATATTTCTCGGGAACAAGGACACAAGGTGGTGACTGGTACGACTATCCCCACATAGAAGTCGTCCACGTCATTGCTTGAGCCACAAAAACGGCAGATATATTCCATGAGCCCCTTGGCCTGGGTTACAGGGGCCTCCTTTTCAATGAAATAGGGAAATTCGATCTCAAGATGGGCGCTTTTCGCATTGAGTGTTCTTTTCATGTCGTCTAGTATCTTGGAAAAATTTCTTATGGCGATGTCCCCACGATAGGTATTGAGTATTTCCACGAAACGGCTCATGTGGGTACCTTTGAAATGCTGGGGCAGATCCACATACATATTGACACTGGCAACCGTGTGTTGGATCCCATTCTTCTTATCCCGTACGGTAATGGGGTAGCGAATATTTTTTACTCCCACTTTTTTGATACGGATGTTCCGGTTGTCGGGGAGATTCTGGATGTCGATGAGCTCAGGAAAAGAGGGTTGGAGGGAAGAATGTTTTTGATTCATTTCATATATCCTGCGCAAGAGTCTCGGGATTCCCATGCATTGACCCGATAAACGGTTACGGGCTCATTGACGAGGCGTTTTTCCAACGACTCGAAGATATAGCGGGCAATAGTCTCTGAAGAAGGATTTTGGTCTCTGAAGTAGGGAAGTTCGTTGAGGTTCTTATGGTCGAGAGTTTGTAGAATTTCGTCAGTTATTTGTTTGAGTTGTGAAAAATCGAGGGCCATATTCCCTTCTCCCAAGGCTTCTCGTCGGACCATGACCTCGATTTTCCAGTTGTGACCGTGAAGGGTTTCACACTTTCCGTGGTAGTCTTTCAGAAAATGGGCGGCGGCGAAAAAACGGATGATTTTTATTTCATACATGCAGAAAGTCTCCAAAGAGATGTTTTATGGTTTTTTGCACAGGATGATGTGAATATCCATGACATTTGTGCCTGTGGGTCCCGTCTTTACAAGGTATCCCGTCTTTTCCAGAAATGGATAGGCATTGTTGTTTTCGAGATAGGTAGCAGGATCGAGATTCATCGCTTTTGCTTTGGATAGCATTTCACCGTCTGTGAATCCTCCCGCTGCGTCCGTCGGTCCGTCTGTTCCGTCGGTTCCGATGCTCGCGATTAGGACATTCGTATACCCCGCAATTTCCAGCCCTGCCGCCAACGTAAATTCCTGATTTCGTCCACCTTTGCCTTTTCCTTTTAAGGTGACGGTAGGTTCACCCCCTGATAAGATGCAGGCGGGAGGTGTCAGAGGTTGCTGATAAACCACGAGTTGTTTTGCGATAGCTGCAAAGTATTTGGCTATCTCTCTGGCTTCTCCGCATGCTGCATTGGTAAGGATGAGGGGGGTGTAACCGAGGGATTCTGCTTTCTTTGCGGCCGCTTGAAGGGCGATTTGATTGGATCCCACAAATTTAAAAAATACCTTTTCGAACAGAGGGTCTTGGCGGGTCGGTGTTTCGGGAATTTTTCCTTCAGCTCCCTTTTCGAGATGGCCTTTCACCTGGGAAGGGATAGTATCAAGCATGTCGTAGTGTTGCAAGATGCGAAGGGCGTCTTGGTAGGAGCTGTCGTCGGGGGCCGTTGGACCTGAGGCGATGACCGACAGATCGTCCCCGATGACGTCGGATAGAATCAAAGTTACCACTGTAGCGGGGGTGGCCATTTTGGCCAGTTGTCCCCCCTTAATCTTTGAAAGGTGTTTGCGGATTGTATTCATTTCATGGATCGTGGCTCCGCACGAAAGTAGTAGGTTTGTGGTGTCCTGCTTGTCTTTCAGGCTGATTGTTGGCGGTGGATAAGTGAGGAGAGCCGATCCTCCTCCGGACACAAGTACGAAGACAGTGTCTTTTTCTGATGTGTTGTTAAGGATACTTTCTATTTCTTGGGCCCCGCGCATTCCGTTTTCGTCTGGTATGGGGTGGCCTGCCTCGATTTGGCGTATCTTTTTTAGAGGTGCCGTATGACCGTATTTGGTTACTATCAGACCCTCATGAAGATGCTGACCTAGAATTTCTTCCATCGCCATGGCCATCCGAGAAGCCGCCTTTCCTGCCCCTACGACAATGGTTTTACCCTTGGAAAGATCGAAACGGTACAACCCCCTATTATTACCCTTTTTTGTTTGGAAAACACCATCCTCGATTTCAAAATATTTTCCGTCTATTGTACATGTATTTTTGAGGGCTTTGTAAGGATCGACGCTTTGAACGGCGGATTCCACAATGGCAAGAAGGTCGTTGTATAATGGGTTGTCTTGTAACTTCACCAACATGCACCTTAATTTTTTAGCTTTGACTATCACTCAACCACGATGGATGTCAAGATAAGTCTTTTTTTGCAGCGTGGAGAAAGCCTATCTACGTGCATTCATCGGAGTCAGGCCAGGGTATGACAGCTCTGACATCTCGAGTTCGGATAGTAACAGAGTGTTTTCATAGACATTTCCTGGTTTTTGTGATAAAGTAAAAACTAGAATGCGCAAGAGAGAATTTCCATTTTCGAGATTTCTCCGCTTTGTCTTTTTAAGTAAGATGAGGTGGGTCGCTGCTATTGTACTCTCTGTTTGTTTCGTGTTGGGTCTAAAAAACTACGCTTACGCCGGGCAAGACAGGAAGGCGGTAATGAAGTCGGGTGGTGTCTTACTCAATTTCGAAGATGCCGATATCCGGACGATTGCCCGTTTCGTGGGAAAATTGACAGGGAGAAATTTTGTTGTGGATGAATCGGTGAAGGGGCTCGTTACGATTGTGTCCGCCAAGCCGATTCCGGTGTCGAAGGTATACCCCGTATTTCAGGTGGTGTTGCAAAGTCATGGTTTGACAACCCTCGCTCATGGAAGTGTGATTGAGATTGTCCCTATAAAAAACGCGGGCAGGAGGAGTATCCCATTTGTGAGTGGAAAGGAAGTGGCGGATTCAGGTAATCCTTTCATAACACGCCTGTTCCAGTTGAGTTTTGCCGATGCGGAGAAGGTTTTGGGAACCGTGAAACCATTGGTTTCTGAGGGAGGAGAGATTATTTCCTATCCGGATGCCGGTATTTTGTTGTTGTCCGATTTCAGGGATAACGTAAAGAGGATAGCGGCGATAATTCGTAGATTGGATCGGGCGAGGGCAAAAGTTGAATTCGACGTGATTCCGTTACGGTATGCCTATGCTAAAGATCTGACTGAAGAGATTACCAAACTCCTCGAGATGCCGGAGGAGAAACGAAGATTATATCAGTTGGCTTTAGCAAGGGGGAAAACAAAGGAAAAGATTGAGTGGCAGGAGGTGCGGTTGGTTCCGGATGAACGGATCAATGCGATCCTTGTAATGGCCCCACGGCGTGAAATGGTAGAAGTTAAAAATATCATACGCAAACTTGATGTGCCGCCTCAGAAGGACAAGGAAAGGATTCATGTCTTTTATCTTAAAAATGCCGTTGCGGAAGATCTCGCGAAGGTATTGAGGGAGATGTTTGAAACAAATACAGGTGTAGGCTTGAAAACGTCGAAGACATTGGGTGGAAAAACGACCGTATTGAAAAGGGCTGTAACGGGACAGGTGGTCATAACGGCGGATAAGGCAACCAACGCATTGATCATCAACGCCTCTCCTTCCGATTATCCTGTTATTGCGGATGTCATTAAAAAACTCGATGTGTATCGTTCCCAGGTTTACGTAGAGGCCCTCATCATGGAAATCTCGGAAGAAAAGATGCAGCAGTTGGGGGTGCAGTGGTTTGTGACAGGTAAAGCAAGCGTCAAAGGAACAGGAGTGGGGGTCATCGGAAGCTCGGGAGAGACAGGAGATATCTATCCGTTTGCCGCTTCAGTCTCGTCTGGAGCTCTTCCTGCGACCATGCCGTCCGGAATGATCTTGGGGGCATTGGGGGAAAACATTACGTTTGGGAATATCAGCTTTCCTTCTGTGGCCGCCATGGTGGCCGCCATGAAGAAAACCGCGGGCATCAATATCTTGTCGACACCGCATCTCCTGACGCTCGACAACGAAGAGGCGGAGATCGTGGTGGGGAAGAATGTACCTATCGCAACCCAAAAGATGGTAACGGGCGAAGCGGGCGCCACAGGCCTGAATCAAAGCTTTTTGATCGAGCGGAAGGATCTTGGGATTACTTTGAAAATTACGCCGCAGATTACCGAAGGGGACATCGTTCGGCTTTCTATCTATCAGGAGGTTTCTGCAATTTTGCCTACCGATACGCAGAGTGATTTGGGGCCGACCTATACGAAGCGGTCGACGAAAACAGTCGTGGCGGTCAAAGATGGAAAGACGGTGGTTATCGGAGGGCTAATCAAAAATAATGAAACGGACAATACTTCAAAGATTCCTATCTTGGGTGAAATTCCTATCTTGGGGTGGTTGTTCAAATATAAGAAAAAGACGAATGAAAAGACCAACCTTCTCGTCTTTTTGACACCCAAAATCGTTCGGAACCACAAGGCCCTGTCCAAAATCACCAAAGAGAAAAGGAATGATATGGAAAGGGATCGGGCCAATTTTTCCAATACGGGCTCGGCACCCTTTTGACGGTGCATCATTTCAAGGAATCTTCCATGGTCGTGGATTTGTCCTCACGCAAAGAGCAGGTAAAGGAAATGATCCCGCCTGCTTTTGCAAGGCATAATCGCCTCGTTCCCATAAAGGATGCCGGCGAGTTTCTGGAGGTGGGTGTTAGCCCTGACACGGGGCGTGAGGTCGTGAACCTCTTGTCACTCAAGCTTCGCAAGCCAGTTATCGCCCATTCCATGCAGGAATCGGAGATACTCGAGTTGTTACAAGAATATTATGGGGATACGGAGAGTGAAGCGGAAGAGATCATTCAAGATTTGAGTTCGTTGGGGGATGAGGATCTAACCCATGATTTGGAAAAGATGGAAGATCTCCTCGATTCTGATAGCGAGGCGCCGATTATCCGTTTGGTTAATCGGATCTTTGCCCGGGCCGTTCAACTTGGGGCCAGCGATATTCATATGGAACCATTTCGGGAGTATATGAGGGTTCGTTACCGAATAGATGGGGTGCTGTATGAGCGCTTGAAGATTCCCTCGCGTCATCAGAACTCGGTGGTGTCGAGGATCAAGGTCCTTTCAAAGCTCAACATCGCGGAGAAACGATTGCCTCAAGACGGACGGATCCGTCTCCGTGTCGGCTCGAAGGACGTGGATATTCGTGTGTCAACGTTGCCGACCGCCTTCGGTGAGCGGGTTGTTTTGAGACTCCTGGATCAGACGACCCTTTTCCGGGGGCTTCAAGACATTGGGATGGCGCCTGACACGTATGCGACCGTGGAAAAATTGATACGACGAACCCAGGGGATGATTTTGGTCACGGGACCCACCGGAAGCGGGAAGACGACGACATTGTACGCGGCGTTGGATAAGATCAATGAACCGGGTCGGAATATCATAACCATCGAAGACCCAATCGAGTATCAGATCAGCGGGATCAGTCAAATTCCCGTCAATCCAAAGATAGGATTGACTTTCGCCAATGGACTTCGTTCCATCGTTCGGCAGGATCCAGACGTGATCCTCGTGGGTGAGATCCGGGATTTGGAGACGGCGGAAATCGCGATTCATGCGTCTTTGACGGGCCATCTTGTCTTCAGCACCCTTCATACGATTGACGCGGCGTCAGCCGTTACCCGCCTCATCGACATGGGAATTGAGAAGTTTCTTGTCACCTCCTCGGTCGAGGCGATTATCGCCCAGCGTCTTGTCCGAACCATTTGTCCTCATTGTAAAGAGGCCTATGAACCCTCTAGTGCCCTTTTGGACGAGCTGGAGATAAGGAAGCGAACTGGCGGGGTGACTTTTTACAGAGGGAAGGGGTGTGAGGCGTGTATGGGGACAGGATATCTTGGAAGGACAGGTATTTATGAACTTTTTTTGTGCGATGAGGAGATGGAGAAGATCATTGCGAGAACATCAGAGGCAGGGGAAATAAGGAAAGCGGCGGTGGCGCGGGGCATGCGACGGCTGGTGGAGGACGGGGCCTTGAAGGTTTTGGCGGGGGAGACTACCCCCGAAGAGGTATTGCGGGTTATTCAGGAGTAGAGACGGATGCCGGTTTTTTCTTATGAGGCAGTTGGAGAGGATGGGAAGAAGATTCGAGGAATTATTGATGCGGAGAGTTATCGCGCCGCGGTCCATCGCCTTAAATTAAAGAAGCAGATTCCTCTCCGCATCACGGAGGAGACATTCGCGGAGGTGCGCTCACCCTCCGCGTCGGGAAGCGGGCGATTCCTGCGGAGGGTGAGCTCTCGGGAACTGATGGTAATGACGCGTCAGTTGGGGATTCTTCTCCGGGCTGGGCTTTCCGTAACGGGAGGATTGACGGCTCTGATCGCCCAGATGAAAAATCCTTATCTCAAAGGGGTATTGACCAATGTCCGAGAGCGTCTTTCAGAAGGTTCTTCATTGCATGAGGCCCTGGCGGGATACCCCCGTATCTTTCCTCGCCTCTACGTGGAGAGTGTGGCCGCTGGGGAGGAAAGTGGGCGGCTGAGCGAGGTATTGCTCGGGCTTGCGGAATATTTGAACCGGAGGATCGCTCTCAGAAACCGCCTTTTTTCTTCTCTCGCCTATCCGGTGGTCATGGGGATCGTTGCCCTGGGAGTTTTTTTCATTCTGATGATCTATGTATTGCCGTCCGTCGCGGAGATCTTTACGGCTATTCATCAACCTCTCCCCGCGACGACCCGCCTCCTTCTGGGTATTGGCGCATGGATGCGTGCTTACGGAGAGGTTATCCCGGTGGGAGTGATTTTTGTCGGATTTGCCCTCTTTCGTTTGAGGAAATCGGAGAGGGGAAAGGAGCTGATGGATGCAGCACTGTTGAAGGTTCCAATGGTGAATACATGGGTGACGAAGTCTCAAGTGGCCCGATTGGCTCGCACGTTGGCTGCCGTCTTGGCGAGCGGCATTCCGTTGCTTCGGGCGTTGCGACTGGCGCGGGGGATCATTACAAACAAGGTTTTGAGAATATCCTTTGATGATGTGATCCGGCAAATTGGAGAGGGATTACCGTTGGGAAAGGCATTGGAAAGACTGAGTTGGATGCCTCCCGTTGTGGTGCAGATGGTCTCGGTTGGTGAAGAAAGTGGGGGATTGGAAGAGATGCTTTTGCATGTCGCAGAGATGTATGAAGAAGAAACGGAAGCGGCCATGAAAACGGTTCTGTCTGTGTTGGAGCCCTTCATGATTCTCTTCATGGGGGGAATCGTGGGATGGATTGTGATTTCCGTCCTGCTGCCGATCTTTAACATGAATCAGTTGGTTGGGTGAGGGATCATGAAAAGAAGTGGAGAAAAAGGATTTACGCTTATCGAGCTGATGGTGGTTGTGATCATTCTTGGGATCCTGGCGGGATTGGTTATCCCGAAGATTGTGGGAAAGCCGGAAGAGGCCAGACGCGTGAAGGCGAAGATACAGATTCAAAATTTTGAGAAGGCGCTCCGTCTTTTCTATTTGGATAATGGCTTCTATCCGAGCACCGAACAGGGGTTGAAGGCGCTTGTGGAAAAGCCGACAACGGGGAGGATACCGAAGCGGTATAGGGAAGGTGGCTACCTCGAGGGCCACAAAGTTCCTAAGGATCCCTGGGGCAACCCTTATATCTATATCTCACCAGGAGTCCACGACAAGGATTTTGACATCGTTTCCCTGGGAGCGGACGGTGAAGAAGGGGGAGAGGGAAACGATGCCGATATCGAAAGTTGGAATCTCGATAAGGATCAAGATTCATGATGGGAGCCACACAAAGGTTTTTCCTTGTCCTTCTTGGCGGGGATAAAGAGTTTGGAGGAAAAAAGCGTGAAAAACGGGGGTGAAAGAGAGAGGGGATTTACCCTTCTTGAGATACTTGTCACCCTTACGATTGCCGTCATCGTGATCATGATAAGTGTCCCGAAAATCTCGGCTCTCTTTCCAACACCGGAGGAGAAGGTAGTTTCACTTTTCCGTTTGGCCATTATGAGAGCGCGATGGCTGGCGGCCCGAGATCAGATACCGGTGGAAATTGTCTTAGATTCGATGGGGCAAGCGATTCAGATCCGGGAGGAAAGACAGAAAGGAGGAAACAAGGTGCTCCTCACTCGCCGGCTTCCTCGAGACGTGCGGATGGTGGGTTTCTGGAACGCGCCTGCTCAAAAACGGAAGGTTATAAGATTTTTGCCGAATGGCCAAGGGGGTGGATTTGGTGTTTTTCTCGAGCGGCAAGGAAGGCGATTGACCGTGGTGGGATATCCCTATCGACCGGGCGTGGAGGTATGGCGTGGATGGATAGAGGAACCTTGGTATGCGGGATGAAGAGGGTTTGACGCTTCTGGAAGTTCTTGTTGCGGTGGTTATACTTGCGGTGTCGTTTGTGGTTTTGATCCGATCTCATATACAATCGTTTCGGATGATCGCAGAAAGCGAAATCCTAAGCCGAGCCGCTATGGTGGGAGAAAACGTCTGTGCTCGGATGGAGGCGTTTGGGTGGAGCGATATCTCCGTGCAACATGGATTTGATCCTGGCCCTCCCCGTTTATTTTACCAGACAAAGGTCATGGTTTCCCCCTATCCTCGGATTCGGAAGATTGTAATTAGGGTGTCGCGTGCCAAGGGGGCACCACCTTTGTTGGAGATGACAAGGTGGATGACCGTAAAATAACCCCTCAAGGATTTACCCTTATTGAGTTGTTGCTTGCGATTGGGCTTTCCGCGTTATTGGTGGGAGTGGTAATGGGAACCTATCTGGCCATTCGGAAAGGCGTTGCCGAAAGTTTGACCTATCACGAGGTGGAGGTGGAAGGAAAGCTTATTATCGACCGGCTAAGACGAGATTTGGAGGCGGCGTATATAGGAAACCCGCTTTATCCTGAGAGGTTCTTTTTCACGAGTAAGGTGGAGGGAGTCCCTTGGAATACGACACGTCTTTCTTTCGCCAGCGCGGAAGCGGGGGATGGAAAAGAAGGCCTCAAAGGGATAGGAGATCTCGGGCGTATTACGTACCGTTTGAAATCATCTGAGAAAGAGGGCAGATACCTTTTGTATAGGGATCTTGCTCCCCTCCAATCTCAATATGTGAGCGAGAAGGAACTGATATCTGACAGGGTTGTTTCTTTCCGTTTGGCCTTTGAAGGGGAGAATCATCTCACGACCAGGCGGTGGGATTCGAGGGCGCAGCGATGGCGTGATAGATTACCCCTCCTGGCCCGTGTCGAGTTGGTACTTAAGGATGCCAAAGGGACGCTTCATACCTTTCGGGGGGATGTTCATCCCCGGCAAGACTGGATGCGCTGAATGGGGGCGAGGAAAGGTTTTTTTCTTGTTCTCGTAGCCGCCGTCGTTGCGGCCCTGATGACGATCCTGATACAGTTTGGGGTGGAGGCTCAGCTGGGAGTGTTGACGGCTGGAAATTTTCGTGATGTGGTAAGGGCGCGTGAAGTGGCGAAGTCGATCATCGAAGGAGCAAAGGCCACCGTGGAGGAAGAGCAATGGCGAAATCCGAACGTCATTGCATTTATTTCGAAAAGAATCATGACGGAGGGGCATTGCGAGGGAATCCTTTCCGATGAGGAGGGCAAGCTTCCCATCAATCAGTTGGTTCTATCGGGAGAAGACGGCCTTGAAATTTTACAGAGGTACTGGCTCATCCGTGACGGATCTCCCGCCTCCTTGCGTGCATTGATAGATTGGATCGACCCGGACGATCGGACGGTATATGGTGAAAGCGAGGCATCTTTTTATGGGAAACTGGGGAAGATCCCGCCGAATCGACCTCTCCAGTCGATCTATGAACTTCCAACTGTTGCTTTCATGAAGAGAGAGAAAGAAAAGTTGGAGAAATTGAAAGAACGCCCTTATGAGGATGACATGACCGTGTGGGGAGAAGGAAAGATAAATCTCCTAACGGCAAATCGGGATGTGCTCCTTTCTTTGAGCGAAGAAATGACAGAGGAATTGGTTGACCGTATTCTTTTGATGCGGGAAGGGGGAAGGTTTCAGACGATGGAGGATTTTCGTCGGCAGATTCCCTTGCCACCAGGGGTGTATAAAACCCTTGAGAAGTGGGGGACATTGACGAGCGAGACGTTTCGCGTCGAAATTCGTATTTCTTTCCGAAAGGTTCGCCTTGCGGTATGGTCGGTTTTTCGCCGTAAAGGGGGGAAGGTCGAAACCCTCTATTACAGGGAGGGGTTATGGCGATCCGAGTGATGGGAGTCTATGCGTCTCACGAAGGAGTGGCGGTCACCCTGTCTTCTGGAGGCAAGTTGCGGCATCATTCTTGGCATTCTTCCTATATTCAACCTGATGGAACGCCCCTCTATCCGGCGGAGGAAATCCATAAACTCGTAACCTCCTTGGCACCCGATGAAGTGGTTTTGTATGAAACCTCAATCGCCATCGCTCCCTTGAAGATTTCTCTGCCGAGACTCAAACCGAAGCAGCTATTTCGAGCGGTGGAGCTTGAGCTTTCTTCCCGCGGAATTGACGAAATATTTAACCCTTCGGTTGGATTTTGCCCCTCGAATCTGAGTTGGAAGAAGGAGAGAAAAAAGGGACTTTCCGGTTTTGCGCTGGTGGCGGATCGCGAGGATCTGGAGAAACTTGAGGAACGATTCCGTCCGCTTGGGATTGCTCCTACGCTTCTTACCTTACCCATCTTCCCGCTTGCTTTCGTTTTTCTTAGACATCGGGGGCGCGCACCTGCTGTCCTTTTTCTTTTGGAGGGGCCCCTTGTCATGATAGCCCTCCTCCGTGACGGGGTTCTTCAGGACATGGAGGTCTTTTGTGGAACAAAAGAGATGGTGTGCGAGAGGATTGCCGCCTATCGTCAGGAAAATTCTGAAGCCGATGTCTTTGGTTTCGAAGCGGTAGCGCCAAGAGGAAAAGCGTCTTTACTTTCCATGCACGACCTCTTCTTCCCTTTGGAGGAAGGGGAGGACGTGGAAAGGCTTGTCGAGAAACGGCAATTTCTGTCGAGGGAGGCGCTGGCTGGATATCTTTCCGAACTGTATGGAATGATTGGAGGTGGGGAATTTGGTGGCCTTCGGGTGAAGCAGGGGGGATTGGAAGAGGCGAACAACTCCAAGGCGGCGAAGATTGCTTCGTTGTTCCTCGTGATGATTCTGTTGGGAGGGGGGGCGGTGATGGGGATTCAGGCGTGGCAGAAACAGAAGGTCTATTCTCTCCAGAAGAGAGCCATGCGAAATCTCGTCAAAACCGTTTGGCCCAACGCTCCCTCGTTGGTTACCATGGAGATGCTTACGTCGCGATTCAGGGAATTGACGCGGGACAGGAGGAAGCTCGCACCTTTTATGGAACCTACCCTCACGGAACGGTGGTCAAAGTATCTTCTCGCCCTTGACAGAGTGGGGAAGATAAGGCTTGTGGAAGTGGAAGAAAAACGAGATATTTTTCGTGCCGTTCTGGAAGGAGAAAAAACACTTCAGCCGCAGCTCATAAAGAAAAGGCTTGAAGAAGCAGGTCAGGGAACGGTGAAGGTGACTCTTGTTGGCAACCAACATCCGCGGTACCTTACGGATGGGAAGGTTTTTGAGGTTCAGGTGGCGCCTTTAAAAGGAACGGAGGCGGAATCGAGTGCTCAGTGAGAAAGAAAAACATTGGGTCTGGTTTGGGAGTGTAGGCATTTTCTGTCTTCTCTATGTGGTATTGGTTTTGTCGCCTCTAATTGTATATCAACGGAAAATGGAGAAGCGAATCAGGAGTGAGTGGTTGAAGGTTCAGCGCCTGGAAAAAAGACTCGAAGACTTCGGAGCCATATCACGGCAAATCCAAGGATTGATTCGAAGGGTGAAAGGAGAACGTCCCGAAGCTCCGGCAAAAGTCCAGCTGTCGCATGTCATAAAGCGTGTTATTGGCAAGGAAGGGGAAATTTCTCCCCTACG
>Ga0256914_1002034_pt1 | contig 17278 bp, 13 predicted proteins | sample HulkmetaG_FD_191571 | JGI IMG/M metagenome (GOLD analysis project Ga0256914, IMG submission 191571) | Hydrothermal chimney microbial communities from Main Endeavour vent field at the Juan de Fuca Ridge, Pacific Ocean - Hulk | ecosystem: Environmental > Aquatic > Marine > Hydrothermal vents ... | reverse complement strand
TTGTCCCGAATTGATTTTCTATCCGGGGCGGATTTTTTACATCTCACACTGGCCTTTCATCCAAAATGCGAGGCTCATCTTATCCAGGAAGGAAAAGATGTCATACCTAAAACGCGATGATCCCCAAATTTTTTCATTGATTCAGCAGGAAGCGGACAGAATAGAAAATACAATTGATCTTGTAGCTTCCGAAACCCATATGCCCAAATCGATTCTTGAAGAAATGGGATCGGTGCTGAACCATAAAACGATAGAAGGCTATCCGGGCAAAAGGTATCATGCCGGATGTGAATATGTCGATGTTGTCGAAAATCTTGCTATCGACAGAATGAAGGAGCTCTTTGGCGCTGAACATGCCAACGTTCAGCCTCACACCGGCTCCTCCGCCAATTTAGCGGCTTATTTTTCTGTGCTGGATGTGGGGGACAAAGTGCTGGCCATGGCCCTCGCCCACGGCGGACATCTGACGCATGGTCACTTTGCGTCGATGACCAGCAAAATCTTCCATTTTCAGCATTACGAAGTCGATCTGGAAACGGAGCTCATCGACTATGACGCGTTGGCAGAGAAGGCGGCAGCGTTCAAGCCCAAGATGATTGTGGCGGGTGCGAGCTCCTATCCTCGCCTGATCGATTACGAGCGGTTTGCGCAGATCGCCCAATCGGTGGGAGCTTATCTGATGGTCGATATGGCGCACATCGCGGGCTTGGTCGCGGCCAAAATCATTCCCAGCCCTGTGCCCGTGGCTGATTTCGTCACCTTCACCACCTTCAAGACGATGATGGGGGGACGCGGCGGCGTCATCCTTAGCAAAAAGGAATACGCAAAGGCCGTGGACAAGGCGGTCTTCCCGGGCACGCAAGGCACCTCGGCCGTTAGCAATATCGCAGGGAAAGCGACTATCGCCAAGCTGGCTCAGGAGCCTGCGTTCATCGATGTGCAAAAACGAACCGTCGCCAACGCTAAATTGCTGGCCAATGCGCTCGCACAGCGCGGGTATCGATTGGTTGGCGGCGGCACCGACACCCATCAGGTGGTGGTGGATGTCACATCCAAGGGCATTGGCGGCGCAAAAGCTGAAAAGACCCTGGAATCCATCGGCATCATCACCAACCGGAATTACATTCCCAAAGATACAGGAAGAAAGGCCAGCGGCTTGCGTCTTGGCACGGGCCCGATTGCTGTCCGGGGCCTGGAAGGGGATGTAGTCGTCCAGATAGCTGATATCATCGACGCCGCCCTTATGAATTATGAGGATCATGAGCTATTGAACGACCAGAAAGAAAAAGTACTCGGTATTTGCAAGGCTTTTCCTGTTTACACCTGAACGGTAGATGAGGAGATGACCCGCTTGATATCGCAGCGCCCCGACCCTGTTGTTCATCCTCGGCGGGCGGGCGGCGATGTTAAAATAGCGCTGTTGGGCCCAGGCGTAGGCGCATCGCACAATTACGAACGCACGCACAAAGAGGCACTGCTGGGCACAACGCAGCTCATTCTGGCTTACTTGCTCGCCCCATGACCACACTTCCCCCCCCTGTCCACATCCTCCAGGTCCCGGTGCATCCGGTGACCAACGAAGATTTTCTGAATGCCGTGGCCCAATTCATCCGGCAGGGTACGCCGCGCCAACTTTGCACAGCCAACCCCGAATTCGTGATGACGGCACAACGCAATCCTGATTTTTTGGCAGTTTTGCAGCAGGCCGATTTGGTGCTGGCTGATGGTGTGGGACTGCTGTGGGCTGCCCGGCGTCTGGGCCAGCCCCTGCCCGAACGCGTAACAGGCTCCGATGGCATTTATCGATTAGCAGAACGGGCCGCGCAGCAGGGATGGCGTCTCTTTTTGCTGGGCGCACAACCGGGCGTGGCCCAAAAAACCGCTCACATCTTGCAACAACGCTATCCTGGCCTGCAAATTGCCGGAACCTGGCCCGGTAGCCCGCGGGATGCCGACTTCCCCGAGATTCAGCAACGCATTCACGCGGCCCGGCCCGATATTTTGCTGGTGGCCTATGGTGCGCCCCAACAAGATTTATGGATTGCCCGCCACAAAGCACTCTTGGCAGTGCCGGTGAGCATGGGCGTGGGCGGCGCGTTCGATTTTGTGGCAGGCGTGCAAAAACGGGCCCCAGCCTGGCTCATCCACCTGAATTTGGAATGGCTGTGGCGGCTCATCACCCAGCCCTGGCGCTGGAAACGCCAGTTAGCTTTACCTCGTTTTGCCTGGAGAATTCTGCGATTATGACACCTCAAACATTGGCGCAACGATTTGCCCAACTGCACCTTTTGGTGGTGGGCGATTTGGTGCTGGATGAATATCTTATTGGACAGGTCAGCCGCCTGAGCCGCGAAGCCCCGGTGCCGGTGCTGGAACAGACGCAAGTGACTTATGTGGCTGGGGGTGCGGCCAATCCCGCTGTGAACATATGCAGCTTGGGTGCGCGCGGGGTACTCGTGGGCCTTTTGGGCCAAGATGATGCTGCTATCCACCTGAAAGAGCTGTTGGATGCCCGCCACGTAGCGCAGGATGGGGTTATTGTCGACCCGCAGCGCCCGACCACGCAAAAGACGCGCATCGTTGCCGAGGGCGCTTATGTCTTTGCGCATCATCTGGCCCGGGTGGATCGCCTGAGCCGTGCGCCCGCACAGGGTTCTATCGAAAAGCAGCTTTGCCAGCGCATCGCCGCACTGGTTCCGCAGATGCACGGGATACTGGTTTCTGATTACCGGATGGGAGTCATTACCCCCGCGGTGGCGCAGGAGATTCGGCAACAGGCCCGCGCACATCAGGTGCTGACTGTGGTCGATACCCAGGGAAATCTGGCCAGATTCCGTGGTTACGATGTGCTGCGTTGCAATGCGCAGGAAGCCGCCAGCTATCTGGCCCGCCCCTTGCGTAGTGATGCTGATTTCGAGGGGGCGGTACGCGAACTGGTAGCAAGTCTGGACGCGGGCGCGGCCATCATCACCCGCGGTGCTGCCGGACTTTCCGGTTTTTCGCGGCAAGAGGGCCTGTTTCACCTACCAGCCAGCAATCGTAGCCAGGTTTTTGATGTGACAGGCGCTGGCGATGTGTTCACAGCGGTACTAACACTGGCGCTGGCAGCGGGCGAGGGGCTGTCAGCCGCAGCAGCGTTGGGCAACCGGGCCGCGGGTGTAGCTGTGACCCAGCTTGGTAACGTGGCGGTAACATGGGAAGGACTGCGCGGGGCAGTTGAGGATTAGATCCGTAGCATAACCTGGCACTTCAGCCTCGGGCGGATGGCCCATTCACACTTACATTCCCGTACCGTAGCGCACCGCTGATGATGTAAACCATGAGCGCATAGCTAAAAACCAAGGCCACGCTAAACAACGCCACATGCGCCCAGGTGCTGGCATGACGCACAGGATGATGCACCAGCACAGCAATCTCGCCAAAAAGCGCATACGGATGCACCAAAATATCCCAACTATTCCAGCGCAAAAAACGCCCGAGATAAATGCCAAAGCTAGAAAGCGCCAGCACCAGCACCGCAAACAGATACGAAAGCCCCCTACCCCAACGCAACGCCACCACCTCCTGCATCCAGCGCAAGGAAACAAACCCATAAGCCAGACCGGTGAGTGTCAGGATGAAGAGCATGGTCACATCATAAAAGTAAGCAATATCGCCAAAAGGCCGCAGATGCACCAAATCGGTGATGAGATAAGGGGCATTGGGCAAAAAAACCAACCACGCCAACGCACTGAGCAGAGCCAAAAAGGGCCGCCGGGACGCAGCTTTCAGGCTGAGCCAGGCAAAAACCAGGGGCAGCCACGCCAAAAAAAGATTCCACAGCAAAAAGCCGTACATGAGCCTGTGCGTGCGCATCATGCGAAAAAACACCAAGCCCGCGGGCAGCATCGCAGCCAGCGTCAGACCATAAAGTGGCCCCCAAAAAAGTTGCCAACGCTTCATCTTATTGCACCTCCGTAAAATAATTTTGCAATGCCCGATAAGCCTGCCAGCGACCATAATTCCACGATTGCCACTGCCAGTGCCTTGACTCATGTTTCATACGCCGATAGCGCTCACGCAGATGTGAGATGAGCTCCTGCTGACACTCCGGCGAGAACTGGGGCAACACCGCCAACATCGCGGGCACAGCATCATCTGAAAGAGATGTGATATAACTTAAATCCAGCGGGGCCCGCACCCGACCCACCTCAAAAGAAGCAGCCTGCGGCACGCGCCCGGCATTGTGCCGTACCACAAAATCCTCGACATTGAGGATATTCAGCGTAAGCACAAAACCAAAAGCTGCCAGCATCATGCCCATGGCCAATCGCCGGGGAGCCACCCACAATGTGACCACAAACCACACTAACAACACACCCAGCCAAACCATGAACACGTGCGGATAAAGTCGCATGGTGGTAAATCCATACGCCGCTTCATACAAAGCCAGCCGCTTGAACGCCGAAACCAGCAGCACCACGGTCAAAAGCAGTAGCAACGTGGCCGACGCATTAAAAAACAGACGATGTCGAGGCCGCTCTCGTCGGCTCAGGCCCTGAAACAGCAAAATCAGCCCAAAGATAATAACAGCCACCACCACAAGCTCGGCAAAACCGCGACGGGCATATTGGGCATAGGTAAATTTTTGTTCGTTGATGTTGAACCTGCCGCCAAAAAGATAAGTGACCTGAATCAGCATAAAGCCCATAAAAAGCACATTGATCAAATTGATGGGGATGAGAGTTTCGATGATGCCCAAAGTGATGAACGGCTCTTGGGGTGCTTCACTCTCCTGAGAAGATGGCTCAAACGATGATCCCAGCAATGTGAATGCCAATCCCCCCGCGGCCAAAACACCGAAAACCAGCATCAAAATGATGCGAAAACCCCACTCCAGCACTTTATCCAGTGAAAGAAGCTGCTTGACCCACTGCGCAAAAACCATATCGGCAGAAATCAACAGTGAAATCAGCACCAGCAAAATGGGAATACTGATGAGCAGTCCCTTGATGATGGCAGGGACAAATCGGGCATATTTGCCCTCCAAATCCTGCCGCAAAGGCTGATTAGTCCAACGCAGAACATCAAAGGCCCGGGCCACGCTCATCAACGAAACCCGCATAGGCTCAAGCAGCAACGCCTGTACCTTCAGCTCCCAAACCGATTGCCACGCCCAATTGCCCATCAGCAACACCAACACCATCATGGCAGCCATCACATTGAGAAAAACAAGAAAATGATTGGCCCGCCACATAGCCCCCGCGGCAAAAAGCAACAATAGGGGAATCAAGCTGTAGCCGCTCTTTCTGACCGAAACCTGCTGCCAACGCAGCGCCAAGCCTAAACCGACCAGCAGCAAAAACGCATAAATCAAAACAGAAACACCGGGCCATTTATTAAAAAAGAGAAAATCAAAGGCCCAACCCAGGCCCAAACCCAGCAAAAGTATTCTAATGGGATAACGAAGCGACATCAGACAATCTCCTTGAATGAAACAGAAAACGAAATGGGGCGAGCGTGGATGTACGTCCCACGCATACCCATCATAGTCTATGCGCTCACGCATCTCAACGCCTCGAATGCCTGGCACCGCGCACCTGAGTGCTTGACGAAAATCGCCGCATGACGCACAATGAGGCCATGACTGCTCAATCCCTGGAAATTCTCATCGTCGAAGACAATGCCCGCTTGCGCCCGGCTTTGCAAAGGGGCCTGGACGCCACCGGGCGCGTGCATGTGCTGGCTACCTGCGAAAGTGGCGAAGATGCGCTGGAGCTTTGTCTGCACCAACCACCCCACGCTATTCTCATGGATGTGCAACTGGCCGGCGTGATGAATGGCATCGAAGCCGCGGTAGCCATTCGTCGGGAGTTTCCCCGCATGCCCATTGTTTTCTACTCCATCCAGGATGACGACGAATACTACCGACAATTCCGGCGCGCCGGCATCCTTACCCACTTCGCCTACGTGCGCAAGTCCAACTATCTGCTGCCCGAAATGCTGCTGCCCTTGTTCAAAGATGCAGTCAGCGGGCGCAGCTTCATCGACCCGGATATTGCCCAGCGGGTACAAGAGGTGCAGCGCAAAGATGCCAACGACCCCATGGCCCTGCTGGAACCCAACGAACGCCAAGTGGCCCGCATGTTAGCCCAGGGGCTGACCAATGAACAAATTGCGGCCCGTCTGGGCTTTCGCGACAAACGCACCATCAGCCGGGTCAATGGCCAAATTTACGCGGCCTGGGATTTGAAACACTCCAACACCGATGAAAAGGTCGCACGCACCCGGGCGGCACTCATCGCCCAGCACGGCATTCTAATCCGCTGGGATGAAAAAGGAGAAGCCTACATCCTTAATCAAAAAGAACAATGGGAACGCTGGTGATCAAGCATTCGGCCCCTTTTGGCTGTCAAAACCCACCTCTGCTTAGCCGCGGCGACTTAACCTTATGACCACCTCCATTCTGCTGAACTGGGCGCTGATTGCCATCTCGCTCTTCAACACCATCTTGCTACTATGGCTGGCACTGACAGTTTGGCTCAATGCCGAACAGCGCTCGCCAGGCGTGTGGCTGGCAACAGGTGGCTTTCTGCTGGGCGCAGCCTTCTTTGTCAGCCACTCGGCGTTGCTGTTGCGCAATGGCGATTTATTCCTGACACCAGGCGCGCTGCCCTGGTTTGTGATGGGCCTGGCGCCGGTGGTGCTATTGCCTGCGGCCTGGTATCTGGTCATCTTGTGGCACGCGGGCTACTGGGAAAAACCCAATGTCAACCTGCATCGCCGACACCGACGCTGGTTTTGGCTACTGATGCTGGTGGTTGTAGCAGCCATGGGCAGCCTGGCGCTGATGGGCATTCCCTACTTGCCTTGGTTCCATCGCCTCTCCCCCATCATCTGGCCCGAACGAGAGCTGCTCCGTTATCCGATTTTCGGCATTCCCCTGGCAACTGTGGCCTTTCCATTTTATGTGCTGCTAAGCATGGCCCTCTCACTGGATGCCATTCGTCACCCGGAGCCTAGCCGCCGCATCATGGGCGATGAAGCACGCAATCGGGCCCGGCCCTGGCTGGTGGTGGCCTCGATTTTGCTGCTGCTGGTGGCCATCGTGGTGGCAGTCGTCATTTTGTGGACTATTCCCAATACCAGAACGGGATCGGGCTACTATGTTTTTTATCAGGGCACGCTCAACACCCTGGGACTGCAAGATTTGCTGGCTCAGGGATTGATTGCGCTGGTGGTGCTAATGCTGGGGCAAGCCATGGCTGCGTATGAACTTTTCACGGGCAAGGCTCTGCCCCGCCGCGAACTCACCCGGCAGTGGCATCGGGCAGTGGTGCTGGCCGCAGGCTTTGGGGTGGTGGTGGGGGGATTGCTGGTGTGGGGCCGCCCGCCCATCTACGTTGCCCTGCCCTCCGCTTTGCTGATTGCCACCTTTGCCGCGCTCTCGGGCTGGCGCATCTTTGCCGAATGGGATCGCAGCATGCAGCAACTGCGCCCCTTTGTTTCCAGCCAGCGCTGGTACGATATTCTGACCACAGCCAGCGCCACCAACACGCCCGACCCTTTTCAGGCACTGTGTCACGATTTGCTGGCCACCACCGTGGCTTATCTCATTCCTACCGGGCCCCTGGCTCCCTTTGTGCAGGCGCAAAGCTACCCCGCAGACCGCAAAATTCCCGAAATAGGAAGCTTGACGCAAAAACTGCCCAAAGAAACACTCATCACCGCCATCGACGCCCAAAGCTATAACGGCTGCGTGTGGGCGATTCCTTTGTGGGGCCAACGCGGGCGCATAGGCATCATGCTCGCGGGCCCGCGTCGCGATGGCAGCCTGTACGCCCGCGAAGAAATCGAGATTGCACGGGCCACCGGCGAACGACTCATCGATGCAGAAGCCAGCCTGGCACTTTCGCAACGCCTGATGCGATTGCAACGGGAACACATGGCCGCTACCCAATTGCTGGATCAACGCACCCGCCGCGTTTTGCATGATGAGGTAGCACCTCTGATTCACACAGCCATGCTCTCATTGGCCGCGGGCGAAGAACAATCGCAAATCATGGCGCAACTTTCGCGGGCGCATCACGAAATCTCCGGCCTGCTGCGAGAACTGCCTGCCATCATCACCCCCGATATTTCACGACTGGGCTTTATTCCCGCGTTGCAGCGCACCGTTCAAGAAACATTCAGCCGCAGTTTTGATGTTATCCACTGGCAAATCGATGAAAACGCGGCCCGGGCCCTGAATCAGCTCAATCCTCAAGCACAGGAAGCGCTTTATTTTGCCGCCCGCGAACTGGTGCGCAACGCGGCCAAACATGCCTTTCCTGGCGATGAGGACATTACGCGGCAATTGACTGTGCGAGCCTCATGCACCGGGCATGACGTGCAGCTCATCATCGAAGACAATGGCACAGGTCTGCTGGCCCGCGCGGGCAGCGAGGCAGGGCATGGCATCAGCTTGCACGGCGCGCTGATGGCTGTGGCCGGTGGCGAGCTGGCCCTGGAAAGTTTACCGGGCCAATACACCCGCGGCATCCTGCAAATACCCACAGATGGCAGACAATAAGCAGTAGGCTGCAAAGAACCCAATGCTGTAACGACTAACGTATCCGACTTCAATCATCACAAAGACACCAAGAACACCAAGCATTTCAAAGCTTCTTCTTTTCTTCGTGCCTTGGTGGCTTCGTGTCTTTGTGGTTTCTAGCCGTGCTACCTTAGTCGTAACCAAATGCTGCCGTTTTCTTGCCAACGAAAATTGGGATACCACGCAGGCATCGGTATAATAACCTTGCTCCACCGTCCACTCACGAGGCCCATTTACCCATGTCCCGAAATCTGCACACCTTGCGTGTTTTCAGCGGCAATGCCAATCCCACCCTGGCAGAAGAGGTAGCCAGCCTGCTCAACCGCCCGCTGGGGCGTAGCCTGGCCCGCCCGCTCCCCGATTCCGAAATTCACATCACCATCGATGAATTGGTGCGCGACGATGATATTTTCATCATTCAGCCCTGCTCGCCCCCGGTGAATGACCATTTGATGGAGCTCATTCTGTACATCGACGCGTTTCGGCGAGCCTCTGCGCACAGCATCAATGTGGTCATTCCCTACTTTCCCTATGCCCGGCAAGAGCGCATGGCCCGCGGACGAGAGGCCATTAGCGCCCGGGTTGTCGCCAACATGCTGGAAAATGTGGGAGCTACCCGCGTGATTTATGTGGACATCCACGCAGAGGCCACCCAGGGCTTCTTCAACATTCCGGTGGATCCCCTCTCGGCCATGTCGGTCTTTGCCCGGCACATCCAAACGCTTAACCTGGTGGACCCGGTGGTGGTTGCGCCCGATGTGGGCCGGGCCAAACTTGCCAGTCGCTTCGCCCGCTTGCTGGATTTGCCCCTGGTGCTGATGCACAAACGTCGCACCAGCTTCACCACCACCGAAACCACTGCCATTGTCGGCGAAATCGAAAATAAAACGCCCATCGTATTCGATGACCTGATTGCCGGGGGCAGCGTTCTTACCCAGGTGGAAAGCCTGGTAGAGGCAGGAGCACGCACCGAAGTCATCATGGCCATTACGCATCCGGTACTGCTACCCAGTGCTTTGCAACGCCTGGACAAGGCCGATTACATCAAAAAACTGATTGTCACCAATACCATTCTCATCCCTCAGACAAAACAGCACCCCAAACTGGAGGTGCTTTCTATTGCCCCCCTGCTTTCCGAGGCCATCTTCCGCATTCACAGCGGCGAATCCATGTCTCCGCTAATGAAGCACCAGGGATGAATCGGGCGCAAACAGAGCGCTCGCCCCTAGCCACTTATCACCATTCCACGGAGTTCCCCATGTTCAAACGAGACCAACGTCCTGAGCCGGACCGTATCGATATAACCATTGGCAAAAGCGCTACCATCACCGGCGATATTCGCAGCGAAGCCTCCATCCGCATCGATGGCGTCATGGAAGCGGGCCGCATCGAGACCTTGGGCAATGTCATCATCGGGCCCGATGCCCGGGTGCTGGCCGATATTCAGGCCCAGACGGTATCGGTATCGGGCGCGTACAAGGGCACGCTCACGGCCCAACGCGTCGAACTGCTCGCAGGCGGGCGCATGTGGGGAAGCATCAGTGTAAACGCCTTTTTGCTGGATGAGGGCGGATTCATGCACGGCGAGCTCATCATGCTCAACGATGAAACGCCCGACAACCCCTTTGAGTCCCCCCAGAGCGACGAAGAGGCCTAAACTCAGGTAGCCAGCGCAGCTTCGATGGCCTGATGCAGGGAACGGGCCCGAATGACTTCCATGCCCTGGGGATAAGCATCGGTTTGGGCATGGCGCCCGGCGCTGCGGGGAATAATCGCGCGCTTGAATCCCAACTTGCTGGCTTCTTTCAACCGGCGCTCCAATTGATTCACTGAACGCAGCTCGCCGCTAAGACCAATTTCGCCCAGCAGCGCCATATCGGCAACCACTGGCTTGTTGCGCACACTGGAAACAATGGCCGCGGCCACAGCCAAATCGCTACCCGGCTCGGTGATTTTGAGCCCACCGACCACGTTCACAAAAATATCCTGATCCGAAAGACGCAGCCCCAGACGCTTGGAAAGCACCGCCGTGATGAGCAGCAGACGATTGAAGTCGATGCCATTGGCAGTGCGGCGGGGCTGGGCAAAGGGCGTGATCGAGGCCAGAGCCTGCACTTCCACCAGTAAGGGACGGGTTCCTTCCATGGGCACAGCAATGGCGCTGCCCGAGGCATTGGGCAGGCGTTCAGCCAGAAAGACTTCGCTGGGATTGGTGACTTCCTGCAAACCCAGAGGACTCATCTCGAAAACACCCACTTCGTTGGTAGAGCCAAACCGATTTTTGACCGAGCGCAGCAGCCGATAACTGTGAAAACGATCGCCCTCCAAATAAAGCACGGTATCTACCATGTGTTCGAGAATGCGCGGGCCCGCAATGTTGCCCTCTTTGGTCACGTGTCCCACCAAAAAAAGTGGCGTGTTTGTTTCTTTGGCCATGCGCAGCAGATGGGCGGTGCATTCTCGAACCTGGGTCACACTACCGGCGCTGCTGCTGAGATCATCCAGATAAACGGCCTGGATAGAGTCGACAATGACCAGGCCCGGATTCATGCTGGCAATTTGTGCTAAAACGTTATGTAAATCCACATCGGCCAGCAAATAAAGATTTTCGCTGATGTTACCCAGGCGCTGGGCCCGGCGCTTGACCTGATAAGCTGATTCTTCGCCGCTAATGTAGAGCACGCTGCGTCCACTCTGTGCCACGGCCGAGGCCATTTGCATGAGCAGGGTGCTTTTGCCAATGCCTGGATCGCCACTGATGAGTACGCCGCCACCAGGCATGATGCCTCCGCCCAGCACCCGGCTCATCTCGCCAATGCTCAGCGGGATGCGGTTGATGTTATCGGCGCGGATTTGGGGAAGCGGCTGGGGCACAGGACGCTGGCCCGCGGGCCGGGCCCGATGATTGCCACTGGATGCGGGCGCTTCCACCACTTCTTGCATGGTGTTCCAGGCGCCGCACTTGGGACACTTGCCCATCCATTTGGCCTGTTTATGACCGCAATCGCTGCAAACGTAGCTGGTTCGGGTTTTTGCCATGGTTAAGGTGAGTTTTGGTGAGACACAGGGGCATCAGGCCGATGTGGACAGGGCAGAAGCAAGGGCAGGCGGCTCAGATTCGGGCAGCGCTTGGGGCAGGGAGTCGATTACCTCAAATGTCAGAGATTTCTGGTCTGGCTGATGCGAGACACGAATCACATCTCCCGGCTTAAAGCTATCCACCAGCAAAGCCTCGCTGAGGGGATCGCTGACAAATTCCTGAATAGCGCGACGCAGAGGGCGGGCGCCCAGGCGGGCATCGTAACCTGCTTCGACCAAAAAGTCCCGAGCCGAATCATCCAATTGCAATTGCAACTGATACCCCGCAACTTGCACCAACACCTGCATCATCTCTAAATCGACAATGCGCTTGATGCTGGTTTTATCCAGAGGATGAAAAACCATGACGCCATCCAGACGGTTGATGAATTCTGGGCGGAAGGTGCGCTTCATGGCATCCATCACCCGTTTTTTCATGGTTTCGTATGCACTTTTTTGCTGTTGCTCGCTATCGGTGATGGTGAAACCAAGGCTGCCGCCATGACGAATGATGGAGGCGCCGACATTGGAGGTCATAATGATGATGGTGTTTCGAAAATCGACACGGCGTCCTTTGGCATCAGAAAGATAGCCATCTTCCATGACTTGCAGGAGGATGTTGAAGACTTCGGGATGTGCTTTCTCGATTTCGTCCAGCAGGATGACAGAGTAGGGGCGACGGCGCACAGCCTCGGTGAGTTGCCCACCCTCATCGTAGCCCACGTAGCCGGGGGGCGAGCCCACCAGGCGGCTAAGGTTGTGGCGCTCCATGAATTCGGACATATCGATTTTGATGAGAGCCTCTTGCGAGCCAAAGAGGAATTCGGCCAGGTGCTTGGCCAGATAGGTTTTGCCAACGCCGGTGGGCCCGAGAAAGATGAATGCGCCGATGGGACGCTTGGGGTCTTTGAGGCCGGTTCGGGCCCGGCGTACCGATTTGGTAATGGCAGCAATGGGTTCAGGTTGCCCAATAACCTGCTGATTCAGATGTTCTTCCATTTGCAGCAGGCGTTCTTTCTCTTCTCCGGCAATGCGCATGACCGGGATGCCGGTCCACATGGCCACCACTTCGGCAATGTCTTCGGGCGAGACTGTGGGACGGGCCGCGGCCTTCCAGTCAGCTCGCATGCGCTCCAGTTTCTTTTGCAACGCTACTTCCTGATACCGCAATTCAATGGCTTGATCAAAGTGTTCCTGCATCAGTGCGTCATCTTTGGCCCGCTGCAAAGTTTTTAGACTGCGAAAGGCCTCACGCAGGTCGGTGGCCTGAGGCATTTTGTACATGCGCACCCGGCTGGCGGCCTCGTCGACCAGGTCGATGGCTTTATCGGGCATGTAGCGATCAGGCACATAGCGCAGTGCGTAGTAAACTGCGGCCTGCAAAGCCTCGTCGCTGATGCGCAAGCCGTGATGGTCTTCGTATTCCTGGCGGATGCCCCGCAAAATCTCCAATGTCTGTTCGGCATCGGGTTCCTGCACAAAAACTGGCTGGAAGCGCCGCTCAAGAGCTGCGTCATGCTCGATGTATTTGCGGTATTCATCCAGGGTGGTGGCGCCAATGACTTGCAGCTCACCCCGGCTTAAAGCAGGTTTGAGAATGTTGGCCGCATCGACACTGCTGCCTGCAGCACCGGCGCCCACCAGCATGTGAAACTCATCGATGAACAAAATATCACCCGAGGCGATAATCTCGGCAATGACTTTTTTCAGGCGCTCTTCGAACTGGCCGCGATACATGGTTCCCGCCACCAGGCTGCCCACATCCAGCATAAGCACACGTTTATCCAGCAATTGCTCGGGCGCATCACCGGTAACAATGCGCTGGGCCAGCGCTTCGACGATGGCGGTTTTGCCTACGCCCGGCTCGCCAATCAGGGCAGGGTTGTTCTTGGTACGCCGGGACATAATCTGAATAATACGTTCGATTTCCAGCTCTCGGCCAATCACCGGGTCTAGCTGGCCCGCGGCAGCTTTGGCGGTCAGGTCCACGCCCATCTGGTCAGTCAGCGGCGTGGCACTTTCCTGTTTCTTCTTATCTTCTTTGCGGCTTTGCAACTGCTTTTTGAGGATGGCGCGGTGTACCTGGCTGCGAATTTGCTCCAAATTCAACGACAGGCTCATCAAAACGGCAATGGCGTTGCCCTCATCCTCGCGCAGCAATCCCAGCAGCAAATGCTCTGTGCCGATGAAGGCGTGCCCCATCAGGCGCGCTTCATCTACTGCCTGCTCGATGACTCGCTTGGTAAGGGGTGTTAGAGCGGGACGACCAAATGAAGGGCGCTGTCCCACGCCGACAATCTCTTCGACAGCATGCGTTATTTTCTCGGGCGTCGCGCCCAGGTGTGATAAAACCTTGGAGGCGATGCCATTGACCTCTTGGGATAAGCCCAGCAGTAGATGTTCGGTATCGATGGTGCTATGCTTCAGGCGCTGGGCCTCTTCTTGTGCTAATTGTAAGACGTGTCGGGCACGTTTGGTAAAACGATCAAATTTCTCTGCCATAATAATCATCCTTCGCTTAAAAGCTCAAGCGGATTCTTTCTATCGTAACACTCATTATTATACCAGAGAAATGCAAGAGGAGTATAAACACAAAAAAGACCGCCCCATGGGAACGGTCTTTTAATCAATTCATTGTGTACTGAGTGTTAGGACTCAGATGGTTCGGCAGCATCCTCAGCCAAAGTTTCTTCGGCAGTCTCTGCAGCTTTGGCCTCGGCCTTTTCGGCAATGGCGTCGCCAATGACCGATTCAGCAGCATTTTCGGCAGGAGCCCAATCAACTACCACGTATTGCTCTTCGGCGGCTCGTTTCAGACTCAGCCCCATGCGTCGTTTTTCAGGCTCAATTTTAATGATGCGCAGCATGACGCGCTGCCCCTCTTTGACCACCTCTTTAGGATGGTTGATGCGATGATCAGAGAGTTCGCTGATGTGAATCAAGCCTTCGATGGTGTCATCGATGCGGGCGAAAGCGCCAAAGCTGGTGAGACGGGTCACAGCGCCTTCTACAACCTGCCCAATGGCGTAATTTTCGTGAATCACGGTCCAAGGTTCGGGCTGAAGTTGGCGCAAGCTCAAGCCGATGCGGCGGCGCTCACGATCGACGCTGATGACCTTGACTTCGACTTCATCGCCAATGCTGACAACTTCGGTGGGGTCTTGCACACGTCGCCACGAAAGCTCGGTGAGATGGATGAGGCCGTCAGCGCCACCCAAATCGACAAATGCGCCAAAGGGAGCCAAGCTGCTGACCAGCCCTTTGTGAACAGCTCCGACCTGCAAGTCGCTGAGCAGTTTTTCTTTCTGCTGACGCCGATACTCACGCATGGCCTGGCGCTCAGAAAGGATGAGCCGGTTGCGGCTGCGATCCATCTCGATGACTTTGAGCATGAGTTTCTTGCCCACCAGGTCTTTGAAACGATCTTCGGAATCTTCCTGTTTTTTGCCTTCGTCGCTAACAAGCTGCGAGGCCGGAACGAAACCACGGGCTTTGCCCAGGAAGACGATAACGCCGCCACGGTTGTAGCCGTTGACTTCGCCCTCGAAGACTTCCTGAGATTCCAGCAACTCTTGTGCCTTCTGCCAATCATATTCGGCCAATGCGCGCGAGAGGGAGAGTACCGCGTTACCTTCGCGGCTGGTGGGACGAACCACCTGCACAAAGATTTTGTCCCCCTCCTTGAGGCCCTCGCGGATGTCGGCATCGACACGATCCAAGTCTCGGGCGGGGATAACGCCCTCAGATTTGGCGCTGATGTCTACCAACACTTCGTTGCTGTCGGTAAAACCAACGATCGTGCCTTCGATGATCTCCCCTACTTCCAGTTGTCGCAGGTCATAACTGGAATCCTGAAGCAGTTGCTCCATGGGATGCACTTCGCGCTGTTCTGCTTCAACTTCCATCGGTTCTTCGATTGTTTCTTCTGCCGATTCAGTTGTTTCAGCAGCTTCTTCAGCTTCGTCAGTGGTGACTGCTTCAGCTTCTTCTACCAGGGTGGGGTCGGTGGGAGTGCCATCGGGGGCCATCTCATCGACTGGCGTTTCGGAAAGTTGTTCGGAATTATTCATTTGGGTGAAACCTTCTCCTCCAGGTTAAATGATTGCGGCAAGTATACCCCACACAGAAAAATAGCGCAAAAATGTGATGGGGCAAAATGAGAACCAGATGAGTATTCGCTCATGGGGCTCTGGACGGGTGGCCCACTTGCCAGGGGCCCGATTATTCGGAGATCTGGGCAATAATTTCGATTTCGACTAAGGCTCCCAGGGGCAGTTGCGCCACGGCAACGGTGGAGCGAGCAGGCGGGGCATCACTGAAGAATGCGCCGTAGATGCCGTTGATGACGCCAAAATCGGCCATGTCGGTGATAAAGATGGTGGTTTTGATGACTGAGGCAAAATCAGTGCCTGCGGCTGCCAGCACTGCTTGCAGGTTGGCCATAACTTGCCGGGCTTGCGCTTCCAGGCCCGAGCGCAGTTTGCCTGTGGCAGGGTCCAGACCAATTTGCCCGGCAGTGAAGAGCAAATTGCCCACCTGTACCCCTTGCGAGTAGGGCCCCACCGCGGCGGGGGCGTTGTCGGTTTGGATAATTTGACGGGACATGAGGGGGTTCCTTGGATGAATGGCGTTGGAGGTTTATTTGTTGGCGCTGTTGCGCTTTTGGAAGTAGAAGAATTGGTAGGGCCGCCCGATTTTATCGCAGAAGGCTTGGCGGCTGGTGGGGGCGGAGCCTGCAAAGTTGTGGGCCAGGTCGGGCTGGTGGGGCAAAAAGTCGGTGTGGGCCTCAACAACTTGCTGAATGAGTTGGGCGTAGCCGGGGACATCGCTGGCTGTGCGCAAAATGCCGCCAGGCCTGAGCAGTAAGGCCAAGGTATCGACAAAGGGGGGCAAAAAGAGACGCCGCGGCTGATGGCGTGGTTTCCACCAGGGGTCGGGAAAGAGGATGTGGATAACTTGGACGCTGTTGGGCTGCAATAGCCGCGGGAGGTCAAATCGGGCGTCATCATCGGAGACCCACAAGTTTTTAATGCCCTGTTTTTGCGCCTGCCGCACAATGCCCCGTATCAGTTTGATTTTAACCTCAAATGCAAGAAAGTGACGTTGCGGCAGTTGCGCGGCCCGATTCAGAATAAAATCGCCGGGCCCGCTGCCAATTTCGATCTCCAGCGGGGCGGCGTGCAAAAATTGTTGGAGTTTTGCAAGATGTTCGGGGCTGGATTGCAGCAATCGGAAGGCCTGAGCAGGTTCTGCGGGCAAGGGATGCAGCCAGCGAGGGCGGTTGCGCGGGTCGCCGCCAATGAGCCCTTTGCCGTCATCATAACGGGTCAGGGCTTGTTGCCATCGGGCTTCATCTACGGTGAAATCGTCGGGCCCGACTTTGTATTGTTTTTCGGTCATAGTGTGATTGTATGAAGCTTGTTTTTGTTCAAATTCTGCATTTTCGTAACGACTAACGTACCTGACTTTAATCACCACAAAGGCACAAAGACACGAAGAACTCTAAGCATTTCAAAACTTTTTCTTTCTTTGTGCCTTTGTGGCTTCGTGTCCTAGTGGTTTTTAGCCGGGCGACCTTCGTAGTAACGCATTTTTTGTGAAAAGCTGTGGTTTAGTAGCTGATGCTAC
>Ga0256914_1002033_pt1 | contig 17280 bp, 13 predicted proteins | sample HulkmetaG_FD_191571 | JGI IMG/M metagenome (GOLD analysis project Ga0256914, IMG submission 191571) | Hydrothermal chimney microbial communities from Main Endeavour vent field at the Juan de Fuca Ridge, Pacific Ocean - Hulk | ecosystem: Environmental > Aquatic > Marine > Hydrothermal vents ... | reverse complement strand
CTCTATATTTTTTTGTATCAAATCATCCAAATTTTCTTTTTCTTCTCCATAAAACTTTTTTGCATTTTTAACTATATCAGCAGGTATCCCATATCTTAAAGCCGTTTCAAAAGCATAACTCTTTCCTATGGTCCCTTTTAAAAATCTGTAAGTGGGAATTCTGTTTTTTTCATCATAAAGTGCAGCATAAAGCTCAACTTCATTATATGTTGCAAGCATGGAAGAGAGTCTTTTGTGATGGGTGGTTATAATCATTTTAATATCTTTTTTTACAAGCTCATCAAGTATAGCTTTAAAAAGTACGGCAGCTTCGTCGCTATCTGTTCCGAGTTCTATCTCATCAACTCCTACAAGAGCATCTTTCATAGAAAAAAGTTTGTGAAATTCAACCATTCTGCCTGCAAAAGTGGATATATCATTTTTTACATTCTGAGGGTCGTCAAGTATTGCCATTATATGTTTAAAATTCCCTACGGAAGAGTTTTTAGCATCAATTTTCATTGGTATGAGATATTTAGCAAGGAAAACTACACTGAGTATGGATTTTAGCAGCATTGTTTTTCCGCCTGCATTTACTCCTGTAATAAAAAGCAGTTTTTTAAAAAAATCCACAGATATAGCTCTTGGCTCTTTGAGAGCGGGATGCTTAAACTCTTTGATAACAATATCTTTTTTACTGTTTGGAAGTAAAAAAAAGAGATCTTTATCTTTTGCAAAAGCTACTCTTGCTTGGTAGTGGTCAAATTTGTCAAACTCTTTATCAATATATTTTAAAAATTTTAAAAATTTATTAAACACGGATGATATATTTTTTTCATATTTGTATTTTATCTGCTCCTTTTTTCCAAGAAGATCTCTTTGCTTTTGTTTTATCTTTTTAACCGATTGCGGCACTACATAAAAAAATCCGCCTGAACTTCGAGCGATTACGGATGCTTTTAATACATGATTAAAACCGCCACGAACCAATATACACTCTTCGCCATTTAGATAATGTATCTGGGTATCGGCCAAATATGGAGCAATTTTTGAATTTTGCGACACTCTTTTCAAAGCAGTTTTTAATTCTTCGCTTATTCTTTTTAAAGTGGTATTTACAGATAGAAGCTCATCATCAAGATCACTTCTTAACTCTCCATCTTCATCAAAATATCCTCTTATTTTATCTATCTCGTCGGGAATAACAATTTTATTTATCCAAGTTGCTAAAATTCCTTCAAATTTTTGCTTTTTCAAATATATAAAATAATCAACTGTTTTTATAAAATCATATATCTCATCAAGCTTTAACACACCCATTTTTTTTAAATGTATAAGATATCTGTCAAATACAGGTACCACAGGAGGAGACTTAAATTCATACTTTGCCAATTCTTTTATATATTCATAGTGTATTTTGGTATCACCTTCTATAAAAAGTGGTTTTTTTCTTGAGAGATAACTTTGAAATGTTTCTATAAATTCTGTCAAATCAAGCTTGGAAATTATCTTTTGCACTACTGTTTCACTTTATTGCATTCATCTGTAAAAAGAATTATACTCACAAAATTCCCCTTATCCGATATGTTATATCTCCTGCCCCAAAAGCAACCACCAAACTATCTTTATATTTTTTGATAATCTCATTTTGTTCATTTATAATTAGAACTTTGCCATCTTTTCTTGTAACTCTTGAAGCCATAATGGGCATATATCTGCTAAAGGCTCCTTTTAAATCTATATCAACCTCAACCTCACCTGCTGACCAAATAGGAAGAATTGTCAACTCATCCACTCCTTCAAAACACTCTACGAAACCATGCAAATTATCTATGGTTCTTGTGTATTTATGCGGCTGCCAAATTGCATATATCTTTTTGATACCAAGAAGTTTTGCATACTCTTTTATGGAATTTAGTGTTGCTTTGATCTCTGTTGGATGATGCCCGTAATCATCTATAACAACCATACCGTTTTTCTGTATTATGTCAAAACGCTTTTTTATACCTTTGTATTTAAGCAGATTTTCTCTTATCGTTTCTATATCAAATCCCAACTCAAGAGCGGATAAAATTGCCAAAGATGTATCAACGGCGATATGATACCCTATCCCAAAAACATCAAATACACCAAAATCTTTCAATTTAAATCTTGTATGGGGTTCTCCTTCGATAAGTACATACTCTATATCCCTTATATCGTTGCTTGGATACAGATAAATACTTTTTAAATCATTTTGCTGTGATAAAAACTTATCTTCACCATTAAGAACTCTCACTTTTGCCAACTCTAAAAAACTTCTGTATGCCTGATAAAACTTTTTCTCATCATATTCATAATATTCCATATGTTCAGGCTCAACATTTGTTACAATCGCAAGATAGGGATTTGAATTTAGAAAACTTGCATCACTTTCATCAGCTTCGAAAACTACTTCATTGTTTGAAAAAACTCTTACATTGGATCCGAATTCCTTTGAAATAGCTCCGATAAGAGCATTGGAATTTTGCAAAATTGAAGAAAGTATTGCCGAAGTTGTACTTTTTCCGTGAGCTCCTGCAACTGCGTACACCTTTTTATCTTTTAGTATAAATTTTAATGCCTCTTTTCTTGAAAAAAGCTTGATTCCCAATTCCTTTGCTCTTTTATATTCCGTATTGTTCGGACGAATAATGGCTGAATATATAACCATATTGGCACCCTCAACAGCATCAGGATGATGAGGAATAGTTATATGAGCATTATAATTGACAGCCAAATCATCAGTAATCTCACTCTTTGATATATCACTTCCGCTTATTTTTGCCCCCTGCCCTGCCAAAAATTTTGCCAGTGCAGAAAGCCCTATACCCCCGATACCTATAAAATGAATCCTATCCAATATAATCCTTTAATCTCTCAAGAGCTTCTTTCGTAGTATTTTTATTTTCCACAAGTGCAATTCTTACATTTTTCCCGCCTTGTGCATCTCTTGCAAGAAAACTTCCCGGTATAACTTTCAAATTTTTTTCTTTATATAAATTTTTTGTAAAAATTATATCATTTTCCACTTCCAGCCATATATAAAATGTTGCTTCAGGAGGCATTAAGCCAAGTATTTTTTGGGCAAGGGTAAAATTTTCTTTGTATTTTTCTCTAAATACCGATACATGATCTTCATCTCTCCATGCTACTGATGCGGCATATTGCAAAGGAATCGGCACCGCACAGCCCGTATAAGTTCTGTACTTTAGATAATCTTTTAAGATTGTACTGTCTCCGGCAATAAATCCGCTTCTAAGGCCGGGGGCTGAACTTCTTTTTGATATAGAATTTACCACTAAAATATTTTTAAAACTCTCATTGCCGAATTTTTTTGCGGCTTCAAGAAGTGACGGTTGAGGCTTGTTAAAATATATCTCGCTATAACATTCATCATTCATTAATACAAAATTCTCTTCCAAAGATAACTCTATCCAAGGCTTATACTCTTGTAAACTCAAAGTGGAAGCAGTCGGATTATTTGGAAAATTAAGTATAACCAAATCCGCCTCTTTCAATAATTTTTTATCGATAAGCGGTTTGTATCCATTTTCTTTTGTCAAATTTATATAAAGACTCTTTGCTCTGCTGGCTATGGCAGCCCCTTCGTATATCTGATAAAAAGGATTGGTGTATGCCATTACCGGCGATAATTTGTCATGCAGATAAAATTGCGGAAAATTAAACAAAACTTCTCTTGTTCCGAAAGTCGGAATTAACTCATCATTTTTAAGCTCTACATTAAATCTTTTTGAAACAAATTCCCGCATACTATTTTTTAAAAAATCTTCTCCGGAAGTTTTGGCATATTTGTTAAGATATTTTACATTTTCTTTTAAAGCACTTTGTATAAACTGCGGAGTTTCAAACTGCGGTTCCCCGATAGTCAGACTTAAAGGAGATAATTTTTTATTTGGTTTTATATCTTTTAACAATTTGTTTAATTTTTCAAACGGGTATTCATTGAATTTCATCATAGTACCTTCCGTATAAATCTTCTCGTTTTTGCATCTGTTGCACAAATCCCCACTCTCTTTTTGCAAGTTTAGGAATATTTTTATCAATACCGGCTATAAGCATTTCCTCTTTTTGACCCAATATATACTGCAATTCTCCGCTTGGAGTTGCTAAAAAACTCTCGCCGTAAAATTTCCATGATATATCTTTGTCTGTAAATTCTCCGATTCGATTTGCTCTTAAGATATAAGTGCCGTTTAAAAATGCTCTTATCTTTATAAGTTCGGCCCATCTTTTTCTTGAGCCAAAGGTACTTACCGTAGGCAAAAGCACCAAATCAACTCTTTTTTTCAAAATTTTCAGCCATATTTCATCAAAATGAAGCTCAAATCCATTCAATGCCGCAACTTTTAAACCATTGTGATAAAATATCATAGGTGTGTAATCATACTCCAATTCATTATCAAAAAACTTCTCTTCATTCCAATGTTTATAATTGATAAGATACTGCTGTTTTTTATAGTAGGTAGCTCTTGGGGTAAATCTTGCTATACATTTGTAAATCTTATCTTTTTTAAACCGGACAATAGGAGCAACAACAGTTATTTGATATTGATTTGACAATTCTCTTAAAACTCTTATCTTATGTTTTGACTGCTCTTTTATCATACTTTTCGGTATCTTTTCAAGCTCTTTGAAAAAACTGTTTAAATTATACTCTCCCAAAAGCACAAGAGAGATATCCCTTTTTTTGCAAATCATAAGATAATAATCAAGCTTAGCTTTGCTCATTGGAAGAGTTGAAAGCTGAAGTGCGGCTATATTCAAGATATATTCTCACTGTTTTTGGATAATTCTTCAAATTCCAATTTTGCATTTTCCAGCATTTTTGAAGCTTCTTTTAACTCTTTTATGCCATCTTTGTAAAGCTTCATACTCTCTTCAAGAGAAATTTCCGGATTCATTAATTTATCAAGAATTTCTTTTGATTTTTCTATCTTTTTTTCAAAATCATTAACTTTCATATGTATATCAAACCTTCTGTTTTTATCATCTATTTTATCAAAACAGGACTTAAAATTGGTTCAAAATATGGTATAATAAACTCCAAATAATTTTAAAGGAGGTCATTATGCAAGTACATGAGTATTTATTTAGATCACCTTATCCAAGCAAGGTTCAAGTGGGAACTCCCCAAATATCTTCTCAAAAAACCGACACAGCAACAAAAGAAGAAGTAAAAACACAAAACAAAAAAGTCCAAAATGATATAAAAAATGCTCAAGTAAAAGCAAAAACCAAAGATATTAAAGCACCAAATACCAATAAATTGGACATATATGCGTAACCAACCGATATGTTTTATAAACTTTAAAAAGTAAGTTTTTTTAAACAACCGTTTTGGTTGTTTAAAAATTCTGACTTATAAATCGCCTAAAGCCTTGGATATATACGGCACAAATTTATCAACTTCAACCAAAAAAGCATCATGTCCGTAGTTGCTGTCTATACAATGGTACTCTACCAATTTTTCTTTTCCTATATGTTTCATACTTTTTAATATCTGTTCCATCTCTTCTTTAAAAAAGAGTTGATCACTTTTTATGGATAAAAGAGTTAATTTGCTTTTTATATTGGAAAATGAATCTTCCAAAGAGTCATAATTTCTGCTTGCATCAAAAATATTTATGGCTTTTGTAATATACAGATAACTTAAAGGGTCAAAATATTTGGAAAAATTATATCCATTGTAATCAAGATATCTTTCTACTTGAAATCTTCCGAAAAGTTCATACAATCCTTCGGTTTCCACATAATTCCTGCCGAATTTTTTTTGCATCGAATTTTCACTCAGATAACTTATATGGCCACTCATTCTGCCTATTGCCAAGCCATCAAGCCCGTTCTCTTTTATATCATTTATATTATACATACCTCCGTTAAATCGGGGGTCTTTTACAATAGCCTCTCTTGCAACTTTATTAAAAGCTATTGCCCATGGCTGAGTTGCATAAGTAGAAGCTATGATAATATTTCTTTTTGTAAAATGAGGATACTCAATAGCATAGCAAAGAGCTTGCATACCCCCCATAGAACCTCCTATAACCGCATGGGCTTCATAGATACCAAGCGAATTAAAAAGGCTTATTTGTGCTTTTACCATATCGCTTATGGTTATAACCGGAAACCTTAGCCTGTATGGCTCACTTGAGGGATATTTTGGAGACATTGGTCCTGTTGACCCGAAACAGCTTCCTATAACATTGGTGCATATTACAAAATATTTTGTCGTATCTATACATTTTCCGTCACCAATCATATCATCCCACCACCCGGGCTTTCTATCATTCTCATAAAATCCCGCGGCATGATGAGAACCGGTCAATGCATGACAGATAACTACAACATTACTTTTATCTTCATTTAATTCTCCGTATGTTTCATATGCTATATCATACGGCTCCAAAATCCTACCGCTCTCAAGATATAAAGGACTTGTAAAATGCTTAACAGCAGTAGTTATCTTCAACTCTCATACTTTCATTTTTAATTTATATGATAGTTAGGTGCTTCTCTTGTAACCATAACATCATGTACATGACTCTCTTTGAGCCCCGCACTTGTGATTTCTACAAATTCGGCTTTTTCCTGATAATCTTTTATATCTTTTGCACCCACATATCCCATAGAAGATCTAAGTCCGCCTATGAGTTGATGGATAACATCACCTACTTTTCCACGATACGGTACCCTGCCTTCTATCCCTTCGGGGACAAGTTTTTCCTGAGCAGTTCCCTCTTGAAAATATCTATCACTGCTTCCTTTTTGCATAGCTCCTATGCTTCCCATTCCTCTATAATTTTTATACTGTCTGCCTTGATACATGATAAGATCTCCGGGGCTTTCATCTGTGCCTGCAAGCAAACTTCCTATCATTACAGAGCTGGCGCCGACAGCCAAAGCTTTTGAAATATCTCCTGAATACCTTATGCCGCCATCTGCGATAACAGGCACTCCAAGTTTTCTTCCGGCTTCGCTGCATTCATCAATAGCACTTATCTGTGGCACTCCCACACCGGCAACTATTCTTGTGGTACAAATACTTCCCGGTCCTATTCCTACTTTAACGGCATCTGCTCCTGCTTCAACCAAAGCTTCAACTGCCTCTTTTGTGGCTATATTTCCTGCAATTATATCAATGTCAAGCTCTTTTTTTATCAATTTAACCGTATCTATAATTCCCTTTGAATGACCGTGTGCAGAATCCAAAACAAGCACATCAACCCCTGCCTCAACAAGAGCTTTTGCTCTGTCAAGCTGACCTACGCCTATAGCGGCTCCAACTCTTAGTCTTCCGTTATTATCTTTGTTTGCATTTGGATACTCTTTTCTTTTCTTGATATCTTTTATGGTAATAAGTCCTGCAAGTCTTCCGTTTTCATCAACCAAAGGAATTTTTTCTACTTTGTTTTTATGAAAAAGCTCTTCGGCTTCATCTATGGTAGTTCCCTTCATTGCAGTAATAAGAGGGGCTTTAGTCATATCCTCTTTTACTTTTTTCTCAAAATCTTTCTCAAATCTAAGATCCCTATTTGTCAATATACCCAACAATCTGTCATCTTTATCCACAACAGGGACTCCTGATATCTTATATTCGGCCATGATAGCCAATGCTTCTTTTATCTTTGCATCAGGGCTTATTTTAATCGGATCCGAAATTACTCCGCTTTCATTTTTCTTTACTTTTTTTACTTCATGTACTTGTGATAATATATCCATATTTTTATGAATAATTCCGATACCGCCAAGTCTTGCCATGGCAATTGCCGCTCTATGTTCGGTAACGGTATCCATAGCTGCCGAAACCAGAGGAATATTCAGAGGAATATTTTTTGTAAGCATTGTTTTTACTTCAACCTCTTTTGGTAAAATTTCAGAGTACTTGGGTACCAACAAAATATCTTCAAAAGTTAGAGCTTTTTTTCTTATCCTCATACAATATCCTTGTTATTTAAGTAATTTTTCCAAAGTATAGGCACCATCAAACAAAGTTTGTTCATCAAATGCTTTTGCTATAAATTGTCCGCCGATTGGTAAACCTTTAGCATCAAATCCTACCGGTATCGATATACCGGGGAGTCCGGCAAGATTAACTGCAATAGTGTACATATCCTCAAGATACATTTCAAGCGGATCTTTTATGCTTCCGAATTCAAAAGCGGTAGTCGGAGTAACAGGAGCAAATATCAAATCGGCTTCTTTGAAAATATCTTCAAATTCATCTTTTATAAAATGTCTTGCTTTTTGTGCTTTGATATAATAAGCATCATAATATCCGCTACTAAGTACGAATGTTCCTAGAAGTATTCTTCTTTTTACCTCATCACCGAATCCTTCTCCTCTTGTTTTTGCATACAACTCTTTTAAATTATTTGCTTCCGCTGCATTTCCGTATCTTATACCGTCATATCTGCTTAAATTCGCACTTGCTTCTGCTGTTGCTATGATATAGTAAGTTGCTATATCATATTTGGTATTTAGTCTGTTTTTATATATGATTTTATGTCCGGCATTTTTTAGAGCTTCTATAGACTCTTCAAGTTTTTCCCTTACTTCCTTGCTTGCACTCTCCATATAATTTTCTATAACGGCTATGGTAAATTTTTTGCTATCTGTCAAATTTGGAGCAACAGGCTTGTATTTGACATTTGCACTTGTTGAATCTCTTTTGTCATATCCGCTTATAATATCATACAAAATGGCGGCATCTTCCACATTTTGTGCAAAAGGACCTATTTGATCCAATGAACTGGAAAATGCACTAAGACCATATCTGCTTACCCTTCCGTAAGTCGGCTTCATACCGACACACCCGCAAAATGCCGCCGGCTGTCTTATACTTCCTCCCGTATCACTTCCGAGTGCCGCAATAGCAATTCCGGCCGCGACTGCTGCGGCACTTCCTCCGCTACTGCCTCCGGGAACACAGTTGTGGTTGTAAGGATTTTTCGTTTTCCCATAAAATGAGGTTTCGGTTGAACTTCCCATAGCAAATTCGTCCATATTGCATCTGCCAAACGGGGAAAGTCCTGCTTTTTTTAAATTTTCCACAACTCCCGCATCATAGGGTGCGATATATCCTTGCAAAATATTGGATGCACATGTTACACTCCAGTTTTTTACCTGAATATTATCTTTTACAGCTATCGGCACACCCTCACCGTAAACTGCCATATCATCTCCCGTCAACTGCTCCACATAAGCACCGAGTTCTTTTTTTGCTTTTATTTTCAGAGTCAAATCTTTTCTTAACTCTTTCAATTCTTCTTTATTCAAATCAAGTGCTTTTTTAAGTGTAATCACTATTTTTCTCCCTTTTTTACAAAGTATATACCTATACCAATCAGCACAAATATAACCAGTATGGTTTCAACAATAAAACTAAATTCAACAGGTTTTGCAAACATTATACTTCACAACCTCTTTGCTCTTTTTTTCCGCTGCATCTGTTGCAAAGTTCACCCTCGGCTTTTGCTCTTTGTTTCCAGCATCTTGGACACTTGTATCTTTTTGCATAATATATTTTAAATTCATCTTCACCTACTGTAAAAGTACCAATAGGCTCATCATCTATCTTACACACTATATTGCTGATTGTAAACCAGTCTTCACCGTCTGCTCCGCTTAATTTTACAAGCTCTTTTGACTTGCTGTATATGACCAGTTCAAGAGTAGATTTGATCTTTTTATCTTTTTTAAGTTCATCAACTATTTCAAAAAATTTCTCTCTTGCTTCTATCATATACTCTTCGTCAAATACGGGTTCTGTTTCAGGCAACTCTTCATAAACCAAATCAAAAACATCTTCCATATCGCCTTTGATAACTTTTGGAGCATGTTCGATTATTTCATCTGCGGTATATGTTAAAACAGGAGCTATCAAAGAAAGCATACTTTTGGATATCAGTGCCATGGCACTTTGACTTGCTCTTCTTGTATCACTCTCTTTCGGATCGCAGTAAAGTCTGTCTTTGGAAATGTCCAGATAAATTCCGCTTAAATGATTTGTTATAAAATGACTTAAAAGTGAAAGTCCTTTTGAAAAATCATACTCATCAAATGCCTCTTTACATTCAAGAAAAACTCTATTTGCCCTGTTTACAATCCATATATCCACGGGAGAAAATTTTTCAATACCTACAATCTCATTTAAATCATTTACATTTGCAAGTAAAAATCTAAATGTATTTCTTATTTTTCTATATTGCTCCGAAACTTGCTTTAGTATTGTTTCACTAATTTTAAGATCTCCGCTGTAATCGCTCATACCAACCCAAAGCCTAAGTATCTCAACTCCATATTTTTTAGCTACATCACTTGGAGCCACAACATTTCCTTTGGATTTACTCATCTTTTCACCTTTTTCATCTACGGTAAATCCATGAGTTAAGATACTCTTATACGGAGCATGAGAATTTATGGCAGTACTGACAAGAAGCGAGCTTTGAAACCATCCTCTATGCTGATCGCTTCCTTCAAGATACATATCGGCAGGATACTCTCCGGCATCATACTCTTCACTTTGAAGTACGGCTTTCCAGGTAGAACCGCTATCAAACCATACATCTAAAATATCAAAAACTTTTGTTAATTTTTTTGGATCATATTTTGAATCTTTCGGAAGAAGCTCTTCTATACTCAAATCCCACCAGGCATCAGCTCCTTTTTCTTCAAATATATCAGCAACATACTCCATAATTTTACTGTCAAATATAGGCTCACCCGTACTTTTATCTCTGAAAAATGCGATCGGAACTCCCCAGTCTCTTTGTCTGCTTATGCACCAATCAGGCCTGTTTTCTATCATAGATGAAAGTCTTTTTTCTCCGCTTGAAGGATAAAAATTAACTTTTTTTATCTCGCTTAATGCCTTATTTCTAAGAGAATTATCCTCCTTGTCCATAGCTATAAACCACTGTTTTGTGGCTCTATAGATAACCGGTTTGTGTGTTCTCCAGCAATACGGATATGAGTGTATAAATTTGGAAGATTTTATAAGTGCATCTCCTAATAATTCAAGAATTTTATCATTTGCTTCAAACACATGCATTCCGACAAACTCTTTTGCATTCGGAAGAAGTTTCTCTCTAATGAGAGTTTCATCATACAACCCATCTTCATCTACGGGCATTATAACATTTATACCGTATCTTAAAGCTACACGATAGTCATCTTCACCATGACCCGGGGCCGTATGAACACATCCGCTTCCTCCGCTCATTTCAACATGTTCACCGAGTATTATCTGAGAATTTCTGTCGTTAAGAGGATTGACGGCGACTTTTCCCTCAAGATCTTTTGAAGCAAAGGTTTTTACAATATCGCCTTTTACAACATCTTGTTCTTTTAATGAATCAAACAATTTTTTTGCCACTATAAAACCATCATTTGTTAGCACATAATCCTCTTCGGGATTTAGAGCTATAGCTTGATTTGCAGGAAGTGTCCAAGGAGTGGTAGTCCATATAATGATACTTGCATCATTTTTTATATCCAACTCTTTTTTTGAATCACCACTAAGCTTAAAAGCAACAAATATTGAATAATCCTCTTTATCTTGATATTCTACTTCGGCTTCGGCCAAAGCAGTTTTTGCAGCCCAAGACCAAAATATCGGCTTGCTTCTTTCGACCAATAATCCTTTTTTCGCTATATCGCATAAAGCTCTGTATATATCAGCTTCAAAATGAAATTTCATAGTAAGATACGGATTTTCCCAATCCCCGATAACTCCGAGGGCTTTAAACTCCTCTTTTTGTATTTTGTAAAATTTAGTGGCATGCTCTCTGCATAATTCTCTTATTTTACTTTTTGGAAGTGTATCTTTTTTGGTTTTTCCTATCTTTTTTTCAACTTGTTGCTCTATGGGAAGCCCGTGACAATCCCATCCCGGAACATATCTGACATTCTCGCCGAAAAAATAGTGTTTTTTTACTATAATATCTTTCAAAATTTTATTTAGTGCATGACCTATGTGGATATGACCGTTTGCATATGGGGGACCGTCATGAAGAGTAAAACTTTTTTTTATATTTTTTCTGTTTCTTTTCATTTTTTCATAAACATTTTTCTCTTCAAACCATACTTTGTATCTTTTTGGTTCATTTTGAGGAAGATTTCCTCTCATAGAAAAAGTGGTTTTGGGCAAAAGCAAACTATCTTTATAATCCATAAATAAAACTCCTGTTAACTCATTTTGAATGAGTTATAAAATAATGGAGCTTATTTTATCCAAAAAGGCATTAAAATATGTTAAACCTCATCAATGGTATGATATAATTAATTGAATTTTCTTACAGGTACTAACCCTTTGGATTTTGTTAGTTTGCCTATAGTGTTTATTTATTAAGGAAAAAATATGAAAACGGCTTTGGTTACCATTGGCGAAGAGATAAAATACAACACGGCATTGAATGAGTATATAAAAAGAGAAGTAAAAGAATATATACAAAAAATTGACTTTTTTTACAGCCTTGAAGGAAGCGATAAAGATCTTTTTTTACTTATAGAAGATATTTTGCAAAAATGCAATGAAGTTATTATAGCTACAGATGAAAAAAATTTTAATATTACAGGAAAAATACTTTCAACTCTTCATAGCGATTTACTGGTTCTTAAAAATGATATGCTTTTACCCTCAAACAGTTCCGTATATGATGAGGGAAGCTATATGCTTGAAAACAAAACAAACAAAATAAATGTACTTAAAATCAAAGAAAATGAAAAACTTCCTAAAATTCTACTCAAAGAAAATAAAAATATAAAATTTATCAATATCTTTGATATGGACGAAGAATCCTGTGAAATACTTCTTATGCCTGTTGCGGAAAATTTTGAAATAAAAGTTAAAATAATCAAAATTATAGAAGGCTGGAATCTTGTAAAACTTGAAAGTTTAAAATATGGTCAATTGCATAACTTTATAGATTCTGCATTGCAGTTACTCCCGGATAAGGTAATACCGCAAAGAGATATTTTTTCTCATATAACTTATAAGCTGATTGAAAACAATATAAAAATTTCAACCGCGGAAAGTTGCACGGGAGGATTGTTTTCAAGCACTCTCATAAAATACAGTGGTGTATCCAATATCATAAACGGTAATTTGGTTACTTATGCAAATGATATAAAAGAAGCATGGCTTGGAGTAAATCCTCAAACTCTTGAAAATTATGGTGCGGTAAGCGAAGAGTGTGTAAGCGAAATGCTTGAAGGTGCATTAAATGTCAGCAATTCCGATATATCTGTCGCCATAAGCGGAGTAGCAGGACCAACGGGCGGAACAAAAGAAAAACCGGTTGGCACAGTCTATATCGGTGTAAAAAGCAAACAAAACGGTGAAATTATAAAAAGATTTCACTTAAAAGGTGACAGGATATACATACAAAATCAAGCGGTACTGTATGCGGCAAAATTGTTGCTTGATTTGGAAAAAAATATTTTTTTTGCAAACTCGTAAAAAACCCTTGACAAATAATAATTTTTTCTCTATAATTTCAACTCCATTTCAAATGGTACGGGTGACTCCTTAGCTCAGCTGGTAGAGCATCTCCCTTTTAAGGAGGTGGCCGTTGGTTCGAATCCAACAGGGGTCACCATTTTTTTTGAAATTGTATAAACAGACCCCATCGTCTAGTGGCCCAGGACCCCGCCCTTTCACGGCGGTAACAGGGGTTCAAATCCCCTTGGGGTCGCCATTTATCAATGGTTACAAGTCCTGGACAATTCTCCCGGTCGCTTAGCTCAGTTGGTAGAGCGCCACCCTTACAAGGTGGATGTCAGAAGTTCGAGTCTTCTAGCGACCACCATATAAAATAAGGTTGCGGCGGTAGTTCAGCTGGTTAGAATACCGGCCTGTCACGCCGGGGGTCGCGAGTTCGAGTCTCGTCCGCCGCGCCATTTCTTATCACAAATTTTGGATATTTTATGTCATATATTTATATAGGTATTATTATTATTTTTGTTATTGCACTCCTTGTCGTAGGCTTTGTAATGGATAAACAAGAAAATGATGATGAGTAATCAGCAATAATATTTTATTTTAACATTTTTAATGCTTTGACTTGATCAAAGTTTTTATACAGCTTTGCAATAGTTTGAATATCTTTTACTATATATCTGTTGTCTTTAATCTTTTTGTTTAAAAGATTAAATGCTTTTTTTGCTTCTTTGGGTTTATTTTCAATCAAATCCGCAAGACCTACATACTCAAGTGCATAATACTGCTTTAATGCGATAGCTTTTTGTGCATTTATTTTTGCATTTTTAGTATCACCTCCCAAAAGATAGTAGAGTGCGGCTTTATCATAAACTTTTGCATTACTACTGTCTTTGGCATATGCGATACAATTTTTCTGATGTGATTTATCATGATTTTTATAGACATAGTAGTCACACTTTATCTTCTCTTTATCAAATTTGCAATTACAGGCAAACAAAACGGAACTCAAAACAAAAACGGTAATAAAAAATTTTTTCATAAATCCTCTTTATATAAATTATTGAACAATTCTACTATATTTTTTATAAAAACTATATGATACCAAATAAATTTTAACATCATACAAATACCCCGATGGGTACTTATCATAACCTTTTAGAATATTTTCTTTTGGGAAATGCCAAGGCTATAGTCAGAATTACTATAGCTATAACCCAATATATCCATTGAGGTATGGGTATCGGTTCACCTGCTGCATATGAGTGCATACCTGAGAGATAATAGTTTACTCCAAGATAAGTCATAATAACAGAAGCATAAGATATGGTTGAAGCAACGGCAAATGCAAACTGACCGTTTAATTTCGGAATAAGTCTCATATGAACTACTGCCGCATAAACAAGTATGCTAACCAATGCCCATGTCTCCTTTGGATCCCAACTCCAATATTTTCCCCATGATTCATTTGCCCAGACACCGCCTAAAAAGTTACCCATTGTCAAAAGCATAAGTCCAAGTATCATAGACATTTCATTTACTCTTGTAGCTTCCGTTATACCTCTTTGGATATTTTCATTTCTTGGATTTTTAGGATCATTGCCAAGCATGATATACATAATGAGAGTAAAAAATCCCAAAAGTGCATTCAGTCCCAAAAATCCATAGCTTGCTGTTATAACAGAGACATGAACCATAAGCCAGTATGATTTTAAAACCGGTACCAGATTTGTTATCTCCGGATCCATCCAACTAAGATGCGCCACAAATAAAAATACTCCCGAGAGTATGGAAGTCAAAGCAAGTGACATAACCGAATGTTTTGAAAAAATAAGACCCGCCAGCATCAAAGCCCAAGATATGTATATCATTGATTCATAACCGTTACTCCAAGGAGCATGACCGCTTACATACCATCTAAGTCCCATATTGAAAGTTTGAGCCAAAAATGCCAAAAATACGATAACAAAGAAAAATCGAACGACTATTTTTATAGAACTTTTTGGTCTTAGCATTTTATACATAATGACAAAAAGCAATAAAAATCCGCTTAAAAGATATATCGGAATCAATCTTGGAAAAATATTTAAGTGATTATAAAGAATTTCTGCCTTGATATGAGAATTATCTTGGATAACTTTTGCACCATATTTATCTTGATATGCCGCTATTTTATCCAAGGCTTCGTCTGCATTTTGCCAATTACCTGTTTTTATACCTTTGTTTATGGCGGTAAAATAATCCGCAAGCATAGATCTTATCTCTTTTGCATACTGTTTTGGAAAAGTTGTTATAGCGGTTTTGGGGTCATACCATTTGTTATCGGGATCTCCGGCTTTTGGAAAAATTTTAAAAAGAGAGCCTGTATAAACATAGTAAAGCACATTTAATCTCTCGTCAACTTTTAAAACATCTTTGTCAAATTTATTTCTGTCAATAGGCGGTTTTCTATTTGCTATCTCTGCATACTGAGATAACTTATAGGGATTTTTTTCTCCATAATCAAAAAATTGTTTAAATGATGCATATTTTTCTGACTTTGGAACACCAAGTATCTTTTTAAGCTTATCATGTGATACTCTTATCATAGGTATATTTTGCCAAACTTCCGGAGATGAAAGCATTCCGAGTATGATTTGATCTGCATCAAGTCCAAAAAAACTTCTTTTTCTTGATACTTTGTTCAATACATCATTTGCAAACGAATCTATAGGTTTAATCCTTCCTTCTCTATCTTGCAAAAGAAGTAAGCCGAATTTATCAGCATGTTTTTTTTCATATTTTTTGGCTATTTGTATACTCTCTTGTAAACTCAGTTTGTGTTCTGCCGCTTTTAACGGAGTAAGACTGAGAGAAAGTGCGAAAAAGAGCATCAAAAATGAAGCCGTCATAGTGTTTTTATTTCTTTGGATATCCTGCTGTATTTTTCTTCCAAGTGTTCTAAACCTGCTTTTAGGGGATAAAACAGTCCATATAAACCCGATGGCAAGAAGCAGATAGCCAAAATATGTTGGATATTTACCCGGGTCATGATTGACCGCCAGTATAGTTCCTTTCTCATCTTTATCATAAGAAGATTGAAAAAATCTATAATTTTTATAATCAAGTACATGATTCATATAAATTCTAAAAGGCATATTTACTCCGTTTTTCTTATCTATAAGGGTAACTTCACTTGCATAGGATGAAGGAGACATAGAACCCGGATATCTATCAAGTTGAAAATCTCTGAGCTTTAGAGAAAAAGGTAATACCATTATCTTTGAACCCCATTCAAAACTAAAAGGAATTCCGCCTATTATTTCTGTTTTAACAAACCCTTTTGCACCTTTTCCCTGCCCATAAAAAGTTACCTCTTTTGAATCGCCGTTATATTTTACTCTTACCACCAATGCATTTAAAGCATTAAATCTCATACCGGCTTTTGTTTTTGCTCCCGAAACCAGCTTCTGCTTTCCTTTTAGTTTCATAGACTTTGCGGCAAAGCTTAAGTCTGCTATACTGTAGAGCTTTTTGCCGGCAAACTCATACTCTTTTAGAGGTTCTAAAGTTTTTTTGCTCTGTGTCGTCATGTCCATAACAGTTAAAGCTTTATTGGACATTATATAAAATTTGCCATTTTTGGTGAAAATATTAACCACCGGCTTGCCCCATAAAGAATTTGTATTTTTTTGCGATTTATTAAGGGAAAATTTAATGCCGCTGATAGTTTTGGCTGATTTATCTTTTAATACAAAATTACTGTTTTGCGGATCCGTACTCATAAAAGATATCATCGGTTTCCCGTTTGGACTGTCTGCTATGACGGTAGTTGCATTCGGTAT
>Ga0256914_1002032_pt1 | contig 17285 bp, 15 predicted proteins | sample HulkmetaG_FD_191571 | JGI IMG/M metagenome (GOLD analysis project Ga0256914, IMG submission 191571) | Hydrothermal chimney microbial communities from Main Endeavour vent field at the Juan de Fuca Ridge, Pacific Ocean - Hulk | ecosystem: Environmental > Aquatic > Marine > Hydrothermal vents ... | reverse complement strand
TTTGTCAACTTCTTCTATAACTGTGATAGGTATAATTAGTTTCAAATGCTCACCATTAAATTTAAAAATACAATCTGGATCATAAAGTAAAACATTGGTATCAAAAACATAATAAACAGTTTTCATCATCTCCCCCAGTTTTAATCTTTCCTAACAAAAATCATTAATTTTCTATGTCCAAGACTCCTATTACATTTATATTCATAATTTTTCAAAAAGTTTTTTACATCTTTATAAGATTTATCTTTTACTACAATAACTTTTATACCTTTATCAATAAATTTTTTTAAATCTTTAAAATTAATTGTGTGATAAATATGATTTTTTTTCAAGTAAAAATTAAAACCTGGATTATAAAAATTGAAAAATAAAATATTATCCCAATTTTTCTCATATTTATTCATCTCTTCAATAAATACCTTGGGGCTTTTTAAATGATTAAAAAGAGGAAAAACAAAAGCATAAACATTAAAAAGAGATATGCACCAGGTAAAGTATAATGTAACAATTTTATATGAAAATTTAAATTGTCTGTTATACTTTAATAGAAATATAGATGTCCATAAACTTATAGCAGATAAAACTGTAACTATAACATGAATTTTATGAAATTTATAATAAAAATAGATAGGCAAACCAATTGATAAAAGTATAATTGCAGTGCAAATTAATACAAATGGATATTTAAATAATTTACTGGTTTCATACATTCCTTTGCTAAAATAGTAACCAAATATTATTGCCATTGCAGGATATAGAGGGAGCAAGTATAATCCTCTTTTCTCAGTTGAAAAGCTCATAAAAATAAAGTTAATAAAAAACCAGAGAATAAACCATACTAACCTGCTATCTATTTTTTCCTTTTTATTAAAAATTCCATATTTGAATAGAAATGGCAAAAAAAGCGCCCATGGCATAAAATCAAGGGGAAACATGTAAAAATAGTAGAAAAAATTCCTTGGATGATTAATTCCATGTGCGTATCTCTCAATGGTATGTTTAAATATAAGAGCTTCTGTGTACTCTTTGCCTCCTGCAATACCTGCTGGAACAAGCCATGCAGCAATCACTACAAGAATGATAATTAAACCTGAAAACCATGGTGTAGTTTTAAGTAATTTTCTATCATTTTTTATAAATATGTATGATACAAATGTTAAAAATGGAAAAATAAAAGATAGGGGACCTTTTGCAATTACTCCAATACCTTGGAAAAAACAGGAAAGGAGGAAATAAAATCTCCGTTTCTCCTTATATAAAATTCCAAAGTGAAGAAAAATAAAAGCTATTAATATAATAAGTGTAAAAAGAGCATCAATATTGCAACGTCTTGAAAGATGCATCATTGTAACAGTAGAGGAAAGAACAAGAGCAGAGAAAAAACCTGCTTTTTTATTGAAAATTTTTGCTGCATAAAAATATGTGAGAATTACAGTTAAAAATCCACTAATAGCAGGTACAAGCCTTACAACCCACTCTTTATGGCTGTGAAAGAGGTTCATGACACCAGCAATACACCAGAAAAAAAGAGGAGGTTTATGGCCATATATTACACCATTTAAATGTGGAACAAGGTAATTTTTAAGTGCAATCATCTCTCTTGCAACTTCAACATACCTTGGTTCATCAGGATTCCATAGATCAATAACTCCAAGAAATCCAAAGTATAAACAAGCTGTAATTACACATAAAAAAAAGAATCTCACCTTTGACATTTACACAGCTCCCAAAACTGAATTAAGCAGTTTTTTAGAATAATCTGTTTCAGGATTATTAAAAAACTCCTCTGCATCTTTATTTTCAATAAGTTTTCCCTGTTTCATTACAACAATTCTTGTGGCAATAAAACGTATTACACTTAAATCATGAGTTATAAATACCATGGTTAAACTGAATTTTTCATGAAGTTCTTTTAAGAGGTTTAATATCTGTGCTTGAATGGAAACATCAAGAGAAGAGGTTGGTTCATCAGCTATAATAAACTCCGGATTCAATATTAAACTTCTTGCAATTGCTGCTCTTTGACATTGTCCACCACTGAGCTGATGTGGGTAACTATTGTAAAAATCTGACTTTAACCCACATTGCTCCATTACTTCAATTGCTTTCTCCTTTCTTTCTTTGCTATTCCCAATATTATGAATTAAAAGTGGCTCCTCAATAGATTTACCGATTTTTATTCTTGGATTAAAAGATGAAAATGGATTCTGAAAAATGTATTGCGAGTTTTTTCTGAAATTTTTAAATTCTGTTTTACTTAATTCCCAAATATTTCTCCCCTTGTAAAAAATACTCCCTCTGTCAGGCTTTTCAAGGCCAATTAATAATCTTGCAACAGTAGATTTGCCAGAGCCACTTTCACCAACAAGACCAATAATCTCTTTCTTTTCAATATTTATGCTAAAATTATTTACAGCTGTAATTTTTTCTCTTTTTCCAAAAATTTTACTGCTATAATAAAATCTACTTATTTTGTCAGCATTTAGCATTTACTTAATGAATCTATTATTGATTGGAATATCATTTTACCATCAATGTTTCCAAGAATTTCCTCAGAGCATCTCTCTGGATGAGGCATCATTCCAAGCACATTTTTATCTCTGTTGCAAATTCCGGCTATTGAATAAAGTGAACCATTTGGATTGAATCTATTATCAACCTCTCCAGATTCATTGCTATATCTGAAAATAATTTGATTATTTTTTTGCAACTTATCTAAAGTAGTATTATCACAGTAAAAACATCCATCTTTGTGGGCAATGGGTATTTTAATAACTTCTTTGCACTTGATAGTAAAAGGAGTTTCTCTGTTTTCAACTTTTAAGTAAACATTTTTACAGATAAAGTTTAATGATTTGTTTCTAATTAAAACACCATCAAGCAAACCAGATTCTGTAAGTATCTGAAAACCATTGCATATCCCAATAACAAGACCACCTGATGATGCAAATTCTTTGACTCTTTTTATAACAGGAGAGAGTTTTGCAATGCCACCTGGCCGCAAATAATCACCATATGAAAAGCCACCAGGAAGTATAATGCAATCAAAATCTCCAAGTGGATTATCATTTTTGTGCCAGATTCTCTCTGCTTCAATGCCAAAAACTTTATTTATCACATAGAGACAATCATCATCGCAATTTGACCCTGGAAACGTTATAACACCAAATTTCATTAATTCCCCCTAACTATTTTCTATAATTTCATACTTGTAAACTTCCATTATAGGGTTGGATAAGACTTTTTCAGATATTTCTTTTATTTTTCTTTCAATAACATTTTTATCTGTTATTTGGTCACTTATCTTTATTTCAAAATATTTCCCAACTCTTACATCCTCAAATTCAGTATAACCAAGAGATTTCAACGATTCATGTACTGCTTTTCCCTGTGGGTCCAATACACCTTTTTTGTATGATACATAAATTTTAACTAACATTGCTCCTCCAGATAATTTATTGTAAAAAGGCAAAAAGGAACCCCTTTTTGCCTATATATTTTTAATTCTGCAATTCAGGGATATTTTTGTAAAGGTCAAGTGATTCTGGGTTTGCAAGAGCATCCCTGTTAGTAACATCTTCTCCATGAATGATTTTTGTAACAGCAATTTCAACTTTTTTACCATTTAATGTGTATGGAATATCATCAATTGCAATTATTTTTGCTGGCACATGACGAGGAGTTGTTTCCTGTCTAATTTTTGTTTTGATTTTTTTTATTAAATCATCTGTTAATTCATATCCTTCCCTTAAAATTACAAATAAAATAACCCTAACATCATCTTGCCAATGCTGACCAACAACAAGGCTATCCTTAATTTCATCAATAGATTCAACAACTCTGTAAATTTCAGCAGTGCCTATTCTAACACCACCTGGATTCAAAGTAGCATCTGACCTTCCATAAATTATTACTCCACCATGAGGAGTTATCTCTATATAATCTCCATGACGCCAAACATTCTTATCTTTATAATATTCAAAATATGATGCTTTATATTTTGCAAAATTTTCATCACCCCAGAAATATATGGGCATAGATGGTGCAGGTTTGGTACAAACAAGCTCTCCTTTTTTGCCAATAACAGGATTGCCATTTTCATCCCAAGCTTCAACAGCCATTCCAAGCCCCCTACACTGAATTTCTCCAAGATAAACAGGTAAAATTGGACATCCAAGAACAAAGCATGATATAATGTCAGTGCCACCTGAAATTGAAGCAAGCTGAACATCTTTTTTTATTTTTGAATATACATATTCAAAATTTTCTATTGTCAATGGAGAGCCAGTGGAGCAAATTGTTTTAATTTTACTAAGATCGCAGGTGCCCTCAGCCTGAAAACCTTCCTTTTCCATAATTGAAATAAATTTTGCACTTGTGCCAAAAACAGTAATTCCTGTCTCCTCTGCAAGCTTCCAAAGCACTGAAATATCAGGATAAGCAGGATTACCATCATACAGAACAAGTGTAGAGCCAACAAATAATCCACTAACAAGCCAGTTCCACATCATCCAGCCACAGGTAGTAAAATAGAATAATACATCATCCTCTTTTAAATCAGTGTGAATTATATGCTCTTTAGCATGCTGAATTAAAGTGCCACCTGTGCCATGGCAGATACATTTAGGTGTACCTGTTGTACCTGATGAATAAAGAATGTATAGAGGATGGTTAAAAGGCACCTGAACAAAATCTATTGTTTCTGCTGAGTTATTAATAAAATCGTGGAAATTTATTGCATCTCTTACCTGTGAAATATCAGGATTGTCAGTTGTATATGGAACAACAACAACTTTTTTTATTGATTTAATTTCATTTAAAACAGTTTTAACTCTATCAAGAGAATTAAACGTTTTACCATTGTAAAAGTAGCCATCTGCTGTAAAAAGAACAGTAGGCTCAATCTGACCAAATCTGTCCATTACACCTTTAAAACCAAAATCTGGAGAGCAGGATGACCATATTGCACCAAGACTGGTGGCTGCAAGCATTGCCATAACAGTCTCTGGCATATTAGGCATAAATCCAGCAACTCTGTCACCTTTTTTTACACCAGCATCTTTTAATGCCTGTGCAAGTTTAGCTACTTTACTGTAAAGCTCCTTATAAGAGATAGTTCTAATAGGTTGTCCTTCACCTTTAAATATTAGTGCAGGTTTATCTTTATCAGCATGTCTGAGAAGATTCTCTGCAAAGTTTAATTCAGCGCCAACAAACCACTCTGCTCCTGGCATCTTGGTACTGCCAATCACCTTATCATGCTTTTTAGAATATTTAATACCAACCCAGTCAGAAACAGATTCCCAGAAATTTTCAAGATCATTAATTGACCATTGATAAAGCTCGTCATAATTTTTGAAATTTTTCCCATACTTTTCATTAACATATGAAATATACTTCATAATGTTGGAATTTTTAATTCTTTCTTCAGATGGATACCAGATAGGTTTTTTACAACTCATATTTCTCCTCCTAAAATTTATTAAATTACTGTAACTTATAATTAACTGTTATTAAATTGTTAATAATACTTTTTATAATGGTTTGTTCAGAGGAAGTTAAAAGCTTATCTATAAAGCTTTTCTTCTCCTCTGGATAAACTAAGTGAGGTTTTTCTTTAAATTTTACTTCCTTTTTAATTAATGTTACTAAATCTGAAAAATTTCCAAGACCATCAATTAATTTTAGCTTTAAAGCTTGAGTGCCTGTGAAGATTCTTCCATCAGCAATTTTCTTTAATTGTTCTATAGGTATATTCCTTGCCTTTGCCACATCAGAAACAAATTGATTATAAATTGAATTAATAACATTTTGCAAAAGCTTTCTATCATCCTCTGTTATAGGTCTAAATGGATTCCCTACATCTTTATATTTGCCACTTTTAACAACAATAGCTTTAATACCCAATTTGTTGAATAATTTATCAAAATTAGTAAATTCAATAATCACACCTATACTTCCAGTAATTGTGCCTGGATTAGCAATAATTTTATTACATGCTGAAGCTATATAGTATGCTCCTGAGGCTGCAACACTCTGCATATATGCATAAACTTTTTTCTTCTTACGAATTTTTAGAATTTCTCTATAAATTTCTTGAGATGGAACAACAGCACCACCGGGAGAGTTTATTTTAATTACTATTGCTTTAATATTTCCATTATCTCTGTATTTATCAAGCTGCTCAATAAAATCTTTGCTACCTGTAATAACACCATTGAGATTAATTACACCTATACTATCTTTTTTTACAGCTAAATTCTCATTTTCCATTCCATTTGTTAGTGCAGAAATTATCAACATTAACAAGCCTATGAAAATTATAAAGGTAAAAAGCACAGTGAAAAATATTTTAACAAGGGGATGTTCAAAAAATTGTCTAAACATTGCCACCTGCCGTAAACAGATAGTAAAAAGTAAAAATATATAAAATTATAACTGCAATAGAATCAAGCCCAAATCTCATAAATCTCTTTTCTGATTTATAAATCATTCCAGCTACAATAATACTTGTCACCATAATAAAAATTGTAGAAGTTAAAAGATTAATATGGGACGCATCTGTATAAAGTGAGCCTGTACCTGAATGATAAAAAAAATCAGAAAAACCCAAAATAGAAATATTAAAAAAATTGCTGCCTAAAATATTTCCACCTGCCATGCTAATTGCTCCAAGCTTAATAGCTGAAACAGAGACAACTATCTCTGGCAGAGATGTTGCCAGTGCAAGAAATAACGAGCCAACAAAAGTTGCTCCTAACCCTGTAATTTTTGATATTTCATCACATGCATATGTGATACTAATACCTGCTGCAACAATTAATGCAGCATTAATAATGAAGATAAAAACAATTTTTTGTAAACTTATATCAATATTGTTAGTTTCGTTCTGACTGAGCTTCTCCTTTTTGGCATTTCTATAAAGAATAAATGAGCCAAAAACATAGATTAGCAGAATAAAAATTGTGTAAATACTAAAACTATTGAAAAAAACATAATCTCTACCTGTAATTATTCCAAGAACAGCAATAGCGGTAATTATAATTGAAAAACAGGCTGTTAAAACATTACCCTTATCAAAAACCCTTATAACATCATCTTTTCTAATGAAAATATCACAAAAACTTAAAACAGTAAGATTTAACAGATTGCTACCAAGGATATTTCCCCATGCAAGATCAACTTCTTTTACAAATTTTACAGATGAAATTGTAGTTATAAGCTCAGGGAGCGATGTTACAGCTCCCAAAAGAATCACTCCTATAAAACCTTTACCAAGCCCTGTTTTGTCAGCTAATATATCACCATATTGAGAAAGTTTCCTCCCACAATAAAATATTATAATTAATGAAATTGCAAATTTGAGCCATACCATAAGTAAACAACTAAATTGTCAAAATATCCCCAATTTTAGCAAGAGGTTCATCTACTTTTTTATATTGCTGAATCTCTTTTTCTTCTTCTTTCATTAAGTAATCTTTAATGCTGAGGGAAATTTTCCTCTGCTCTCTGTCAATATTTTTAATTACAGCAGTAACCTTATCCCCAACCTTATATATATCTTCTGGATTTTTTACCCGCTCAGTGGAAATCTGAGAAATATGAACAAGTCCTTCAATATCATCTCCAAGGTTAACAAATAATCCAAAAGATTCTATATTGGTAATAGGCCCCTCAATAATATCTCCCTCTTTATGTGTTTCAGCAAATTTGGCAAAGGGATCATCAAATAGATGTTTAATACTAACATGAAACTTTTTATTTTCTTTATCAAGCTCAATAATAATTCCTTCTACTTCCTGGCCAACTTTAAAAGTATCTTTTAAATCAACAAATCTTTTTGTCCATGAAATATCATTTTTATGAATAAATGCATTTTCATCTTCTCCAACATCAACAAATAGGCCAAATGGACTGATACTTTTAACAATACCTTTAACCTTATCCCCAACTTTATATTTAGATTCTAAAACTTCCCACGGAGTAGGCATTATAGCTTTTAAGCTAAGAGATATTCTTTTATCTTCAATATTCACATCTTTAACCATAACTTCAACAATTTCACCTATCTGCAAAATTTTAGATGGATGAATTTTTTTCCTTGTCCAGCTCATTTCAGATACATGTAAAAGTCCATCCACTCCAGGCTCCAATTCAATAAAAGCACCAAAATCTTGAATTGAAACAACTTTGCCTTTCACCTTTTTGCCTATTGCATACTTTTCATTGGCATTTTCCCATGGATTTGGGTTAATATGTTTAATTGATAAAATGATTCTATCTTTCTCTTTATCAAGTTCAATAATTTTACACTTAATAATATCACCTTTTCTGAGATAATTTTTCGCTGATTTAACTCTACCCCAGCTTATATTTGATGCAGGTAAAAAACCATGAATATTTGCTCCAAAATCTATTGTAGCACCTTCATCTTTAACATAGTCTATTTTACCTTCTATAATTTTATCAAGTTCAAGATTTGCATAAATTTTCTCTTTTTTCCTATTAATACTCTCTTCTAACAATGATTTTCTGTCAAGAACTACATTAAAATTCTTCTCATTAACACTGATAATTTTAAAATCGTAATATCTATTAAGAAAAAAATTGAGATTTTTAACTGGTCTAATATCAGCAAGGGAGTATGGTAAAAATGCTTTAATCCCTTTTAGGTCAACTTCAAAACCACCATTAACTTTTTTGGTAACAAAGCCATTAATTACTCTGCCATCTTCGTAAAATTCTTTGATTTTTCCCCATGCCACTAATTGAACAGCCTTTTTCCTTGATAATCTAATCCTTCCAAACCCATCCTCTTTGCTAACTACAAAAACTTCAACCTCTTCACCAGGTTTAACTGTTATTTCACCTTTCTCATTAGTAAATTCATGTAATGGTACAAAACCTTCAGACTTAAATCCAACATTAATCATAACCCCTTTGTCCTGAACTTCAATTACTGTGCCTTTTATTATTGTCTTTTCTTCAATTTGAAGCTCTTCAAGGCTTTTTTCAAATAATTCTTGAAAATTTTCATCTTGATTAGTTTTTACTTCCTCCATTTATTTATATCCTCCTCTTTTTTAAATTTCCTCAAAAAAAATTAATTACCACAATGAATTGAATAAATCAAAACATTTTTATTGCCTGAACTACATCATCAATTACAAATTGTGGAGTAGAAGCACCAGCTGTGATTCCTGCTATTTTTTTATTTTTAAACCACTCTTTTTGTAATTCATTTTTATTTTCAATATGGAAAACATCATCTAAATGCTTTAAAGATAATTCTTTCAATCTTGTGGTGTTTGCACTATGCTTGCCACCTATTACTATCATTATATCAACTTTTTTAGCTACATTAAGTGTCTCTTTCTGTCTTTTTGAAGTAGCATCGCAGATTGTATTAAAAATCCTGATTTCACTTTTTAATTTTAATAATTTATTGCATATAGAACTAAAATTTTTATAATCCTGAGTTGTCTGAGCAACTACACCAATTTTCTTTTTATTCATTTTTAAAAATTCTTTTAATTCTTTGCTCTTAGGTGATGAAATTATTAATGAGCTTTTTGGTTCAGTAAAACTGTAAATAGCCTTAACTTCTGGATGATTGTTGTCACCAACAATAATAATAAAATATTTTTCCTTAACAAGCTTTTTTACAATATTATGAATTTTTTTTACAAATGGACATATTGCATCAATTATTATATTGTTATTCTCAGTTAAAGTTTCTATAATATGTTTCTCAACTCCATGAGACCTTAAAATCACAACACTATCTTTAATTCTATTAATATCTTTAATGTCAACTGGCTCAATATTTTTCTCTTTTAATTTTTTTACTATATCATTATTGTGAATAATATGGCCTATTGTGTATATTTTCTGATTATTATACCTCTGGGATATCTCTAAAGCCTTATCTACAGCTCTTTTAACTCCAAAACAAAAACCACCTGATTTAACTATTAAAATCTCCATCTATCTCATCCATTTTCTTTAAAATTTCATCTACAACCTGCTCCAAACTTTTATTTGAAGTATCAATATAAAAAGCATCTTCTGCTTTTTTCAGAGGAGCAATATCTCTTGATGAGTCATTTTTATCTCTCTCTTTTATTTCTTTTAAAATTGTGTCAAAATCAACATTTTCTCCTTTTTCTCTTAATTCTTCAAATCTCCTTTTTGCCCTAACTTCATCAGAGGCATCAAGGTAAAATTTATACTTTGCATCAGGAAAGATAACAGTGCCTATATCTCTCCCTTCTAAAATAGCTTTCTGCTTTAATCCTATTTCTCTTTGTAATGAGCCAAGGTGCTTTCTAACAACTTCTTTTTTTGAAATATCAGATGCAAGCATACTAACTCTGTTTTCATAAATTTTATCAGTAAAGTCCTGGTTATTAAAAAAAATTCTACCATTTTTAAAAAAAATTTTATCTTTTATTTCGCTGCATAACTTGTCAAGTTCATTATTATTAAAAATTCCTTTTTCATGTGCAAGTAAGCCCACAAGCCTATACATTGCACCTGTGCTAATATATTCATATCCTGTTTTTTCTGCAAGAATTTTCGAAATACTACTTTTCCCGGCTCCAGATGGGCCATCTATTGCAATAACATCTACTTTTTTCATAAACACTCCTTTAAAACTGTATTGACTATTGATTGCAATGCATTAATAAATTTTCTATTTTCAGAGGAAGTTCCTATAGTAACTCTTAATGCATTTGAATAACCAAAACTTTTTAATGACCTGATAATAACACCCCTTTTTAAAAATTCTTCAAAAATTTTATCATTATCCTCTGAAGTTTCAAAAAAGATAAAATTAGTCTCACTTTCAATAAAAGGAATATTCAATTTTTGAAATTGTCTATAAAGGTAAATTTTTTCATTAGCAATGTGATTTAAAACCTTATTTTTATGCTCTTCATCTTTCAATGCTTCCACAGCTGCTACTTGAGCAAAAGCATTTACATTGAAAGGCTGCCTAACTTTATTTAAAAATTCTATAATTGTCTTATTTGCAATTCCATAACCTATTCTTAAAGATGCAAGGCCATACAACTTAGAGAAGGTTCTCAATATTAATAGATTTTTATTGGGAAATTTTTTTATTAAATCAATTGCACCATACTTTTCTTTTGAAAACTCAATATATGCTTCATCAATAACAAGGAGGATATTATCTGGGATTTTTTTAAAAAAATTTTCAAGCTCAGAAAGAGATAGGGCAGTTCCTGTTGGATTATTGGGATTACAAATTATGATTATTTTTGTGGTACTATCTATTTTAGTATAAATTGCATTTAAATCAAAAGTATTATTTTTTAAGGGAACTTCAAGATATTTACCATTTGTAGTTGCACAGCAAATTTTATAAAAAGAGAAAGTTGGAGAACAAGATATAACCTTTTCTCCCTTACCTAAAAATGTCCTGTAACATAACTCTATTATTTCATTTGAGCCATTTCCAATTATCAAATTTTCTGGTGTAATATTTAATTTTGTTGATAAAACTTTTTTAAGCTCTGTGCAGTTGCCATCAGGGTAAATATAAGGTGATTTTGATAGTTCTTGCAAAGCCTTAACCACCCTCTCTGATGGAGTGTATGAATTTTCATTTGATGCAAGTTTAATTAAATTGCTAAGGTTATACTTCCTTTTGACTTCATCAATACTCATACCTGCTTTGTATGGCTTAAGATTTTCAATATTTATTGATGGCTTTAACATTGCTATTCCTCTAAATTTTCAAGATATGTTTTTACACTGTTTGCTGCTATTGCGCCATCTCCAACTGCTGTTGCTATCTGTCTGAGAGTTTTTATTGTCACATCACCAGCAGCAAAGCAACCATCAACATTTGTTTTTTTCTCATTATCTGTAATAATGTATCCTGACTTATCTGTTTCAATAAAACCATTTAAAAACTCTGTGTTTGGAGATAAGCCTACAAATACAAATACTCCATCTATTTTTAACTCTCTGATTTCACCTGTATCTTTCTCCTTAATGGTAATTGATTCAACACCCTGATTACTACCATTAATTGAAACTGGAATGTAATTTAAAATGGTTTCAATCTTTTCATTTGCAAAAACTCTTTCCTGATAAATTTTATCAGCTCTAAATTCTTTTCTTCTATGAATAAGATAAACTTTATTTACAAATTTTGTAAGAAAAATAGCTTCATCAAGAGCTGAATTGCCTCCTCCTATAACAGCAACAACTTTATCTTTGAAAAAAGCTCCATCACAGGTTGCACAATATGAAACACCTTTTCCAGCAAACTCTTTTTCTCCTGGAATGCCAATGTTTTTATATTTTGCACCTGTGGCAATAATTAAAGCTCTGCTATTGAAAACTTCATTAATCGTTGAAAGAGTAAAAATACCCTTCTCCTTTTTAATTTCCTTAACCTCAACTCCTGTTTTTATTTCTGCGCCAAATTTTTTAGCCTGTCTTTCAAAATTATTCATTAATAGAAACCCATTAATTGGCTCAACAAAACCAGGATAATTCTCTACCTCAGCAGTAACAGTAACTTGACCACCAACTATCATCTTTTCCAGAATTAAAGTTTTTAATTTTGCTCTTGATGTGTAAATTGCAGAAGTGAGCCCAGCAGGTCCAGAACCTATTATTATTACATCATATATTTCCATTTATTCCCTCCACTACTTTGTTAAAAATTTTTCTAATGTTCTCTTTCGCATTGATTATATTGTTAATTTCATCTTTATTGAAAAGATTGTTATTTTGCAAATTAATTTTATCAGTGTGAGATTCAGAATGCATTCTAATTATATTTTCAATACTCCTTAAGTAAAGATAATTACTGTATAAATTTTCAAAATATTCATCTTCTAAAATACCCTTTTCTTTTAGCAAAATAAGGTTATCAATTGTGTTACCATTATTATAAACTATCTTATTTTTTAACATTAATATTTGAACAAGGAACTCAACATCAATTATCCCACCTTTTCCACTTTTAATGTCTATTATTTTATCTGTCTCCTTTGCTTCCTCTAACTCTATCCTTTTTCTAATACGTAAAATCTCTTTTATATCGTTAAAAGTTATATCCTTTTTCAATATAACTTTTTTTATAAATTCTAAAGTTTTTTTTGAAAATTTTTCATTACCTGCTACAGACCTTGCTTTTAAAAGAGCTTGCAATTCCCATATTGCAGAACTTTTGTTATGATATTCTTTAAATGCATCAAAAGTTGTTACAAGGGTTCCAGAGTTGCCAGATGGCCTTAATCTCGTATCTATTTCATACATTATTCCATTTCTTGTTCTAATGGAAATAAATGATATTAATCTTTGGAGAAATCTTGAAAAATACTCAATGCAATTTATCCCTTTTTCAGAATTAATATTTTTTTCAATTATCAGAACAATATCAAGATCAGAGGAGAAATTTAATTCTCTGCTACCAAATTTTCCAAGGGCAATTATTGTAACTTCGGAAAATATTTTACCATACTTTTTTTCAAATTCAGCTTTTACAATCTGAAAACTCTTTTCAAAAAGGGAATCAGCAAGATAGGTTAGCTGTAATAATAATTCTTTTATTTCGATCTTTTTATTTAGGAAGTGCAACCCAAGCCTAAGATGCTCTTTTTGTTTATAAATTCTCAAATTTTCAAGAATATCTTCATAAGTTAGAGAATTCTTAACAATATTGTCAATTTCATCTACAAATTCATTTTTACTTTTATTTATTTTAAAAAAATCTGTAAAAAATATTTCCTCAAAAATCTCTTTATATTTCAAAATAATATTAGATAAATATACACTTTTTGAAAAAATATTCATAAGAATTTCTATGGCAATTCTATTTTTTAATAGGAATGAAATATATCCTGAGTTAAATTTTATTTTATCCATTAAGTTTACAAAATTAATTAATATTGTCTCTCTATTAATGAACATATTAATGGATTTGAAAATATAGGAAAAGATTTCCTTGATTTTATCTTCATTTTCCTCTGGAATAGAATTGAAAAAATTAAATAAAAGAGAAACAACAGATTCATCTAAATTCAAATTTTCTAAAATATTTGTAAGCTCTTCTTTACTTGAAAAATTTATAGAATCTATGTGGTTATTTTTTACTTCTAAATCTTTAAATTTTATAAAATTATTAAAAATATTATGAACTTTTTCTCTAATTTCTAATTGATATTTAATAAAGTAATTTATGTCTTTAAATCCAAAAAAATCAGCAATTATTTTCATTTCATTAATATTTTCAGGTAAAGAATGTGATTGCTTTTCATGAAAAATCTGAATTTTATGCTCAAGGATTCTCAAAAATTTATATGCAAAAATTAAAAGCTCTATTTGAGCTGCACTCAAAATTTTGTATTTTTTTATAATTTTGAAAAATTTTAAACAGTTCTTCTCTCTAATATCAATGTATTTCCCACCAAAAATCAACTGAATAGCCTGCATAATAAATTCAATTTCCCTTATTCCACCAATACCAAGCTTAATATTATTACTATAAGCATCTTTTTTTATAGATTTGTTAATTTTTTCTTTCATCTGGAAGATTTCTTCTGCAACTCTAAAATCAAGGTGTCTTCTATAAATAAATGGTTTTAGTTCATTTAAAAAAGCTTCTCCTTTTGAAATATTTCCTGCTATAGGACGAGCTTTGAGCAAAACTCCTCTTTCCCATAATCTTCCAAAATTTTCATAATAAAAAGTGGCATTTTCAATATCCATTGCAATGGGACCATTGATTCCATCTGGCCTTAATCTGAGGTCAACTCTAAAAACAAAACCATCTTCTGTTATATCGTTGATAAGTTTAGTTAATGTTTCAAAGAAATTTATATAAACATGCTTGAGATTCTCCTTTTCATTTATATAGAGATAAATAAGATCTATATCTGAAGAAAAGTTAAGTTCCTTACCGGCAAGTTTGCCCATACCAAGAATTATTATTGTATCAATGTCTATCTGTTTAAAATAATTTTTTGATAACCAATCAATAGAATATTCTATAAAAGCAGCTGCAAGCTCTGATAATTGAAAGGTTATCTGTTCAAGATGCATAATTTTGCAAATATCTTGAGAGCCTATTCTCAGGAATTCCTGCTGTTTAAAAATTCGAAGAGACTTTTTTAAAGAAGAAATATTTTTTGAGTTTGAGCAATGCACTTTTAACTCAGAAACAAATTTATCTTTGTCTTTTACAACAGTTAAATTCTTTTCAATAAAAAGATAGTTAAGTAGTTTATCACAATTTTTTGAAATAATTTGAGTTAAGAAAGGTGAGAAAGAAGCTATTTTTACAAGGTATTTAATAATCTCTCTATTCAAACTAAAAGATTCAACTTTGCTTAAAATTTTTTCAATATTCAGCAGCGTAAAATCAGGAACAGCAGTTCTATCAATTTCATTTAAAATTAGTGAAAAAATATCAGGGTACATGGATTGTAAAGAGTTTAAAAGATAAATATTGGTACTATTAATTGATAGGTTATGTTTTTTAAGTATTTTTTCCATACAATATTACCAACCCTCCTGACAAAACTATTAAAATCCCACCAAATAATGTGAAAAATGATGGTATTTGCTCTAAAAAAATTATACCAAGCAATATAGAGCAAGCAACTTCTGTATATCCTAAAAGCCCTGCAAATTGAGCTTTAACACCTTGCAGGCCTTTTAAATAAAGTAAAGGTGCTATAAATGAGTGAGTAATTCCAACTAAAATTATTAGAAAAAATAAGTTAAAGTTCAAATTAAACAGATCTGTTTTAAAAATCAAAGCAGCTAAAACAAATATAGAAGTAAAAATTCCCTGATAAAACATGAAAACAATGTAATTTATTCTACTAATAACAGATTTGGCAATAACAACAGAGAGCCCATAGCAAATTGCTGAAATTACACCAAGAATAATACCATAAATATCATATTTTTGTATAGTAATATTTTCATCTGGCAGGAAAATAAAGAACATACCTACTATAGCAATGATGAGAGCTATTATTGTAACTTTTTCTATTTTTTCATGCAAAATAAAAATTGAAAAAATAGATACAAAAATTGGCGCAAGGTAGTGTGAAAAAATAGCATTTGAAATTGAGGTAAATTTATATGCATAAAAAAAAGTAATAGCATTAGTTAAAAAAAGTATAGTTGTAAAAAAAATAACAGGTAAAAATTTTTTATTTAGAGCTATATCTACCTTTCTAACAAAAATATATGAAGTTATTAAAATAAACCCAATAGATGTTGTTAAAAGAGTAAAGATTATGGGATTTATGCTAACTTTATTTAAAATAACACCGTAACTACTCCATATTAAAAATGAGATGATAATAAAGATATAATTAAGCAATTTCAATCCTTAATAATTGTAATGAAAAGGTTTATAATCATCTTTGAAATAAAATTCAAGAAAATTATTTTTAATTTCTGGCATAAATTTTGACAAGTATTACTCAGGAGGAAAAAATGGCACTAAAAAAAATTTTTATACTTTTTATATTTTTATCCATGAGTATGCCATTATTTGCTGGTAATAAAGCAATTAAAGATGAGCAGCTCCAGAGCATAAAAGAGGAGCATCAGAGACTTTTGCAATGGGAAAAGGAATTGCAGCAAAAAGAGGACAGGTTAAAAAAGATAGAGCTTAATATTATAGAGGAAGAGTCAAAGTTAAAAAGTTTAAAAACTGAAATTTCAAATATTTATAAAAAGATTAAAACTATTCAAGATGCAAATGTTACTGAACTTGCAACAATTTATTCCAAAATGAAGCCAAATGAAGCTTCTCAAATTGTTAGTAGAATGGACGTTGATCTTGCTGTTAAAATATTCTTAAAAATGAAGCCAAATAAAATTGCTAAAATATTAAATTTATTGGATAGAGGTAAAGCAGTTAAAATTACAGAGAAATTAGCTCTTTATGGTGTTAATATTAATCCTGGAGGTAACAAATGAGTTTAGTACAATTACCGTTACCGGCTAATAATTTTAATTTTGAAAGTGGAAATATAGTGAAAACTTCCACTGAAAAAAAATCTATTTCTGAAAAGGTAAATGGAACTAAAAAGAAGGAAAATTTTTCCTCGTATCTTGAAAATGAGAAAAAGCCCACAGATAAAAAAATATCTGATAGTCCTGAAAAAAAACAAGATGCAGATATAATTAACTCAAAAAGCATGAAACATGAAAAAGAAGAAAAAATAGTAAAAGAAGGTGAAAATATTAAAAATAAAACTCAGAAAAAGAAAAACAAT
>Ga0256914_1002031_pt1 | contig 17285 bp, 5 predicted proteins | sample HulkmetaG_FD_191571 | JGI IMG/M metagenome (GOLD analysis project Ga0256914, IMG submission 191571) | Hydrothermal chimney microbial communities from Main Endeavour vent field at the Juan de Fuca Ridge, Pacific Ocean - Hulk | ecosystem: Environmental > Aquatic > Marine > Hydrothermal vents ... | reverse complement strand
ACCGCCCTCAACGGCCCGACGGCCACCTTGGTCGTCACCGTCTACGACGCGAACCATCACCCGGTCGACGGCGCCGAGGTCAAGCTGGGCTCCGAGTGGGACGCCTTCCCGATCGTGATGGAGATCTCCCGCGACCACACCGACAAGGACGGCCGGGTGGTCTTCACCGTCGGCGACCAGCGGAACTTCTACGTGATCGTCACGACACCCGGCGGCAACCGCTGGCCGGAGAGCGGCTGGGGCCAGGTGATCGAGAACTCCCAGCCGGACACCGAGTACGACTTCTCGCCGCCGGACTTCCCGGACGTCGTCCCCCGGCTCGACGCCACCGGCGAGTCGTCGTCCGGGGACTGGGACGACTTCAAGCTGGTCGCCGAGTTCGACGTGACCGAGGGCATCGTCCACGGGAACGGCTACTCCACCGGGATCCGCTACGCGAAGGAGCACGCCGGGGGCCTCGAGAGCTTCGTGGTCGACGACGACGGGTGGGACGACTTCGTCGCCGGCAGTCACTTCACCGCGTACGACCTGGTCCTCGACGATCCCGGGCGGACGATCGACTTCGTCCCGCCGGCGGAGGGGAACTGGCACGTCTGCTGGTCGAACACGTCGAGCCTCGACATGGTCCACGTCGTGCGGGGGACGGTCCGCCTCTACCGGAACACCGGGGCCGTACCGCCGGTGGAACACCTCCTCGTCGACAAGGACGGCGCCGACGCCTCCCTTCTCGACTGGGAGGACGTCTCCGGGTACAACGTCGACGGCTACAACGTCTACCGCTCGACCTCGGCCGCGGACGTCGGCCGGGACCGTACCCAGGCGGAGCTCGATCCCTACCTGCTGGCGACGACGGACGTCTCCGAGTACACCGACACGGAACCCGTTTCCGCGGGCCGGTGCTTCTTCTACTCGGTCCGCACCCGCAGCCGGAAGGGCGGGATCTCCCCCTGACGGGACGGCCGGAGGACGCGCGGGAGGGCGCCGGGGAACCGGCGCCCTTTCCGTGGCACAATCCCCGCCGGCGGAGGCCCGCCGCGGAGGGAGGATGATCGATCCGGACCGACTGCTCGCCGCCCTGAACCCGCCCCAGCGGGAGGCCGTCACCCACGGCGAGGGCCCCCTGCTGATCCTCGCCGGCGCGGGATCGGGGAAGACCCGGGTGATCACCCACCGGATCGCCTGGCTCGTCGGCGTCCTCGGGGTCGATCCGCGGGAGATCGTCGCCGTCACCTTCACCAACAAGGCGGCCGGCGAGATGAAGGAGCGGGCCGAGCGCCTGCTCGGGTTCGACATCGCCGGGGCATACCTCGGCACGTTCCACGCCCTGGGGCTCCGGGTCCTCCGGGCGAACGCGGCGGCCGCCGGGCTGCCGCCGACCTTCGTCGTCTACGACACGGCGGACCAGCAGGCGATCGCGCGGGCCGTTCTCAAGGAAGACCTCGGGTTCACCTCCGACCCGCCGTTCACGCCCCGCGACCTGCTCGCCCGGATCTCCCGGGCGAAGATCTCCCTGCTCGAGCCGGCCGACCTCCACGAGCGGGCGCGGCTGCCCCACGAGCGCTGGCTCGCCCGGGCCTGGGAGGCCTACGAGGACCGGCTGCGACGGGCCGGGGCGGTCGACTTCGACGACCTCCTCGTCCGGGTGATCCGGCTCTTCCGGGCCGAGCCGGCCATCGCCGAGCGGTACGCGAACCGCACCCGCTTCCTGCTGGTCGACGAGTACCAGGACATCAACCACGTCCAGTACCTGCTCATCCGGGCGCTCGCCGCGGTGCACCGCAACCCCTGCTGCGTCGGGGACGAGGACCAGTCGATCTACGCCTTCCGGGGCGCCGACATCCGGAACATCCTCGAGTTCGAGCGCGACTATCCGGACGCGAAGGTCGTCAAGCTCGAGCAGAACTACCGCTCCACGGCGAACATCCTCGAGGCGGCGACCGGGATCATCTCCCGCAACACGGAGCGGCACGCGAAGAGGCTCTGGACCGAGGCGCCCGGGGGCGAGAAGGTCCGCGTCCACGAGGCGGCGGATGACCGGGAGGAGGCGGACTTCGTCGTCCAGGAGCTGCTGCGCCGGGCCCGGGTCGACGGCGTCCCCCTCGACGCGATGGCGATCCTCTACCGGACCAACGCGATGTCCCGCCTGGTCGAGGACCGGCTGACCAGCCGCAATATCCCCTACCGGGTGGTCGGATCGCTGCGGTTCTACGACCGGAAGGAGATCAAGGACGTCCTCGCCTGGCTGCGGCTCCTGGTCCACCCGGGCTCGGACCAGGACCTGCTGCGGGCGATCTCGACCCCCCCGCGGGGGATCGGGCAGAAGACCCTCGACCGGGTCCGGGAGCGGGCCGACCGGGAGGGAACGAGCCTGTGGGAAGGGATCCTCTCCCTCCTGCGGGATCCGGGCGACCTGCCCGGCCGGGCGGTGACGGCCCTCGGCAACTTCGTCGGCACCGTGCGGGACCTCGCCGAGATCGCCCGGGGGGTCCCCGTGGCGGCGACGATCCTCCAGCTCCTCGAGGTGACCGGCTACCCCGAGTACGTCGAGAAGAACCACCCCCACGACCACGAGGGACGCCTCGAGAACCTGGACGCCCTGGTCTCCGCGGCGCGCGAGCACGACGAGGCCGGCGGGGGCGGCGACGTGGCCGGCTTCCTCGACCGCGTCTCCCTCCGGGGCGACTCCGACGACGTCCAGGGCGAGCGGGGCCCCTCCCTGATGACGGTCCACGCGGCGAAGGGGCTCGAGTTCGACGGGGTGTTCGTCATCGGGCTCAACGAGGGGGTCTTCCCCCATGCGCGCGCGGCCGAGTCGGAGGCCGACCTCGAGGAGGAACGCCGCCTGATGTACGTCGCGGTCACCCGGGCGCGGAAGTTCCTGGTGCTGACCCACGGGAACCTCCGCCGGCTCTACGGCGCGCCCGTCTGGCACCGGCCGTCCCGCTTCCTCGACGAGATCCCGGAACGGGTCGTCGAGCGCACCGGGGGCGGCGGGGCCCGCGAGGAGGCGCCCCTCCGGGCCGGCTTCCGGGGGTCGCGCCCGGCGGCGACCACCGGGACCGGGCGGGCGGAAACCGGGTCCGCGCGACCGTGGGGCCGGACGCCGCCCGCCGGCATGGCGCGGCGCACGGGAGAGCTGCGCTACGAGCCCGACCCCGATGCGGCGGGCGGGACGTTCGTCCCCGGCCAGAGGATCGTCCACCCGAAGTTCGGGGGCGGCGTGATCCTCGCGGCGGAAGGTTCGGGCGAGCGGGTCAAGCTGAAGATCCGCTTCGACAACGGCCGGCTGAGGAAGATCATGCCGGGATACACGACTCTGCTGCCGGGCTGATCCCGGCAGCCGGCAGGAGGCGACGATGGCGGTGCCGCGGATCGAGGTCTCGGGACTCCCGGCGGGCACTGGCCTCGCCACGACGCTCGCCGAGCTGGCCACCACCGCCGAACCGATCTCCGCGCGCCTCCGGCGCCGCGACGGGCGTTCGCCGGAGATCACGATCGCCTCGGGCCTCGGCCGGTCCGTCATCCGTTTCCCGGCCCGGCTCGGGGGCCGGCTCGCCCTCCGGCCGGCGCGGGAGCCGGGACTCGTCCGCGCCCGGCTCGAGCTCGGGGTCCGCGTCGAGGCCCGGGTCCGCGCCCCCGGTCGGCGTCATCCCGGGGAGATCCCGGCCGGGGAGCTGGCGGCCCGGTCCCGGGGCGAGCTCGCCCTCGAGGCCGACCTGCCGGGAACCTGGTCCCTCCGGAAGGGGCTCGCGCACCTCGCCCGCCTCGTCCGGCCGGGGCGCTGGATCGACGGCCCGGCGCCTCCCGCGGGAACGCGGTGGTCCATCGTGCACGAGTCGGTCCTGGGACTCGGCGCCTCGGCCGTCCTGCGCGAGGCGCTGGTCCGGGTGGTCGGCGCGGGCGCCGCGGTCGCCCGGGTCCCGGCGGGAATCGAGCTGGCGACGAGGTTCGAGACCCTCGCCCGGACCCGGGTGACCCTGGCCGCCACGGCCCGGGGGACCGTGCGCGGGTCCCTCGCCATCCTCGGGCGCCACTCCGAGCGCCTCGCGGCGCGCAGCACCCTCGGCCTCCGGGTCGGCGACCCGGACCGCCTGGCGCGCACGGCCCTCGACGGGGTCCTCGGCGCCGCGGCGGGCCTGTACGAGCGGCTGGCCGACCTGGAGCTGCGCCTCGCCGAGCTCCACCGGAGGCTGGCCCGCCTCGAGGACCGGGTGCGGGCCCCGGGCCTTCGCATCGCGGGCCCGGGCTCGACCCTCGAGAGGATCGAGCGGACCCTCGCCGGGGCCCTCGACATCCTCGACATCACCACCGATGCTCCCGGGGACCTCCGCGAGGACCTCGCCCGCGCCCTCGCCCTCGTCCGGGCGGCCCGGCGGGAGATCGGGGCGCTGGCGGAGGAGACCGTTGCGGCGCTCCGGCGGGTGCTCCAGGAGGCCCGCCTGGACCGGCTCGTCCGGAAACTGGGACGGCTCCTCACCTGGCTCGAGCTCCGCGGCGACGAGCTCGCGTGGACCGCCGGGGACGTGCTCGCCGCCGGCATCTCGGCGGAGCTCTCGGCCACGGTCTCCCGGGCCCGCGAGGGGAGCGACCTGGTCCGGGTCGAGATGGAGCCGGGGCGCGCCGGCACCCGCCGGGCGATCGCCGCCCTCCTCGCGGGACGGCTCGTCGACCTGGCGGGGCTCGCGCCCGGCGAGGCCGGGATCGTCACGGTCGAGGGGCGGGCGGTGCGGACGATCCGCGCCCGGCGCAGCCTCGCGCTCCGGCTGCGGGTGGCCGGGCGGGTGTTCGCCACCCGGCGTTCTCTCGAGCGGATCCTGCGGGTCGACGCCGCCTGGGACGGCGCCCTCGCCGTCGATGCCGGCACCGCGCTCTCCCGCCGGCGCGAGGGGATCGAGGGGCTGGCCGGCCTCGTTCTCGACCTGGCCGCCACCGGGAAGCCCGGCCGGGTCGACCCGGTGTTCGTCCTCTCGTGGCGGGAGCGCTGGCCGGAATCCCCGCGGGGACGCTCGCGGGCGGTCCGCCGCTCCCCGGGGCTCGCCGCGGTGGCCGCGGCCACCGGCGACCCGCCCCTCGTCCCTCCGCCGGACGCCACCGGCCTTCTCCTCCGGGCCCGGCTGCTTCCCGGCGACGTCCGGGCGATGCTGCGCCTCGATCTCTCCGCCCGCCGCTTCGCCGCCGAGGCGTTCTGGCCGGCCTGGCTCGCCGCCCTCGAGTCGGCCGCCTCGCGGTCCTCCCGGGACGTCCTCGACGGCGCCGGTCGGCACCCGCTGCGCGACTCGTCGCTCCGGCGGAAGCTCGCCCGCGACCCGTCGGGCGCGTCCCTCCGCGACCGCTTCCCGCGGGATGTCGCCCGGGAGACGGTCGCCGCCGACCACCGGGTCGCCCGGGCGGTGCTCGCCGCCATCGAGGAGGTTCGCCGGGCTGCGCGGCGCCGCACCCGGAACCTGGCCTCCCTCCGCGAGGCGGTCGACGAGCTGGCCCGCGCCCTCGGCCACCACCGGACGATCGACCCGGTCCCGCTGCTGTTCCTGCTCTACCTGGTCCCGGAGCGCCGCCGTCGCCTCCAGCTCGAGTGGCGCGAACCGCCGCCCCCGCCGCGAGGGGAGATCCCCCCCGCGTTCCCCGCTCTCCCCGACCCGCCGCCCTGGGAGTGACGCCTCCCGCGCGGGTCACCGGTCCCGCCCGGGCGGAGGGGGGGCGGGCCGGATTCCGCGCTCGCGGACGCGGCGCCAGCGCTCCGCCTCCTCCTCGAGGAGACGGGCCGCCGCCTCGTGGCCCCGCTCCCGCTCGAGACGCGCGAGGTTCGCGAGGGCGGCGACGTAGTGCGGATCCAGGGCGAGTGCACGCCGGTAGGCGGCCTCGGCCTCGTCCGGCCTCCCGAGCCGCCGGAGGGCGACGCCCAGGTTGTTCGCCGCCCAGGCGAGGCGCGGGTCGAGGGCCAGGGCCGCGCGGAACCGGCGGGCCGCCTCTTCGAGCCGTCCACGGCGGAGCGCCTGGTAGCCGAGGGTGTTCAGGAACCGCGCCGCCGCCTCCAGGTCGGTGAGCCGGCGGTAGTGGGCATACCGTCCCCGCAGCTCGCTGAAGTCGACGACCGTGACGGTGGTCCCCCTCCCCCAGGCGGCGGCGATGTGCCGGTGCTGGACCGCGAGGTCCCCCTCCCGGCTCTCCTCCCCGAAGCCCACGACCTCCACGAAGGTGACGTCGAGCCCCACCGCCCGGGCCAGGCCGACGAAGAGGTTCGTCATCGTCAGGCAGTCCCCCCGCCGCCACCGCCAGCCTTCCCGCGCCGTGCCGGTGACGTGCCGGTCGTAGACGATCGGGGGCCGGCCCGGGTCGGTGAGCGCGCGAACGAGCAGCTCGAGGCGCTGCCGGGAGTCGACCGCGCCACGGGTCACGTCCCGGGCCCAGGCCGCCATCTCCGGCGAGACCTTCCAGGGCGCCTCGCGCTCCGCGGGACCCGCTCCCGGCAGGCGCCGGGCGACGATCGCCGCGTAGCGGCGGGGGGTCAACTGCTCGCGGAAGGAAGCGCACGCCGGGATCCCGAGCGCGACGAGGCCCGCGAGCAGGAAAACCCAGCAGCCGGCGACTGGCTCGGACGGGCGCCGGGGATCCATGTTCCAAGGGTAGCGCATCCTGCGAGATGCGATGCACCCGGGCGAATCCTTCCGGTTCATCCCGGACGGTTGCCCCGGTAGAATGTGCGGGGCCCGGAACCCACCCCCGGGTCTCCCGTCGAGAAGAACCACAGGAGGGAGGATCCTCGCCATGCATCGAACGTTCCCGCTGCCGGGCGGCGCAGGCCGCTCCGAAGGTCTCCGTCTGCTCGTCGCCGCCCTGCTCGTCCTCCTCGCCATGGTCCCGGCGTTCGCCCAGGTCGGCGCCTACCCGGAACTGCACTCCGTGGTTCCGGACCGGGTGACGCAGGGCTCGCTCGCCACGTTGATCCGGCTGACGGGGACCGGGTTTCCCGCCCAGGTCCGCGTGCTCGGCCCGTGGCCGGGTGACCAGGTGGACGTCGAGGTCGCCGGGTTCACCGTGTCGCCCGCCCAGGTGCTCTCGCCGACCCAGGCGATCTTCACCGTGTCGGTGGCGGCCAGCGTTGCGCCGGGGACGTACTACTTCGATCTCCAGGGGTTCGACCCCCTGGACCACTGGTGGTACACGATCGGGTCGTTCGAGCTGACCGTGACCCCCTGGACCGCCGGTCTCGCCGTCCCGGTCTCGGTCCACGAGGTCGCGATCGTCTACCCGCGCGAGGGAGCCCGGGTCGGCAGGGGCGAGCGGATCGTCCCCCGGGGCGTCCTCGCGGTGACCGGCTCCGGGACGATCACGGGTGCCTGGGAGCTGGACGGCGTCCCCTTCGACCGGTTCGTCGCGGTCGCGCGGGGCGGAGAACCGGTACCGGTGGAAGGACGGGTCCCGGTCCCGGTCACCGGGGACGGTCCCCACGTGCTGACCCTGCGGGTCGATGCTCCCGCCAGCCTCGTCTCGGACCCGGTGACCATCGTTCTCGTCGGTCCGCGCGCCTCCCTCCTGCGGCCGACGGCCCCGGCTCCCGGGACGATCCTCCACGTCGGCGGCGGTCTCCCGGCCTTCCGCTGGACCCCCCAGCCGGGCGCGGTCCGTTACGAGATCCTCCTGTCCCGGTCCCGCCGGGTGCTCCCCGGGACCCGGGTGATCCCGGTGGCGCGCAGTCCCTTCGTCCCCGGCCGCGAGCTGCTGGCGGACCTGGGACCGGGACGCCTCTGGTGGGCGGTCCGGCCGGTCTACACCGGCGAGGTGCGGGGCACGCCCAGCCCCTGGCAGCCCCTCCTCGTGCTGCCGGAGCGGGCCGCCCTCTCGTCCCCGTCCTGGGCGCGCGGCGGGGAGCCGGGCAGCCTCGAGCTCTCCTGGCAGGACGGGGCCGAGGGATTCCTGCACCGGGTCGAGGTCGTCGATCCCGCCGATCCCGGCCGGGTGCTCGCCGCCGGCCTCACCTTCGACACGCGCTGGACCTTCCGCCCGGCCCTCCATGGAATCCGGCCGGGAACGCCCCTCGCGTTCCGGGTCGTCGCCCTGGCGCCGGGCCCGGTTCCCGCCGGCGAGCTCGCGGGGGGGCGGCTGCCGGACGCCCCGCCGGCCCCCCGGGTCCTCCGGGCCGCGGACCGGACCGGGGACGTGAAGCTCGAGCCGGCGGACGGGGCCACTGTTTCCGCCGGCGCGTGGACCCTGGCCGCCTCCTGGCAGGGTGCGATCGACCCGGACGAGGTCGCGATCGTCGTCGACGGGACCGACCTGACCGGCGTCTGCGAGGTCACGCCGACCTCGATCACGTGCCCGGGCGGCGGGGACCTGGGCCCCGGCTCTCACCGGGCACTCCTCGCCCTCGGTGAGCGACTGGTCCGCTGGTCGTTCACGGTGAGCGGCGGCGAAACCGCTCCCGCGCCGGGCACGCCCGGTGCCGGGGAAAAGAAGGAAACCGCCGCCCCCGCGGCCGGGCCGACCGGCTGGCGGCTCGACGCCCGTGGCCAGCTCACCTGGATCTCCGGCAGCGACCCGGCGGAGTGGGACCAGCTCCGGGTCTCCGCCTCGGGCTCGGTCGACCGCCAGCAGGGTTCCGTGCACCTGAACGGCTCCGGTGACGTCGCCTTCCGTCGCAACCTCTCCGGGGACCACGAGACGATCCAGGAGTCCCGGAACTACGTGCTGACCGGCACCTTCGGCGAGGGCCGCTGGAAGGGCCTCGCCGGCGTCGGCTACCTGGCGCCCCGTGCCCTCGAGGGTTCGACCTACCTTGACCCGGGCATGCCGAAGGGAGGGGCGGAGGTCGGCGTGACCGGGCCGATCGGGACGATCACCGCCTACGCCACCTACGATTCCAAGCCGGCGGGACAGGTCTCCGGGATCCAGGGAGCCGAGCAGCGGGTCCGGGCCGCCGCGTGGGAGATCCCGCTCCCGCGGAAGCTCGGCACCGTGCGCCTGATGGCACTCGACGTCACCGACCCCGGCAGCGCGGCCCTCGGGCTTCCCCGCAACGAGGGGACCGCTTACGGGCTGCTCGGCGACCTGCGACTCGGAGATCGCTGGAACCTGGCCGTCGAGGGGGCCCACGCGGGCAACCGGCAGAAGGGTTCCCCGACGGTCCGGGGAGACGCCTGGCGGCTCGGCCTCGCCGGCCAGCTCGGCGGGATCCAGCTCGCCCTCACCCTGCGGGACACGGACGCGGAGTACGTGAACCCGGCGAACCGCTCCCTCGTTGCCGGCGGCCAGCCCGACCGGACCGGCGGCGATCTCCGGCTCTCCTGGACGAAGGACGGCACGTCCCTCTCCCTCGGCTACCGGTACACCGAGGCGGGCGGCACCTCCGGCGCCCTCTCGCCGGACTCGCGGGAACACGCCGTGGACCTCTCCCTCGCGACGAGCCTCGGGCCGCGGACGGTCTTCTCGGCGGCCGGGAACTGGATCCGGGACGAGGCGGACGCCACGTCGGCCCTCGCCGCCACGGAGATCACGACGACCGGCGCCACCGCCTCCCTCGCGTACACGGCGACGAAGGGATCCCTCGTCGCGTCGTTCCAGTGGCAGGACGTGGAGAACGACCTGGGAACCGCGACCGGGATGCCGGACGTGACGACCTGGGGCTCGACGCTCACCGCCGGGCTCGAACTCGGCGGAGGCTGGCGGGTCAACGCCAACTGGGCGACGACGAAGGTCGACCCGGACGGCCAGGAAAGCCTCGACACGACGACCCTGCTGCTCCAGCCCTCCTGGCAGGACCGGCGCACCGGGCTCGGCTTCACGCCGCGGATCGGCGTGACCTGGGCGGACCAGGCGGGGGGCCGACAGTCCCGCCAGCGGATGGCCCAGGCGCTCTTCTCCTGGACGCCTTCCCACCGGGGCCCCCAGGGATTCGCGCTGACCGTCTCCGCCGACTGGACGGAGACCCTGGCCCCGTCCTTCGGGGGTGGCCCGGACGTCGAGATCGACGACTGGCGCTACGTGATGACGATGACCTGGACCTGGGGCAGGGGCAGCACCGCCGCGCACGCCGCCCCGGGCAGCGGCCTCGGGCGGCTCTTCCCGCGGCGGGGCCGGGCACGGCGGATCGCCCGGGTCACCGGCGTTCCCGGCCTCGCCGGGTACGGCTGGGCCATCCCGGGCACTGCCGGTGACTTCCTGGCGGGGAGGATCTTCTGATGATGTCGCGATCTCGCCTGTCACCCGTCGCGATCACCGCCCTGGCGGTACTCCTCGCCGGGCTGCTGCCGGTTGCCGCCCAGGCCCCGAACCTGACGACGGCCCCCGCGATGCAGCCCTTCCGGCTCGAGCCGAACCACGGCAGGCCCGGGGAGACCCTCCAGGTCGCCGGCCGCGGTCCCGCCTTCGACGACCGGGTGCAGTCGGTCTCCTTCGAACCGGGGGGCGTCCGCGTCGTCCGCTGGCACCAGCCCGAGAAGGGCCGTCTCGTGCTGCGGCTCGAGATCGATCCCCACGCCACGCCGGGGCCACGCACCCTGGTGATCACGACGGTGCCCCCGCCACCGGTCACCTTCACGGCGGCGGCGCCTCCGTCCCAGCCGGTCACGAAGCGCTACCCGTCCGCGTTCCTGGTCGACACTCCACCGGCGGAGACCGGGACGGGGGGCGGCCAGCCCGACCTGGCGACGGGCCCGTCCCTCGCCGGTCCTCCCCTCCGGCTCGAGCCGAACCACGGTAAGCCGGGGGATCGACTCGAGGTGGCGGGAACGGGAACCGCCTTCGCCGACCGGGTGCAGTCGATCTCGTTCGAGCCGGGGGACGTGCGGGTCCTCCGGTCCGTCCAGCGGGGCGCGGGCAGGGTCCAGCTCCTCGTCGAGGTCGACGACCGGGCTCCCCCGGGCCCGCGAACCCTGGTCGTCACGACCCTGAAGCCGCCACCCGCGACGCTCACCACGGCGGCCCCCCCGCCCCAGCAGGTGACGAAACGCTACCCCGCCGCGTTCACCGTCGACCCCCGGCCGGTGGTGCAGCCCGGGGACCAGCTCCCCGGGGGGATCGACCGGATCGAGCGCCCGGATCTCGACCGGCTCCCCGGCATCGAGGAGATCCCGGGGCGGGGGGAGCGGCCGTCTCCCCTCGGCCCGAAGGTGGTCCGGGTGAAGCCCGCGCGGGTGAAGCCCGGCGCCACCGTCGAGCTGGAGCTCTTCGGAACGAACTTCCGGCCGGGGATGACCCTCGACCTCGGGCGGGACATCCTCGTCCTCCAGCCGATCTTCGTCCTGTCCGGAACGCGCGCGAAGGCGCGCGTCCAGGTCTCCCCCGGCGCCGTGCCCGGGCCGCGGGTCGTCCTCGCGACCGTTCCGGGCTTCACCGTGGCGAGGGGCCCGGCGACGCTGCTGGTCGACAGCGGGCTCCCCGGGAACGTCCGGCCGGGGATCCGTCCGGGGATCGCCCACCGGGTGCGGCCCCCGGAGAAGAAGCTTCCCGCCCTCCCGGCGGGCCCGCGGGTCGACCGGGTCGTCCCGGACCGGTTCGTGGCGGGACAGCGGGTGACCGTGCGGATCACGGGCAAGAACCTCCTGCCGGGCACGCGCTTTTCCTTCGGGCCGGGCACCAGGGTCGTGGAGGCCCCGGTCCTCACCGACCTGCGCCACGGGCAGGTAACCGTCGAGATCGACCCCGGGGCGAAGCCCGGGGCGCGCAAGGTGCTCGCCGTTCGCGGGGAGTACCGGAACGAGGGGCCGGCGACGATCGAGGTCGCCTCGGGATTCGAGGTGAGCGGCCCGCGCCGGGTGTTCGTTCCCCACGGGGAGATCGAGCTGGTCAGCCCCGAGGATCCCGTCGACCGTGGATGCCTCGGCCTCACCTGCGCGCCGCCCCGCCTCGACGACGGCACGGTCTTCTCGTGGCGGGAGTCGAACCCGGGCCTCGCCCACCACTTCCTGCTCGAGATCCTCGACAGGGACGGCAACGTCCTGGCCCGGGCGAAGACGACGAAGCCTTCCTACCGCCCGAACGCCGCCTTCCTCGCCTCCCTGCCGGCGGACGTGCCGGGCGAGGAGGCGGGGAGCGAGGCCGGAGCGGCCGGGGGCGGTGAGACGACCGGCGGCGGCGTGGTGAACGTCCCCGGGCTCGGCCCGCCCGCCGTTCCCCTGGCGGCAACCGCGACGACCACGGCGCCGACGACGGACCTGGTGCTGGAGCAGCTCCGCAAGCCGGGAACCGCCTGGTGGAAGGTGACCGGCTTCTGGCGGGCCGGGGACGAGGACGAGTGGATCGCCGTGGAGGAGTCGGAGACCCGCCCGATCGTCCTCCCCCTGCCGGCCCGCGGCGCCAACGACTGCTCGGCGGCGGCACCCGGGTCGTCCCTCCTGGTGCTCGGGTCCTCCCCCGCCCCGGGAGAGGAGCTGCCCCCCGCCTGCGAGGGAACGGTGCTCTGCGCCGGCTCGATCGTCGCCCTGGGCGGCACGATCGACCTCTCCCGGAGTCCTTACGACCCCGGCAGCCTCGTGCAGGCCCACTTCGGTGGACCGCCGACCGTGGTGCCCGTCGCCTTCGACAACGTCTTCATCGACTGGGGGGACTTCTCGGCGCCGGAGCGCCTCGAGGTCGCGCCGACCGCGGCGGCGGACCTCTCCCGGGTCGAGCTCGTCCGGCCCGACGGCAGCCCGGTCTCCCATCGGTACCTGCGACCGGGAACCTACCGGGTACGGATCTACACGCTGAAGCACCCGGACGAGGACGTTGCCGAGAACGTGATGCCCGCCCTCCAGGAGAACGCGGGCCTCGCCCAGGGCCTCGGGATGCCGGCCGTGCAGGCGCAGGGAGTAACCACCGCCACGACGGCGGCCCCGGCGGCCGGCGCCCTCGCCGACATGCTGGCCGGTCCCGATCTCTCCGACGCTTTCCTGGTCGCCTGCACGGAGATCGAGATCGTCGCTCCGCCGGGGGCGGGCGCGGACGGGTTCCTCGAGCTGCTCTCCGCCCGGATCGTCTGGCCCGACCCGTGGTCCGGCACCGACGAACCGGAGGTCAGCGAGTGCTCCGAGGCGTTCCGCCCGGGCGTGACGATCACCTACCACGGGCGCGGCCGGGCGCGGGTCCGGTGGTACCTGGACGGGGAACGGGAACCGTTCGCCGTCACCGAGACCCCCGGCAGCCTGCCCGGAGTCTCCATCGAGGACGGCACGGCCGGCCGGCGGCCCTTCACCGTCTGGCTCGACGCCCCGCTGCCCCTGGCCGCCCGCCGGGAGCCGCACAGGATCCGGGCCGTCGTCGAGGGGGGCGCCCCGGCGAGGGAGGCCCCCGGAACGGGTGGGGTCGACCAGGGCCCGGGCGGAACGCCGGGCCACGGCACGGTCCCGACCCTGGTGCCCGGCGCACGGCGGAACCCGGCGGCGGCACGCCGGCATTACCGGGCGCCGAACCTCGGCGGCCTCGCCGGCTCGGCGCTCGACCCCGGCCCACCGGTCACGACGTCGAACGCGGCCGGGATCGCCCGGGTGACCTCGCCGGTCCTCGGTTCCGTCGACGCCTCCGCCCTGCAGGGTCCTCACACCGAGGTCGAGGCGCCGGAACGGAGCTTCCGGGTCCGGCCGATCGGCGAGGGCGAGGCGTGCGCCCTGGTCTTCGCCACGGCGGACTCCGGCAGGGTCCGGGTGACCGACCTCGTCGATCTCTCCCGCGACGGGGACCGGGTGACCGGCCGGGGCGTCGTCGCCGTCGCGCTTCCCGACGGGAGCGGCGGCATCACGTACGGCCGGGTCCCGGTCCGCTTCGCCGACCTGGTGGTCGGCGACACGACCGGCGGGGAGTGGACGATCACCTCGGGCACGATCGAGGACGACGCGGACGCGGCGATGGAGGCGGCCGGGTTCCAGGTGCACGTCACGCACCTGCGCCTCGACGGGCAGGCCCTGGCCCTTTCCGGGGAGGTGAGGCTGACGCCCCTCCAGGAGCTGCCGGCCTCCGCCGGCTCGTCCCGGATGCCGGCCTTCCCGTTCTCCGGGGCGACGGTCCTGCCGGAGGGCGGGTTCGTCGCCGAGGCGGCCGCGGGCCAGCCGGTTCCGGCCGCCCTCGGGTGGTCCGGGATCGGGCTCTCCTTCCGCCGGGCCACGCTGGACCTGGCCACGACCGCGGGCAACGGGCCGCCGATCGCCGACTGCGCGACCGTCTCCGGTCCCGCGTTCCTCGGGATCGTCGTCGACGGCGAGGCGACTCTCCCCCGGCTGCGCCTGGGCGACCAGGAGCTGCGGCCGGATCCCTTCCCCTTCCAGCAGTGGGCCATCGCCCCGGCCGGCCTCGCCGGCACGCTGGACGCGGGGGGCTGGCGGCAGCAGGTGACGTTCTCCGGGGGCATCCGGGCGGACCTCTCGGACCTGCGCCTCCACGCCTGCGGTGGAGCGTTCGACGCCCGGCTGGGGATCACGGTGAGCGAGTGGCCGCTGCTCGGCGTGCCTCTCTCCGGGGAGATCCGGATCACCGAGGACCAGGGGATCCTGTCCCGGTTCGACCCGGTCTCGGTGACCCGGGATCTCGGCCCGGTCACCCTGGACATCCGCCACGCGACCTTCGAGAAGGCGCCCGACCTGGACGAGTGGGTCGTCTCCCTCGAGGCCGATCTCGTCTACCGTGACGGGGGCCACGAGACCCTCCGGGCCCCGCTCGACGGGGCGCGCATCGCGGCGGACGGGCGGCTCCTCGCCCCGAACCTGGAGGATCCCTGGATCCCCCTGGATGCGCGCGACGTCACGATCGGGGGCTGGCCCGCCACCGTCCACCGCGTCGGGATCCTCGGCGGCCCGGGGGAGTTCACGATCTCCCTGGACGCGACGTTCGACCTCGGGGACGACCTGGCGGCCCAGTCGGGCACGGTGGACCTGCAGTTCCGGCCCGGCCGCGAGGCCGCCTCGTTCGTCGCCCAGCGGTTCGCGGACCTCGCGCCCTCCTTCGAGTTCCCGCCGGGATCGCCGGTCGTCAGCGGGAACGCCCGCCTCCACTTCGAGACCTCGGCCGGGCTGCCCCGCTGGATCGGGGAGGGGCACCTCGAGGTGATCGGCGCCCAGGTGGACGCCGGCTTCGTCTTCGGGCGGACGTCCGGCGTCTACTGGCTGGCCCGGGCCGAGGTCGCCCTGCCCCAGCCCCTCAGCCTGGGGAACACCGGCGTCCTGCTCCACGCCTTCCGGGGGGGGCTCGGGGTCAACGTCGACCTGAACACGCTCCGCGGTCCCCTCGAGGACGTCCGGCCCGGTCCCCGGGGGATCGTCCTCTCGGCGGGCGCCCGGGTCTCGTCCGCCGACCGGTTCACCGCCTGGGCCGATGGCGACCTGTCGATGCGCCTGCTCGGCCACCCGGAGGTCCGGCTGGACGGGGACTTCTGGGTCCTCGACCGGTCTCCCTCCGGGGACGCCCCGCTCCACGCGTGCCTCCGGTTCGACGGGGGAGCCTTCCACGCGGCCGCCTGGGGAGAGTTCAGCTACCTGGACGGCGCGCTGCGGGTGACGGCACCCGCCGTCGGCGACCCCTGCAACGCTGGAAACGCGGCGGTCTCCCTCTACTTCGCCGGGTCCGACTGGCACGTCTACGTGGGCCAGGACGACCCGTCCCTCCGGCTGCGGGGAAGCTTCCTCGGGATCGAGGGATCGACCTACATGATGCTCGACCCGGGCCGGTACCGGTGCGGCAGCAACATCCAGGCCCACCTCCACTGGGGCGGCGACCTCTGGGGCTGGGGCGCCCACGCCGACATCGACGCGGTGATGGATACGCGGTCGGACATCCAGCTCCTTCCGCCCCACATGCACGGCGAGTTCGACGTCTCGGTGGACGTCGAGGCCGGGCTCGACACGCCGGTCGGATGCCTGTGCGTGAACCCGGGGGTCCGGGCCCACGTCACCGTCGACGTGCCTCCGCCCAGCATGTGCGCGAAGGCGACGATCCGCTTCGGGCGGATCTGCTGGTGCGCCCTCGGCTGCTGCAAGACCTACGAGGCGACGATCCCGGAGATCTGCCTCGGGATCGGGGGGTGATCGATGACCACGCTCGCGACGTCCTGCCGCCGCATCCTGCCGCTCGTCCTGCTGTGCCTCGCCGCCGCGGTCCCGTCCCCGGCGGGCGGGAAGAAGGCGCCCCCCACCCTCGGGGCCGGTGACCTCGGTGTCCTGGTCACCGCGGACCCCGGCGGGGGAATGCGCGTCTTCTGGAACCCGCCGGAGGAGACCTGGCCCGCCGGCGGTTACCGGGTCGAACGGCTGTCCGGTCACCGGGCGACGGTGATCGCCGAGGGGCTCTTCCCCGGCAGTGACACCGAGGCCCTCGCCCGCCTCGACGAGAAGGACCGGGAAGGACTGGCCCGCGCCGGGGAGGCGTTCCGCCGGGGCGAGCCGATCGGCTTCGCCGGAGGGGTGCTGTTCCTCTCCGCTCTCCGGGACTTCGACTTCGCCCGGGCCCTCGGCATCGCCTGCGTCGATCCCTCCCCCCCGACCGATGGATCGTTCCGCTACCGGGTCAGCGCCCTTGACGCGAGCGGGAGGGTCCTCGCGCGGGGGACGACCGTGAAGGTCCGGGCGGGCCAGGAGGCCCCCCTCCCGCCGGCACCGACGGACGTCACCGTCTCCGCTTCCCGGGAGGGGATGACGGTCCGGTGGCGGAACCGGCTCCCCGCGGAGGAGGGCCAGGCCCCCGCGGTTCTCTTCCTCGTCCTGCGCCGGGACGCGCGCGCCCCGGGGGCGAAACCGGTCGGCAACGGTCCCGCCCTGCTGCAGGACGGCGTCTCGGGCGCCTTCCTCGACCGGGAGCCCCCGGTGGCGACGACGGTCGAGTACTCCGTCGTGCCCCTCGACCCGTTCGGGCGCCGCGGCCCCGCCTCGGAACCCGTCGAGGCCTGGTCCCCGGACTGGAAGGCGCTGGCGCCGCCCCCGGAGGTCGTCGTCCAGGCCGGGCCGGGAGCGGTCCGCGTCTCCTGGCAGGCCGATGCCAACCCGCACCGCAAGGGCTGGATCGTGGCGCGGGCCACCGGGGCCCACGGACCGTTCGAGCCGCTGGTGGAAGAGCCCCTCGCGGAGAGCTCCTTCCGGGACCGGGAGGGGACCCCGGGCGCGGTCTACTGGTACGCCGTGCGCGCCGTCGACGAGCGGGGGCTCGAGGGGGAGTGGGCGGTTTCCCGGGCGGTCCGCTTCCTCCGGGCCGCGCCGATTCCGCCCCCGGTGGACCTGGAGGCGACCGCGAGCGAGGGCCGCGTCGAGCTTCGCTGGCGACCCGGCGGGAAGGAGCGCCTCGCCGGCTGGATCGTCGAGCGGGCCACCGGGAAGGACGGAGCGTTCCGTCCC
>Ga0256914_1002030_pt1 | contig 17289 bp, 12 predicted proteins | sample HulkmetaG_FD_191571 | JGI IMG/M metagenome (GOLD analysis project Ga0256914, IMG submission 191571) | Hydrothermal chimney microbial communities from Main Endeavour vent field at the Juan de Fuca Ridge, Pacific Ocean - Hulk | ecosystem: Environmental > Aquatic > Marine > Hydrothermal vents ... | reverse complement strand
AAAATGTTGCAACTGTTGTTACAGAGTTGGTTAAGGAGGATCTCTCTTCAACGGGAATGTTCGAACTCGTTGAGAGAGAAAAACTAGACGCGGTGCTTAAAGAGCAAGAGCTACAGCTTTCGGATATTACCGAGAAAAACAACGCCGTAAAGGTTGGGAATCTTCTCAATGTGAAGAAGATTCTCATTGGTACGATAGGTCTCTATTCAAGTAGTTATCTTAAGTATTTTCTCTCTTTAAGACTGGTAGATGTTGAGAGGGGTACGGTCGATGCTGTTGCGAACGAGGGTATACGTTCCAAAGATGATTTGGAAAGTGGTGTGAAAAAAGCAGTCGAGAAATTGGTTTCGCATATGAGTTTTACAGGTGAAGTAGAAAGGGTGAAGGGAAATATCCTCTACACCTCTTTCGGCAGTATGATGGGGGCAAAATCGGGAATGAATCTTGCGGTTTATAGGGTAATACCAATAAAGGATAAATCTGGTAAGGTGTTTATGAACGACAAGATTCCCGTGGCAAACGTTGTCGTTGAGGCTGTGACAAAAACAGGATCACGTTGTAGAGTTGTGAATTCAAGTGGTAAATTAGAGCCAGGCCTTCTGGTAGAAAAGGGTAAAGTGGAGCTTAAGGGGAGGTTGAGTAGAGAGTCTTCTATAACTGTAAAGTCAATACCGGAGAATGCGAAAGTTTTTCTTAACTCGCAGTTTCTGGGAGTGACTCCCCTAGAGGTAAATAATTTAAAACCCGGAGTGTACAAAATTGAAATTCGTGCCTCCGGATACAAGGTGTACTCCGGGAAATTAACCCTAAAGGGCGGACGGCACCTTGTAATTGAGAGAGAACTAGAGCCTGTTCTTGAGATAGAGGATATGCTACTCCTCGGAAGGGTGCCAAAGAGAAAGCGTGATCCTCTAAGGGCAGCTACGCTGGCGTTAATACCGGGGTTGGGTGAGGGCTATGTTGGATATGATGTCACAGGTGTTGGCATTCCCTTTGCGATTTTTGCGGATGTCTCTCTTGCTGTTATTTATAATGGGAGTAGAATTGAGCGTAGTAAAAATGCTGCCGAGAGCGAAGATGAAAGCTCAAGGCTGATTAATGAGCGTTTGAGTGCTGATTATACCCGTGATCTTATCTTTTACTCCGCTCTGGGGGGTCTCACGTATCTCTATTCTATTCTGGATTCGGCTCTTCAGGCAGGTAGTGATTTTCTCTATCCTACGCCTGTCGAGGTCTCCTTTGGTGTTGCCGGTGGGTATACAAGTCAATCTGAGAAGGGTGAAAATGCAATTCTTGAGCCTATGGAGTCTATATATTACCTTGCCTATGTTTCATTTGTTCTCAGAACCAGACCATTGTACTTTTCATTGGGACTCCAGTACAGTGGAGAACCGCTTTGGATAGCTTTGAGTACGGTTCTCAGGTATCCTGTTGTTGATGGTTTGTTTTTCGGAGTAGGGGCTGGAATGTATACTAATGTAGGATCTGGTGGTAGTAACGTAGAGATTTCGAATCTTTCCAAGCTTAAGCCAATACCGGCCGAATGGATTTTTCCTCAACTGGCGATTTCTTATGAGGGGACAAGAGTAGAAGCAGATATTTTTCTCTCGCCCTTTACCTATGGAAAAGGCTGGCTTTTTTACTTACCACTTAATTACTCAGATTCCTCTTGGACTGAGAGCTCGTTTGTTGGGGGGCTTTCCGGATATATGGCAAGGATAAATTTTTCCTACTTTATCAATCTGCGTTTGGGGGTAAATGCAGGATTCCTCTATGTGTATTTGGGAAATGTTGATGAAGAGTTGGTTGAAAAAGATATTGCAAGGATTGATAAACTTCAGTATTTAAACGGGTACGTGGGTTTGATCTTTAGGTTCTGAGTGTAGCCTCTAGAACGGATCTGCCTGTATGCGACGTACCATAATTTCATCTATGGAAATCCCTTTTCGCTGCTTTGCGAGGAATATTACAATATCAGCTATTTCTTCCGGTTTTATTGTTGATCCGGGTGTGAATCCGTGATTCTTTGTTAGTGTGGTATCAACTCCCCCGGGGCAAATTACGTGTACCTTTACCCCGTGGGATTTCATCTCTGCAGCAAGAGTTTTTGAAAATCCCACTATTGCAAATTTACTTGCAACATAGGCACTCTGTTTTAGGTAAAACTTTTTCCCCGCCATAGAAGAGATATTTACGATTATCCCATCCTTTCTCTCTAGCATCTGTGGAAGTATAAAGTGGGTACAGTAAAACATTCCGTTTAGATTTACATCTATTATTTTCTTCCACTCCTCTATCGAGGTATCCTTTGCCTCTTTCATCAGGAAGATTCCAGCGTTATTTACAAGGATATCAATCTTACCAAAACTTGTGTTTGCCTCTTTAATCGCCCTTTCAACCTGACTCGGGTCCGATACATCGCATACAGAGTAACCGCATCTATTGTTCCCCATCTCGGTACAAACAGCTTTTAACTCCTCTCCGGTTCTTGAGACAATAAATACGTTTGCCCCCTCTCGGTGAAAGGCGAGTGCTATTGCTCTTCCTATGCCTCTGCCTCCGCCTGTAATAAAAACCGTTTTACCCTTGATAGTCTGATTGTTGGTTTGGTTTAGATTCTCCATGACGCCTTATATTATATCTATTGGGTGTAACTTTAGCAATTAGTCTTCTAATCTTCGCTATTTTCAGCAACTGTGGTATTGGGATTGTCTCTCTCCCGATTCTTTTACTCTTATGGGGTTGTAGAGGAGGTTGTAACATTATTCGCTATTATGTCCCGAATAGGTCGTGGTGTACCGTCTCGGCGGTAGACACTAACACCAGCTACCCAATTCGAAAAGGGGGGCGAACCCCACTCTATTGCAAATACTGCAAACATCGGACTGGCAAACTCGAAATCCGAAGAATGATTGCTTATGGCGTTGAGCTGTTCGTACATGTAAGTTGCTTGTTTGGTTTCACTGCTTCCCATAAAAGAATCTGCGCTAATTCCGCTTTCGATTAAAGCTAGTTTCCAGCTCCCCCCGTAGCTAGATACAATATCGCTGAACTGTTGGTCTAATTTCCCCGGTTCGTATCCTTTGGGCATCCATTCTGGGTAAAATGTACATGCAATTATGTCACATCTGGGACCGAAGTAGTTTTTAACCCAATCCAAGTGGTTATTTGCCAGTGCATTGTGGTATGTTACCACTGTGCCTGCCAATATTTGGGGGCATTTTGATGTTGTTAAATCGACTAATTGGGTGAGTAGGGTATTCCAGTCGTCCAATTCTTCCGGGTGTGTGTCGAAATAAGTGTCTATCTCGTTTCCAAAGAAAAGATATTTGAGAGAGTGATTGGTATCATATTTGCTTACTGCATCAAGAAATCCGGAGATGAGGGAAATGTATCGATCTCTGAGGGTAGGGGATGTAAAATTAAGACCTTGAATATCAGTGGGTAAATCGTTGAGTACTCCGGGAGGTTCAGGGGCTTCGATCTCTATGGCTAGTTCCAGATTGTATTTTTCAGCTAGTGGTGCGAGATATTTTATTATACATTCGTCGTTATCCAGATTATCGGCAAGGTCTTTTAGTTTATAGTAAAATGTGACCACGTTGATTTTTAGTGCTGTGGCTTTGGCATAACTATCTTCGAAAGCTTCCATTATCTCGGAAATGGTCGGATTTGGACTTGGATAGATACATAGTTTTGTATTTATCGGGCCTACCTTCGGAGCGTAAGAGCAGGATATGGAGAGGATTAAAATAGTGATGAGTACTAGAAACAGCTTGTTTACAGCCATCCAAGATTATATTATACCGACCTGTTTTTATTTTATCAATTTCGTTTTTATGAGTGAGTTTGGGGTAGCGGATTGATTTTGACGGTAGTAAAGTTGATAGCAGAATAGTTAAATTTGCGAAATGAAATGTATAGGAAAGGGATGGAGGAATTTTCTTGTGTGAGTGACATTGCTTGTGATATGCTAATCTTATACGTTGTTATGTTGATTAGATAAAGTGATTTATAGGGGGTAATAATGCGATTAGCCGTTGTTGATACGGACAGGTGTGTCGGGTGTCAGAGTTGTATGTTTGCATGTTCCAGAATGCATGGAGATGCAGGGCTCTCAGGTACCTGCATAGGTGTTAGGTCTGTTGGGGGAATGGAACATGGTTTTTCTATTATCGTGTGTAGGGCATGTTACGATCCTCCCTGTGCCAGGGTGTGTCCTACAAATGCGTTGGTTCCGAGGAAAGACGGTGGAGTGAGGCTGGATGCCTCCAGGTGTATAGGGTGTGGGTACTGTAGGGAGGCCTGTGTTATTGGGGCTGTCTTCTGGGATAATGAGAGCAACAAACCGATGATCTGTGTGCACTGTGGGTACTGTGTAAAGTATTGCCCGCATGGGGTTCTTAAGCTAGAGAAGAGGGAGGTAGCTGCCCATGCTTAGTAATGATCCCCTTAAAAGAGTTTTGTATATAGATCTCTCTAAAAGAAAGTTTTGGGTGGAAGAGAGAAAAGAGCTTTTCGAGCGATATATCGGCGGGACGGGAGTCGCAATTAAACTTTTAAACGAAGAGGTGCCGGAAAATTGTGATCCCTTAGGTCCTGATAATCCTATTATACTCACGGTGGGTCCGCTCACCGCCCTTTTCCCAATTGCCTCGAAAACGGTGGCTATGTTTAAATCTCCCCATACGGGGAATCTTGGTGAGAGCCACTGTGGCGGACGTAGTGCTGTTGCTATTAGAATGGCTGGCTACGGGGCCATTGTAATTCGCGGGAAGAGTGAAATCCCAATTTACCTCTCTATTTCCGAGGGGGGTGTGCGTTTCAGAGATGCCTCTACCCTGTGGGGAATGGGAAGCACTTTTACTGTGGGCAGGGTAATACGAGAAAATGAAAGGGGAGCCGGATTGCGAACAATTATGCGCATAGGAAGGGGAGGAGAGAATCTTGTTTCGTATGCCAGTGTAAGTACCGAGACATACAGGCATTTTGGCAGGCTTGGGCTTGGGGCTGTTTTTGGAAGTAAGAAGTTAAAGGCTGTTGTTGTTTCCGGAAAGCGTTCGTTGCCCGTTTATGACAAGAGAGAGTATAAAGCACTCTATGATGAGATATACAGGGAGGCAGTGGGTTCTCCGGTAATGAAGAAGTATCACGATCTGGGAACACCGGAGAATGTGCTTAAACTGAATGAGTTTGGAGGACTCCCTACACGAAACGTTAGTGATGTCAAATTTGAGGGAGCTGCAGCGATCTCTGGAGAGGCGTTTGCAAAGAATTACTTGGGGAGGAGATTGGCATGTGCCCATTGTCCGGTAGGCTGTATTCATATAGCAGCGCTAAGGGAACCATACGAAGACGAGGCATACTTTTATAAAACCTCCATGATTTCTTATGACTACGAGCCGATTTACGCTCTTGCCAGTATGCTTGGCGGTTCTGATGCGGAGGGGTTTTTAAGGTTGATGGATACGGTGGAGGTGTATGGTATAGATGTAATGAGTACCGGAGTGATTCTTGCATGGGCGACCGAGGCTTTTAAGAGAGGGCTTTTTTCGGAGGACGAGACGAGGGGTGTCAGATTTGAATGGGGTAACTACCCCGAGTATATAAGGGCGGTTAAGTTAATTATTGAACAGCCCAATGGGTTTTACAGGGCGCTTGCCAGAGGAGTTGATTATGCCTCCTCGGTGTATGGGGGTAACGATTTTGCTATGGCCTTTGGCAGGAATGAGATGCCCGGTTATCACACTGGACCGGGAGCACATGTGGGTTATCTTATCGGAGCAAGGCATAGCCATCTGGATAATGCCGGTTACAGTGTGGATCAAAAGGTGTTGGTTAATGAATTGCTTGCCCCTGAGGAGCTTGCAGATAGGTTGGTAGCGGAAGAGAGTTGGAGGCAGATACTTTCGAGTATAGTTATCTGCTTTTTTGCCAGGGGGATATATACGCCGGAGGTGGTTTCCAGGGCTCTTAGGGTTTCCGGATTGGAGTTTCCTCCCGAAGAGTTAAAACAGCTTGGAAAGGGCATTTTACGGGACAAGTATGAGTTTAAGTTTAGGGAGGGATTCTCTTTCGAAGATATTCGTATACCGAAACGAATCTACGAAACCCCGACCCGTGTTACGGGATGGGATGACGAATATGTAAGAAAAGCCCTTTCTCGTGCGGAAAGGGCGATTGTTACGTGATGAGTTTAACCCTTTATTGCTCCCCCTGTAAGACTCTTTACGATGAATTTTTGTAGGATTAGAAAGAGTACTATTGCAGGGATTATGCTTATTACGCTTGCGGCGGCTAAGAGTTGGGTCTGTATGGTTTCGCCTATCTGATATTGGTACAACCCAAGTGTAACGGGAAAGAGTTTTGAGCTGTTTAGAATGACAAAGGGTATAATAAACTGACTCCAGCTCTGGATTATTGTGAAGATGGTTGCTGTCGCAAACCCGGTTACGGATAGTGGAAGTATAATCTTGATGAGGGTTTGAGTCCTTGTACATCCGTCAATAAAGGCAGCCTCCTCGATGCTTATCGGAATTGTGTCGAAGTATCCTTTCATGAGCCATGTTACAAACGGTAGCTGGATCGCTATATATGCAATAATAACCCCCGCATAACTGTCCAGCAGGTGTAATTTCATAAAGTAACCGTAAATCGGAATTGCAATGATCAGAGGTGATATCATTTGGAATGCAAGAATTGAGATTAGAATGGGTCCCTTTGCCTTATTGCGCATCCTGGAAAAGGCATAGGAAGCGGGGATACTGATTATCAGGGTACCCAGAACGGTTAACGTAACGTATAGGAAGGAGTTTAGAAAGTATCTCTTTATAAGGCTCATGTGAAGAACTTTTGCATAGTTTTCCAGTGTGGGTTTGGAGGGAAGTAAGTGTGGTGGATACTTAAATATCTCAGATAGTGAACGTAAAGAGAGAGAAAACACCCATAGCACCGGAAAGAGAAATACTACTATTATTATCAGATACACTACATACAAAAAAATAGTACTGGACAGAGATTTTTTTCTGTTTCTACTCATTGTTCTTACTCACTTTCATAATTCTGTAGTAAAAGATTACAATTATCAGGTTAATGAGAAGCAGAACCATAGCAGTACCTGCCCCGGGGGCTAAAGCCCAACGATTGAATACAGAATTATATGTGTATATTGATAACACCTCGGTTGCCCTGCCCGGACCACCGCCCGTTAGTGCCATTATCATATCAAAGGTATTGAAGGTATAGATTGTTATTAAAGCAATGTTTATAAAAATAACCTGTTTTAATTGTGGTATTGTGATGCGGATAACCCTTTGTAAGCCGCTTGCGCCGTCTATTTCCGCAGCCTCGTAGAGTTCGGCCGGAACCTGCTTAAGACCTCCGTATAGGATTATCATACTGAAGGCTGTTCCTCTCCAGATGTTTGCAATTATGACTGAGACCAGAGCGATGGTTGGGGATGAAAGGAAGTTTACTCTCTCAAATCCTAAGAGACTTATGTAATGGTTGAGTATACCGTAGCTAGCATTACTGAGTAGCAGTTTCCATATTATTCCAATAATTACACCGGGGATAACCCATGCGCTAAGAACTGCGGTACGTACAACTACGGGGCCGATTAAATTTCTATTTTCACCTTCAACAACTGAAAAAGCAATTAGAAAACCCAGTCCGATCTGTGCTATTACACTGATTGCCACAAAAATTATGGTCGTTTTTAGCATTGTCCAGAAGGTGTTTGAGGATAGTAGGTAACTGTAAGTTCTGAATGTGAACTTTATTTTATCTCCAAAGAATGATGCGCTTGAAAAACTGTAAAGGGCAACCTTAACTATCGGAACTATGTAGAAGAGTAGCAGAATAACAACCACCGGAAGTACCCAGAGCCATAGAACTGATTGTTTCTTGTTGTATTCAATACCATTTTTCATTCTTACCACCTGTATGCGTAGTTTGACCAGAGAGGGGAAAGCATAGGCTTTCCCCTATGACTGTAGACGTTAAATTATTTTTTCTTCATGTTGTTGTAGGCTTCCATCACATTTTTCCATGCTGTATCCAGTGCCTTTTCGGGTGTGCTGTTTCCGACAACAACACTTGATATTGCTACCTGGAGCTCACTTGAGATTGTAGGATAAATCGGGAAACCAGGTCTGGGTGTTCCACCCTGTTTCATAATATTGACGAACTTCTTCATCCATGGATTGGACGAATAGAATGTGTACTCTTTATACACGTTTTCGCGCGTTGGCATATAACCGGCGTGACTGCACCATCCGTACATACCGTAGGAACCGAAGTAAACATAGTTTAGCATGCTTACAATTGCCGCCTGTTTTTTGGGATCCTTTGTAAATACTCCCCATGTCCAACCGCCTACTCCGGTAGCCGCAATATCGGCACTCTTCTGTGGGAGGAGGGCGATATCCCAATTTTTAATACCCTTGTCACCAAGAAGTGACTTTATCTGGGAGACCTGCCAGTTTCCTCCGATAAACATAGCTACACGATTTGCCGCGACATCTTGATTTTGCTGTGCCTCACTTGTAATTGTGGCAACACGCTTTGGGGTAATGCCGGTTTCAACGGTCTGTTTTAGGAAATTGAGGAGGTTTAACATGTATTCCCGGTTTTTGCCAACGTTGAAAACCGGCTTACCTGTAGAATCTACAAGTTTACCCCCCTGTGCCCAGAAGAGTGGCATTAAACAGATTATGGTTGCCTCATTTCTCCCCGCAGGATAGAGGAATGGAATGATATCGGGATGTTCGGCTTTTAGTTTTTTACCAATGGCTATTACGTCTTTCCACGTTCTCGGTGGGGTGCTGATGAGATCTTTTCTGTAGTACAGTACTCGTGTATCTGTCGTAAACCATAGTGCTTTAATGTGACCGTCATGAATCATTCCTTTCTTGACGTAGGGAAGCAGGTCGCTTATCTCGTATGGAGTAAAGTAACTGTCCAGCGGTTCAAGGTAGTCGTAGAAACGAGGTAAAACAAAAGAATCAACCTGCGCGACGTCCGGTCCTGTGCCACTTCTAACAGCGGTAAGCAACTTACCCATAGCACCGGTACCGGCCTCCATCTGGAAGGTTACCTGAACATCGGGGTGTTTCTTTATCCATTCCGCATAGGCCTCTTGTAGATACTTCCTGCGCACCGGGTTTGATGTTTGAAGAGAGTAATGAGGTTGTAGGCTCATGGTAATTGAGATTGGTGCGTCCTTTCTACCTATGTGAGTAGGTGTCACCAGATCAGAGGCAGTTACCGTTGTTACTGCGCCCTGTGCTGATTTTTCTTTTTGACCGCCGGCAAAGCCGCTAAAGGGTAGCAACATTAGGATAATCAGTAAGAAACCGATCAATTTTACGTCCTTCATCTGGACCTCCTTTAATTGTTTTTATTTATTCGCCCGCAACGGGAGAATATTGCTGTTTATAATGCATCCGGAGAGATTACTTTGTGGATTTTCTCACAACAACTTCCGGTGTTATGCAAATTTCTTCTCCTACAGGTGCCTTTATCTCTCCGGATAATCTTGCAAGGAGATAAGTAATTGCCATTTTTGCCTTGGTCTGTAGAAACTGTCGCATTGTGGTAAGGTTAAGTACGGAAGCAAAATCGAGATCGTCAAAACCTATAACGCCCAGATCTTCCGGGATGTTAATCTTTTTTTCATTGAAGAATTGATACCCTCCAAAGGCCATACTGTCACAGGCGTAAAAAATGGCCTCCGGTTTGAATTGCTCAAAGAGCTTGGCTGTAGCTCTGTATCCACCGTCTCTTGAGAGTTCGTCGAAGGCAAACCAGTTATTCTCGTAGTTAATTCCTGCCTTTTCTAAGGCATTTTTGTATCCGTTAAACCTATCTACAATATGGTCATCCTCCGGTTCCCATCCTATAAAGGCAATCTTTTTGTATCCTCTACTAAGGAGAAAATTGACCGCATCAGAGGCTCCCAGATAGTTATTTGTACTTATGGATTTTTCTCTCTTACAGCGACTCTGTAGAAGGACGATAGGTATGTTTAGTGAGCGAAAGAAATCAACGGATTCGTCGTCTAGACTGGCCGAGAAAATGATAAGAGCATCTACCTTCTTTTTAAAAGCGGCGTTCTCGCGGAAGTATCTTGAAATTTTTCTGTTTCTTTTCATGTTGAAGAGGAGTAAGTCGTAAGGAGTATTATCAAGTTCTTGTTCTATTCTCCTTATCAACTCACCGATGAAATCAATTTTTACATCCGGTATTGCGAGCCCTATTGTGTAGCTTCTATCCCTTATATCCCTTTTGGGCGGTTTGTACCCAAGCTCTTCCATTGCCGCGTAGATTTTTTCTTTTGTCTCAGATTTTACCAGATTGGGTTGATTTAAAACCCTCGAGACGGTACTTAAACTTACCCCTGCTAGCTCTGCTACCTCTTTTATACCTACCATTTCTCCTTGCTCTTACCTCACTGATAAAATCACTATAAATCAAAATGAAAATATGTCAAGTATTTTTATGAAAAAAAGCAAAATTTTTATGAAATTATCATAAACTACTTGAACAGCCGAGATGTGAGGTGTATTATCCGGGTATGTTATTTCCGTACTCCTTTTGGGGTTTTGAGAATTAACAGACAAAATATTTATACTTTTGAGGTTGGTAATGGGAGAGCAAACAACGGTACACATCATTTCGCATACTCATTGGGACAGGGAGTGGTTTTTGAACAGTCCATTTACAAATGAGTGGCTTTTAGATTTTTTTGATTCTCTCTTTTCTATGTTAGAGAAAGAACCGGAGTATAGGTTTGTTCTTGACGGGCAGACTTTGATTATAGAGGATTACCTTGAGCAATTGCGAATTAAGGGGAGGAATGTTGAAAGTTACAGGGAAAAAATTGAAGCGTTTGTAAGGGAAAGTCGTCTGTTGATAGGTCCATATTACCTGCAACCGGATTGGAATCTGGTAAGTGGGGAGTCTCTTATAAGAAATCTTCTCATAGGGAATAGGATAGCCTCTTCCTTTGGGAATTGTATGAATGTTGGTTGGTTGTTGGACAATTTCGGTCAGATTTCCCAGGCTGTGCAGATTCATAAGGGTTTTGGCTTGCTCGGTTTGTATGTGTGGAGGGGTATAGAAATGGATCCGCAAAATGTCTCCCTTGAGTTTATGTGGGAATCGCCGGATGGTTCTGGTCTGTTAGCGGTTTACCTTTTGGATAGCTATAGAAATGCAATGCAGCTTTCAAGGTATCCCTCCATTGCCAGAGAGCGTATTGTCCATGAGATTGAGAAATTAAAATTATTCGCTACTACCGATAACATTCTGTTAATGAATGGTTACGATCAGGAGACAGTTCCCGATGATTTGATGCCTATTTTAAGGGAGTTAGAGATTCCCTGTTGTATACTGAAACAGAGTGATCCGGAAGTATACATAGATGCGGTTAGAGAGGATAATCCGAAATTGCAAACAATTAGGGGTCAACTGTACAGCGGAAGATACATATCTGTTTTCCCAGGTACGCTATCCGCACGAATGTATCTTAAAGTATTGAATGCCACGGTAGAAAATTTGATGGAAAAGAAGCTTGAACCTCTGGTTGCTCTGGCATGGGCGCTTGGATTTAAAAATGATTACGATTTGGTTGCTCTCTGGAAGGAGTTGTTGAAGAATCATCCCCACGATAGCATCTGCGGTGTTAGTGTGGATGATGTACACTCCGATATGGAAAAAAGGTTTGCTACCACTTCGCGTGAGGCTAAAAGAATAATAGCTAGAGTGCTTGATATGGTGGTTTCCCTGATAGATACCTCGAGTGTGAAACATTTGGGTGAAAAGAGTTTCGCCTCGAACGAGAAAGCAGAGGTGTATGTAATCTTTAATCTTTCTCCTATTGGTTCTAAGGGTCCGGTAGAGATTAAACCGGATTCGTTTCCGCGTGGTGTTATGGATGCCAATGGCAGGGTTTTGCAGATTCAAAAGACTTTTGAGGGAGCTCTTTTGGTTGAGCTGGAGAGCATTCCTCCCATGGGTTATTCTACTATCTATCTTAGAGCTCAAGGAGAGGGAGAAGGAGAGAGGCCAATCCAGGGGGACTTAAAGGAGAATAGGGGAATTGAAAATGAATACTACACAGTGGAGTTTGCTGAGGATGGCTCTTTAACGGTTTATGATAAGATTAGAGGGGATGTATATCCCGGGTTGGGGGTGTACGAGGATGGGGCAGATGCCGGTGATACATACAATTACTCTCCCTGTGAGTTTGATACTATCTATACAAGTTCCTCATGTAAAACCTCGGTGGAGGTGGTAGAAAGGGGAGAGTTGCGATCGGTGGCAAGGATTAAACACCAATTAAAACTCCCTGTTGCCCTTAGGGAGGATAGAAAGGGCCGAAGTGAAAGTTTTGCTATACTCCCGGTGACAACATATGTCTTTTTGGAAAAGGGTTCTCCCCTTATTAGATTCCGCACATTGGTAAAGAATACCGTAAGGGATCATAGATTAAGGGTTCTGTTTCCCACCGGCATTGAAACGAAGCGATCGTTTGCCTCTAGTCAGTTTGATGTGGTTGAACACCCTATAGAACCAACTCCCTACGATGATAGTAAGATTCCCCCGGAGTTAAAGCGGCTCCTTCTCGGTGCACGGGAGCCACTGCCCGGTAGAATATTCCCCAATGATTCGTTCGTTGATATTTCCGATGGCAGGAGAGGAATTGCAGTACTAACGGGGGGTTTGCCGGAGTACGAGGTGGTAGGAGACTCGAATGCTGTGGCGTTGACTCTGTTTAGGTCGGTAGGCTGGCTTGCGAGGGGGGATTTGCTTACCCGTATCGGAGATGCGGGTCCCGCCATTTTGACCCCCGAGGCTCAGTGTTTGAGAACCATGGAATTTGAGTATGCTCTTTACATTCATAACGGTGATTGGGTGGAGGGGGAGGTACAACGGTATGCGGATTATTTTAATCAGGGAAAATTGGTTGTTAAAACGGATTTTCATAGGGGTAATTTATCGGGCAGTGAGGGGTTTATAGAGGTTATAGGGGAAAGTGGTACCTTTAGTTTTAGCATTCTTAAGATCGCGGAGGATGGGCAGGCACTTATCTTTCGTTTTTATAATCCCGATGTTAGTTCTGCCAGACTCCGGATTAGGATGAAGTTTGATATTGTTGAGGCTTTTTACACCGATTTGTTGGAACGGGTTACCGGGGCCGTTGAGAGGGAAAATCGTAACTGCATTGTTGTTGTGATTGGTGCGAAAAAAATCGTTACAGTTAAGGTGATTGTGAAGAGGTGGAGGTTGAGCAGTGAGAATGCCAAAGGAGTTGTAAGTCTATGTGAGAATAAAAGTGTTCATGAGGATTTTTCCGGGTATGATTCTCTGCCGGTGATAACAAAAGAAGAAATAAAAGGGGAAGCGGATAGAATAGATATGATATCCAGAGAGAAAAGAGAAATTGAGAATAGGATAGCCAATCTCAAAAAACGTTACTCCAAGTCGGATAGTAAGTCTCTGAAAACGGAAAAAGAATTGGAGCTTCTAAATGGAACCCTTGCAACCCTGGAGCGTGAACTTTTAGAGGCAGAGCTTTCTCTGCTATTGTCAAAGAAGAAATATATAGAGCTGAATCCGGAAGACACAACCTATGGTCTTTCAATGAAAGATATAGAGGAAAGACTTAGAGAGCTCGGATATAAACTCAATTTTGCTCGTGTTAAAAAGCGTACCTACGATTATATCTCCGAGTATTACAGGGCCTTATAGTTGGGCGTAGGGATGCTGGAGAGGTTCTATCAATATCCCAATACTTTTCCACGGATGAAGAGCTTTATGGAGAGATAGAGAAAGACAAGCCCAAGAATTATAAGGATAGAAAAATTTAACACCATTGATTGTAGGGCCGTACCGCTTACCGCTCTGTTAAGTGCGTCTACCGTATAGGTAAGTGGTGATATATAGGATATCCCTCGGAGTATGGGACTCATCTTGTCTAAGGGGATAAATATCCCGCTTATAAATAGTAGTGGCCAGCGCAAGAGCGTACTTGGCATCATTACACTTCCCGGACGCTGGACCGGGAAGGAGGCGAAGAATACTCCCATCATGGAAAAGACCCAGCATGATAGAAACATTGTTATGAGCAAGAGGATGCCACTAGTTATTGTGAGGCCAAAGAATAAGAGACCTGCAATTATGGGCAGTATAGATACAATGAATCCGAAGAACAATCCGACAAAGGATTTGCCTATTACCATGGAGCTTAAAGGAACTGGCGATGCAAGGATTCTGTCAAGGGTTTTTATTCTTCGCTCCATTGGAAGTATTACCTGTCCAGCAGAGGAGGAAGTAAAGAATATTGTCATGGAGATTAAACGTACGATCGAGGTGTGAATTTCAAGTCCCCTTCCTATGGTAAACGAGAAGAAGAGGAAAAATGGGATGAGTAGTCCGAACATTATCATTGAGGGAGTCATGTAGTAAACCTTTATATCCTTTAAGGCTATAACAAAAGAGGAACGTATCCAGTACAGTGTTCGGTGGGGTGAGATTTGAAGAGAGTCGTTATTTTTCACTTCTTCCCCCTTTTTCCCCGGTTGTTTCTGTCATTTCTATAAATACATCCTCAAGACTGGGAAGTATTGTTCCCATGTAGAGTATCTTTGTTCCCTTTTTCTCAGCCCACCGTGGAATTCTAATATAGAGTTCGGATAGGTTGTTTACCACGATTCTTATATTACCCTTCTCTGTGTAAGCCTTTTCCACTCCTTCCAGCTCTCTTAGCTCTCTCATATATTCTTTCGCCCGAATCTCCATATCGGTAAGTTTTAGTTCGATTACCTGAGCCTTACTTGCCGCTCTTCTAAGGTTTTCCGGTGAGTCGATGGCTTTTATTTTTCCGTTCTGGATGATGGCTATTCTGTCACAGAGCTCATTTGCCACTGTTAGCTGGTGGGTAGTTAAGAATATTGTTGTACCCTCCTCGTTTCTCTTTTTTATGAGTTCTCTTATGAGCCTTGCACTCTGTATATCCAATCCGGAAACAGGCTCGTCGAGAAAGAGAAGTTTGGGACGATTAATTAATCCCATAGCGATGGTTAGGCGTCTCTTTAGCCCCTTGGATAAAAACTCGGCCTTTGTATCTCTTTTGTCTGTAAGTTCAAAGAACTCGAGGAGGTGATCTATTTCCTGTTTAATCACTCTTTTGGGAAGTCCAAAGAGTTTCCCGGTAAAGAATAAATTTTCGTAACAGGTAAGTTCCAGGTACGGGTTGGATATCTCCGGGACAAGCCCTATACTTGCTTTTACGGCATATGGTTGTTTGCCAAGATCGTAACCTGCTATTACAACTCTTCCCGAAGTTGGGAGTAGGAGGGTATTAAGTATCCTTACCGTTGTGGATTTTCCCGCACCATTCGGTCCTAAAAAACCGAATATTTCTCCCTCTTCTACCGTAAAATCTATGGAATCCAGGGCAAGAAATTTTTTGTAGTATTTGGTAAGCCCAGAGACCTCAACTATTGAGGGCATCACTAGCTCCTAAATATCTTAAAAAACTGACTTTCAATAAATACTAATACAACTAAATATTAGTAGATGGTATACAAAATTAAGTACAGTATGAGGAGAGATAAATTATACTTTTACAACTTTTGCTACTTTTCCGCTTCTAAGGCAGCTTGTGCATACCTTAATGGTTTTTTTCTTATTCCCAACCATCACGCGTACTTTGACCAGGTTTGGCTTCCATACCCTTTTTGTTTTGTTATGAGCGTGGCTTACATTGTTACCTGTTACAGTTGACTTTCCACAAATTTCACACCTACGGGACATCTCTGTATACCTCTTCTGATTATTTGGTCAAATTAAATTACTAAAAAAATGGTTTTTAGACAATAGCAGAGAATAAAAAGTTTGTAAAGTAAAAATTGCTTTTCGCTTGGAAGATTGGGTTTGATCTTCAATTTTTTAACCCTGTTGCATCTCTCTTGACATCGAGGCCGGAATGGCATATACTAAACCATACTTGTAGGTATAGGTACATATAGGATATAACAGGATAGGCAGGAAGATATGGTGGATAGTTTACTCATTAAACTCGCTATGTTTAAGTATAATTTTTTCAGTAAGGAACGCGAAAAAAAAAATTTGAGAAATTTTTTAAAGTCATCATCTGAAGTTAGGAATCTGCTGAACAGTCTCGATAAAGGTGAGATTTTTCATCTCCTCCTCCATTCCCATTACGATCCCGCATGGTTTGCACGGAGAAGTGTTACCAGAAAGATGTTGGGATCGTTTTATAAAAAGGTAATGCGTCTTTTGGATACATATTCGGAGTATAGGTTTACAGCGGATTCTCAGACTCAGATTGTCGAGGATATTCTTGCCAACGTAAAGCCGGGTGAGTATGAGAGGATAAAAACCAAACTTATCAAGTATATCTCCGAGGGAAGATTGATAGTTGGTCCCTACTATGCAGGTATAGATTTAAATCTTTCAAGTGGGGTTGTCCTTAGAAGAAATCTTCTCTATGGGATACGTGATGCTAGAAAACTAGGGTGGAATGGTGAGCATGCCGGCTGGATGATAGACCAGTTTGGTTTCCCGGCTCAGATGTGGCAGCTTCATAAAAAGTTTGGGATTGAGGGGATTATCTTGTGGCGGGGGTTGGGGTTAAAACCGGATGAGGCATGTACCGAAATTATTCTGGAATCACCCGATGGTAGCAGGCTGTTGGGGAAATGGCTCTTTGTTCAGGGTTATAGGTTTGGGCTCTATGTGGGTAAGTATTCCGATATAGGTGTTCCTAGATTAATTCAGGAATCTAAGAAGATTGAAAAATATAGCCGATCGAAAAATCTTTTAATAATGGATGGTTACGAGGGAGAATCTGCTCCTGATAATCCTATGGAGGTAATGGAAAAATTAAGACGGGTCGGTGGAAGAGTAAAAATTTCCACTCCCAGGATGTTTCTTGCGGAGTTATTGCAAGAATTAGATATGAACACACTCCCGGTGGTGAGGGGATATCAAAATTATGGTTACTATTCTCCTGTTTTAAAGGGGGTAATCTCTGCTCGTCAGTACATAAAACAGGCTCACCAGTTGTGTGATGATACACTTTCGAAAATAGTGGAGCCTTTTTCCATGCTGGCCGAGCTGTTTAAGATTAGCCAGGATTGGTCCAAGATTGAAAATCTCTGGAGAAACCTGATTCGGATGGCATCTCACGATGAGTTGGGTGGGTGTGGTATCGATGATATTCATAGAGATTCATTTGAGATTTATAGACAGATTTAC
>Ga0256914_1002029_pt1 | contig 17290 bp, 14 predicted proteins | sample HulkmetaG_FD_191571 | JGI IMG/M metagenome (GOLD analysis project Ga0256914, IMG submission 191571) | Hydrothermal chimney microbial communities from Main Endeavour vent field at the Juan de Fuca Ridge, Pacific Ocean - Hulk | ecosystem: Environmental > Aquatic > Marine > Hydrothermal vents ... | reverse complement strand
GTCCATTCTCAGGCAAACCTGCCTTTTTAAGCAAATTCCTTACATCTTTTTCTGTAGCCCCATTAAATGAAGGCGTAATAACCTGAACATTCAAATGTCGTGCAGCAAGCCCAAGATTTGTTTCAAGAAGTTGTCCGAGATTCATTCTGGACGGAACACTCAAAGGACTCAGAATTACATCTACGGTAGTACCATCACTAAGGTAGGGTAAATCCTCTTCAGGTAAAATTTTACTAATTACACCTTTGTTTCCGTGTCTTCCTGAAACCTTATCTCCAACGATTATTTTTCTCTTCTTTGCAATAAACACCTTAATAAGTTTTCTTACATTTCTCATAAGTTCAAGTCCGTTCTCCTGAGAGAACACCTGAACATCAATTACAACTCCACCTTCTCCAGGCGGAACTTTGAATGAACTGTTTTTAATATTTCCAGGTCTGTTATTGAACAGATTTCTGAAAAGTCTTGCTTCACTCGTTTCTTCTTCCTCAGGGAACGGGGTTGTTTTTCCAACAAGAATATCCCCTGCTTTCACTTTGGAACCTACTTTTACTATTCCATTTTCATCAAGGAATCTCTTTGCTTCCCTTGAAACATCTGGAGGATCTGGTGTTAATTCTTCTGGACCGTGTTCCGTATCGTGAACCTCAATATTGTACTCTTTTATGTGGAATGATGTTAACCTATCCTCACTAACAAGCCTTCTGCTTACGATAACTGCGTCTTGATAGTTGTACCCATACCATGGAATATAAGCAATTAGAACGTTTATTCCAAGCGCAAGTTGTCCGTCTTTTGTCGCATACCCATCTGCTATAGGTTGCCCTTTTTTGACCCTTTGCCCCTTCTTTACAACAGGCCTTTCATTTCTACAAGTATCCTGGTTTGTTCTAATAAACTTCTTTAACTTATATATTTTTTCTTTTCTTACTTCAACTTTGTTTACCCCTGCCTCGGCAAGTTTCCTCAAGGCGCTTTCAGTGATGATCTGTCCGGCCTTTACTATGAACGACTTTTTCTTTCCCGGTAGAGGATAATTTTTCGCAGCAACCCGTTCAACCACATCAGAATTTAATTTACCTAAGGAGAATGTTTCAACCTCAGTTGGGTAGTAGATCAAAATATCAGTAATTCCTTTTTCATAAAGTTCTTTGAGGAGTTTTTCGGTGATTTCACCAACCATTTCTTTGTTTTTCTTTGCATTGATGAACGTTGCAAATAAACCTTTTCCTATTATATTCTTACCAACCGCAGTTAAAGAAATCGAGAAAATTGGCATAGAAACTATTTTTCCACCATCTTTGACTTTAATTTCCTTTATCTTGCTGTTAAAGAGTCTGTTCAGTTTGGTATCAGAAATCTTTTGGCCCTCTTCTATAATAGGTTTTTTCCTTTTGCTTAAAATTGTTTCACCAGAAACTTTCCCTATCAGTTCTTCATTTTTTTCCAGATTAAAGCAACTCATTATCGGGAACTTCTGCAACTTGTCAGCCTGTATTATGGAGATGTTTTCAATACCTTTTGAAATGAGTTTATCAAGGATTGCAGAGGTAAGTTTCTCGCCTATGAATTTCTCATAACCTTTTACATCTGGCTCAAATCCAAATAGGAGAATATCCTTTTGCTTTATTCTATTCTGCAAATTCAATCTCAGATCGTGTGCCTCCCTGTAAACAGAGAGTTTTTCAGTTTCTGCATCATCTGGAACGATATGTATTTCACTCCCTGACACGTATGAAACAATTCCGTCTTCCTCTGCAACAGGAATATCAAGATTATCAAGAGGAATCTTCTTTTCTATACCGGTTGCAACTCTCGGTGGTTCAGGATTTACAAGCGGAACAGCCTGTCTCTGCATATTACAGCCCATAAGTGCTCTGTTTGCATCATCGTGATCAAGGAAAGGAATAAGGGACGCAGAAACACCAATTACCTGCTGAGGCACAATATCCATAAGATCCACTTTTTCTTTTGGAACAAGCCTCGGTAAAATTTCTCCTGATTCACTTCTTTCACGAGCAATAACGTAATCCTCTGTTATCATTCCTTTACTATCCACAGGAGTGTTTGCCTGTGCAATGATGTATTTCTCTTCTTCATCTGCAGTGAGTCTCACTATTTTATTTGTTACCTTACCATTTTTCACAACTCTGTAAGGTGCAGTGAGGAATCCATATTCATTCACATCTGCATAAGTGGCAAGTGAATTGATCAAACCAATATTTTGCCCCTCAGGAGTTTCAATGGGACAGATACGGCTATAATGGGAATGGTGAATATCTCTTACTTCGATTCCTGCTCTCTTTCTGTGTAATCCACCGGGACCGAGAGAACTTAAACGCCTCTTGTGTGCAAGAGAGGCAAGTGGATTTGTCTCTTCCATAAATTGCGAGAGTTGATTGGTTCCAGAAAACTGTCTCAACTGTCCAGAAATAGTTCTTGCATTTATTATATCAGATAACCTTATATTCTCCTTCTGGGTAATAGTAATCCTATCCCTTGCACTTCTCTGTACTCTAACGACACCGCGTTCAAACTCCTCCGCTATGAGTTCTCCAACGGTTCTTACCCTTCTATTGGATAGGTTATCAATATCATCGACCTGACGAATTCCTTCCCTTATATCAATCAAATAATTAACTGCATCTATGTAGTCCTGTTTTTCAAGAACTCTGCTATTACTCTTTCTTCCAAACTTTTTATTAATCATATAACGAGCAACAGGATAATACTCATTTCGTGCAGGATCCTTTAAAAGACTTTCCACAAGTTGCTTTGCTGCTTCAAGCGTGGGCCTCTCCTTAGGATGCAAAACTTTGTATATCTCTATCATTGCTTCTTCTGGATCTTCAGTTCTATCTCGTTTTAAAGTCTGTTCTATCCAGTAATCTAAACCTTCAACTTTTACCTTTATTTTTTCAATTCCAGCATCGAGCAATTTTTGTGGTATCTGCTCTGTAAACTTCTCTCCCTTTTTAGCAATTACATTACCATCGTTATCAAAAATATCCTGCATTAATTTCTTGCCCAATGCAACATCATAAGAAAACGGAGAGGTTGTAAGAATGTTTAAAGTCATTTCTCTGTGGAAATGCTTTTTTATCTCATCGTTATCTTTAAAGCCTATTGCTTTCAAAACAAGTGTGAGAGGGAGTTTTTTGAGTTTCTTCTTAAGCCTCATATAAATAACGTTATCCCTGCCTACTTCCATATCCATCCAGTTTCCACGGTCAGGGATTATCGTTACAACATAATTCAAAATTCCAGTGCCTTTATCCACTGCTGTCTGGAAGAAGATGCCCGGAGAACGGATAAGTTGTTCAACAACTACCCTTTTACGTCCGTTTATGATAAAACACCCCTCCGGAGTCATTCTTGGAACATCAGCAAGGTAAACCTCTTGCTCCTTCATTTCACCAGTGTCAAGATATATCAATCGGAATTTAGCATGTACCTGTGATTCATACGTTGCACCAACTCTCAGGCAATATTCAATATCCCGCAGTGGCTCCTCCACCCTTGACTCGAGATACTCTAACCTGATCTTTTTAGTTTCAATGGGAAACAATTTCCTCAAAATTTCATCAATTCTTCTATTAAGAAACTCTTCGTAAGACCTTTTCTGGATCCCTATTAAATCAGGGAGATCCATAACAGGCTTAGTCCTTGTAAAATCAATTACTTTCTCCATTAGGCCTCCTTCTCAGAAAAACATAGCAAATAGAAAGTATATCTACTTTTTAAATCTTGTCAAGTTTCGATTTCCCGAAACTCACATACCCATCTCTCACATAATGGCCGCTTTTACCTCCGCTCTTTTCCGCAAGAAAGATCTCAGAAATCTCAACTTCTTTATCCATCGATTTACACATATCATAGATAGTGAGTGCTGCTACAGATACTGCAACAAGCGCTTCCATCTCCACCCCTGTTTTGCCAGTGAGTTCCGCAAAACTCTCAATTTCCACAGAAGATTCTTCCTCATTTACCTTAAATGCAATATCCACGAACGTTAAATTTAAAGGATGGCAAAGTGGTATTAGATCGCCTGTTTTCTTTGCAGCAAGTATACCTGCAATCTTCGCGCTGAGAAATACATCACCTTTTTCTATCTCACCAGAAACAACTTTTTTCAATGTTTCCCGCTTCATATTTACCTTAGCATGGGCGCGTGCAATTCTTAAAGTCTCCTTCTTTGGCGTTACATCAACCATTCTGATATGCCCGCTTTCATCAAATTGTCCCATTGCTCACCCCCCTAATTCTCTCATATTGTTTATAAAATCCTGATCATTTTCGTCAATTGGGCCATGTTCCTTGGGCTTAATATCAACCGATTTCCTTATGAGTTTCTCTGTAAGTGCCGCATCTCTCGACTTCACCGCATCCCAAATAGAAACATACTCTTTAGAGAAAAGACATGGATAAATCTTTCCAGAGGCAGTTATCCTGATTCTATTACACTCTGCACAAAAATGCTGGCTGACCGGAGTAATAAAACCAATTTTACCGTTTGAACCGATCACTTTGTAATAAGTTGCAACTTCCCCTTTTGCCCCGGTTGTAAACTCAAGTTCGTATTTTGATTTTATACGGCTTATCGCTTCGTTAAAACTCATATAATGTTTTCGCCAAAAATTAGAACCCTTCACGGGCATAAGTTCTATAAAGCGCACTATCACGGGATAATTTACGGATAACTCCGCAATGTGCACTATGTCCTCGTCATTTATCCCTTTCATTAAAACAGTGTTGATTTTTATAGGTAAAAGATTCTGTTTAATTGATTCTTCAATTCCACTCTTTACAAGGGACAACCCATTCACACCGGTAATATTTTTAAAAACATCTTCCCTCAATGTATCAAGGCTTATATTCACTCTTGTAAGCCCTGCTTTTTTTAAGTCTCTTGCAAGAAACTTTAGAAAGTATCCGTTTGTTGTGAGAACTATTTCCTTTATTTTCCCTGTATCGTGCAGAACTTTTACGATCTGCACAATATCCTTTCTTAAAAGAGGTTCTCCACCAGTAAGCCTCACCTTCGTTATTCCAAGATCTGCTGCAACATTAAAAAGAAACTCAATATCTTCCGTTGTAAACTCCTCTGCCTTATCTTCAACGGATGTGTGAGAATTACAGTAAACACAATTAAAATTACACCGAGGCGTAACCGAAAACCTTATATAAGTTATCTTTCTCCCAAATTTATCTATCAAAGAGGTCAACCTTTTCCTCCAAAAGAGAAATTTTTCCGTACTTTCCGTCGTATCCAATCTCTTTTTTCACATTTCCCTTTCGAACTGCAAGTATGAAGTTCGCAACTTTTTTATCAAGTTTTTCACTCAATTCATCATCGTTAGAAAACAAAAGTACGTTGAGTTCAGTGCCAAAATCGGACAATATTTTATCATACACCACTGAAACAGTTTTGGTGCTCCTGCCTTTCCCAAGCACAGAAGATAGAATTTCTTTTAAAGGAACGGTATACCGAAAAGGAATCTTTTTGTTTGTTCTCTCCTTTTTTTTCCAATTTGCACATTCCATAACTCTGTGATAAACCCCGTACGTAAAAGGCTTTCCGCAAACAGGACACACTTCTCTATCTGGTCTTTCAGGGATAAATCCTATCCCGCATTTTCTATGTCCATCACCAAAATATTTCCCTTCTTCCGGAAAGAATTCTACGCTAAATAAAAATCTCCTGTTATCCGCATTTTCTATAACAGTAAACAAATCTTCATACGAAGACACATCTTTTATAACGTTTGCCTCCCTCGCTATGTTTTGCGGAGAATGTGCATCAGAATTAGAAACAAGAGTGAAAGAATCAATATCTCTAACGATATAATTCATAAAAGGATCTGAACTTAAACCCGTTTCCAGAGCAGAGATATAATTGGTTTCACTTCCAAAACATTCCTCTAAACTGGAAAAGCCAGATTTAGAACCAAAAACCCCGAACCATGGAGTCCAAATATGCGCCGGAATAATCTTGATTTCAGGTGAAATACTCTTTAAAACACGGATAAACTCCTCCCCTTTTATAAAAAGTGTTGGACGGCCATCAATTGAAAGGTCACCGTACTGAGAAAGTTTTTCATTAACTTTACTCAATATCTCAAAAGATGGTACAGCAATAACTATGTGAACCTTTCTTGATTTTCCGTTATGTTCAAAAACAATGTTTACTTCTCCTGCAAGGACGAAACGAACTCCATCAAACTCAAAAAAGCCATTCTGGAGATCAATCAGTTTATCTTTAAGATTCTTCACCCAGAGCGGATGTGTAATATCACCAGTTGCAAGGATCGTTACTCCCTTTTTCTTTGCCCAAAAAGAAAGATGTTCAAGATCCATATCCTTGCTCGTTGCCATGCTGTAATGAGAATGAATGTGCAGATCAACTACGTCAATCACTTTTACATCTCCAAAAAGAAAGTTTCAAAACAAGAAAAACGAACTTTAAAGGATCAATGATCTGATTTACTTTGCTCTTCGCTTCTTTTCTGTAAATTGTTTTTATCGGGACAAACGTAATTTTGAATCCACACTTTGCAGCCTTTATCAACATCTCGGTTTCTATCTGGTATCTCTTTGAATTAAAGCGTATCTTCTTTACCACATCCACTTTAATCGCTCTATATCCAGACTGGCTATCAGAAATCCGTGAATGGCAAACAAGAGAAGTGAGCCAGGAAGAAAACGCATTGGCAAAAATCCTTATCTTGGGCATAACTGATGGATCAAATTGTCTTGCACCTACAACAATATCAAAGCCTTCGTTGATCTTGTCAATAAAAATTGGGATTTCGTCAGGATCATGTTGCCCATCAGCATCAAGCACTACGATTACATCAAAACCGTTTTTTACAGCATACTCAAAGCCCCTATACATTGCGTCTGCCTTACCTTTATTCTCTCTGTTTTTTATTACGGTTGCACCACATTGTGCTGCAACTTCAGAAGTTTTATCAGAAGAACCGTCGTCAACAACCAAAACATAATCAACATACGGTAGAGTCTTTCTCACAACAGCACACACATTTTTTTCCTCGTTATAAGCAGGAATAAGAGCAATTATTCGCATTTAAACTCCTCAAAGTAATCAAAAAAGTGAAACCACTGGTCTGGATATTTTCTGATATAATTCTCCAGAATCGAAGCAAACTTTTGCACGTATTCCCTGACAAACTCATCTTCACTTTTTTTGTTATCAACAACAATTTCAGGTTCAAGAAATGCCTTATATTTTCCATCTGCAATCCTTATGGCGCAGCCAAAAACCGCTTTTGCTCCGGTTCTGTAAGTAAGCACAGCACCACCTTTAGGGAACGTTACACACCTATCAAAAAAATTCACCTTCACACCGTCTTTGTTGAGATCTCTATCACTTACAATAGTTGCAATCTCACCCCTTTTAAGTGCTTTATACACCCCAACTGCACCACCCCTAAACGGATGAACAAAAACGTTGCCTTTTCTTCTCACCTCTTCGTACAGTTTTTCCGTTTTTTCATCAGGTTGAGGAAGTCCTATGCCATGTGCCTTATATCCCATATAGCCAACAATGAATCCTGCAACTTCCCAATTTCCTATGTGTGCCGTTGAAACCATCACTCCTTTACCAGATGATGCAAGTTCTTTCATTTTTTTATCCACGCCGTTGAGATCCACAAAATCTTTCCAATTATCCTCGTTCCAGGTAAATAGCAAAAAATAATCAGTGATGTTCAATGCGAAGTTTTCATACAATCTCAGCGCCGTTTTCTTAATTTCTCTCTCGCTCTTCCCCTTCATTATAATACGGAGCGTTTTGTGAACGTTCCTTCTTTTTGCTGTAAAAAATATATAATCCAGAAATGCAAGCGCCCTCGCAATAGCGTAGGACACCCGCCTTGGAAAATGCAACGCAATAAAAATACCTACTCTGTACCAAAAATAAAGCATTAACGTTTCTTAAAAGCAGGATGCGTAGAAAGATATTCGAACTTCGTTCTGGAGAAGTTCGGAATGTAACTATATCTGGGAAGAAGTGTAGTGTACCTCAGAAACTCCTTTACAATTTCCCCCCTTGTGCCGCTTCCTAATAGATGGAACGCAAGAGAATTTCTCAGAACAGCAGGCGTTACACTTTTTCCCAATCCAGCCTCTTCTGCACGCTTTTGCACAGCAATATAAACCGTCTGTCTCGTTATCTTCTCTCCCCTTATGTTGATAAAGAGAAATTTATTTTGATACTTTTTTATGCCAGCCTTTTTAAGGATTTTGTCTCTGTAAACAAGATACTCCTTTAATGCAGGAACAATTTTTTTACTGAACGGTATAACCTTTTTGTTCTCACCCGTTCCAAGCACGTACGTAGCATCATCAAGGTTTAGTTTATTTACCTTTGCCTCAGCAATCTCAGAAGCACGGAATCCAGTTTCATAAATAAAGAGAATCATCGCTTTATCTCTTGAATCAATAAAATTTCCGCCTTTAAGGGAACGGAACAGCCTTGAAATTTCTCTTATTGTAAGTGCTTGAGGCTCTTTGTTCCCGGTATTTTCATGCTTTACATTCTTAAAAGGATTTTCTCCTTTGCTTATGCCCGACTCCCTCAAGTAATCATAAAATTTCCTCAAAGAGGAAAGATTTCGCATTATGCTACGGTCTTTCAGGCTTTTTTTAAGTTCCTCATAATACTTAACCGCAATGTTTTCATTTACGTCTATCGCATTTTTAATGTTATTCCCACGGAGATAGTTCAAAAATTTCTCCACATCTTTTACATAGGCATCTGCTGTATGCCTTGAAAACTTTTTGTTCTTTCCGAGATAGTCGGAAAATTCCTTTTTCTGCTTACTTAATTTATCTCTCATAACCCCTTACCTTCCATAATAATAATCCTATAAATGTTTTTCCATCTTTAATTTTGCCAGAAAATAAATAATCGTTAACTTCATTTATAGGTAATCTAAATATACGCAAAACTTCGCCTTCGTCAAGATGTACAGAACCCTTTTCAAATTTATCCGCATAAAAAAGATAAATTTTTTCGTCTGTAAACCCTGGGCTTGTGTAAAATTCTGCAACTTTTTCTATATTTACTGCCTTTAACCCCGTTTCCTCTTCAAGTTCTCTTACTGCAGCATGCTCTGGCGTTTCACCTTGATCAATTCTTCCTGCAGGAATTTCAATAAGTGTTTCTTCCACTGATGGTCTGAACTGTTTAATTAAAACAAGTTCACCACCATCAACAGCAACAATCGCAGCCGCATTTCCGTTATAACTTGCAGTTTCCCTTTCCCAGACAGTTCCATCTTCATGCTTTACAATCCTTCTATAAATAGAAAGGAGTTTGCCTTTAAAAATCCTCTCTTTCTTTAAAATCTCCATCAATGGCTCCTTATTATATCTTTCATCTTCAATAACCGTGCAATGTTTTCCCTATCCATCTCTTCAAGTTTGTTTGTTATATACTTTATCGTTTCTTCAAGATCAGGAATCATTATATACTCCAATGCGTTTACTCTTCTCCTCGTCTTTGCAATTTCACCAGCAACAAGGTAAAGTTCTTCTTCTATATATGAGAGTTCAACCATTTCAGCAATAACTTTACGCATTCTTTCGAAACTTTTGTCAAGTAGAGGATTTGTAATGGTAAGAGGATAGGCAAACGGAATTCCAGACTCCTTCACTGTAAATACCGGATATCTCACGTTCATTACGGATTTTTCGTGCGATTCAATTTCAAGTTTATAGTTGCCACCAAGGAGTAAGGCATCGGTTTCTTCATCGGAAATTCCAGCAGTTGCCATATAAAACTCCCTCTGCACTTCAATGAATTCCTCGTCCAATTCTTTCCTTTTACGGATATATTCATGCGCAACTTCAAGAAAGTTTCTCATTAAGCCTTCAAGTTTTTCTTTCAAAAGTTTGTGCCCTTTTTTTGCAAGCACATAGCGGCTTTTAAGCCGCAGGAGTTCCATTCGGGTAGGATTAACGTTTAGAAGCATCCGCTTTTTCCTCTCCCTTCAAATACCGTTTAAGATATTTTTCAATAAACGCAGGTCTTATTCTCTTTAACTCCTCAACAGGAATTATTGAAAGAAGTTTCCATCCAATATCCAGTGTTTCCTCAATTGATCTATCTTCATACGGACCTTGCTTTACAAACTCCTGTTCAAACCTATCTGCAAACTTCACGAAAATAAGATCCGTTTTTGTTAATGCGCTTTCACCAAGCACCGTTGCAAGTTCTCTTGCTTCCCTTCCCCTTGCGTACGCTGCGAATAACTGGTTCAAAACATCTGAATGGTCTTCCCTTGTTTTACCTTTGCCAATTCCCTTATCCTTTAAACGGGAAAGAGATGGAAGAACATCAATTGGAGGATAAATTGCCTGCTGGTAAAGATTCCTTGAAAGGAATATCTGGCCTTCAGTTATATACCCCGTTAAGTCCGGTATAGGATGAGTTTTATCGTCTTCTGGCATGGTAAGAATCGGAATTTGTGTAATAGAGCCTTTTTTCCCTTTAATTCTTCCCGCTCTTTCATACATTGTTGCAAGGTCTGTGTACATATAGCCCGGATAACCTCTTCTGCCAGGAACTTCTTTACGTGCAGCAGAAATCTCTCTTAATGCCTCACAGTAGTTTGTCATATCGGTGAGAATTACAAGCACGTGCATATCCAGATCAAACGCAAGGTACTCAGCAACGGTTAATGCAAAACGTGGTGTTGCAATCCTTTCAATAACCGGATCGTCTCCAAGGTTAATAAACATAACAGAACGTTCCAATGCACCGGTTTCCTTAAAATCATTTATAAAGTAGTTTGCCTCTTCAAAGGTAACGCCCATTGCAGCAAAAACAACTGCAAATTTTTCACCTTCGCCACGCACCTTTGCCTGTCTTGCAATTTGTGCAGCAATCTGTGCATGTGGAAGTCCAGAACCTGAAAATATCGGAAGTTTCTGTCCTCTTACAAGGGTGTTTAAACCATCAATTGCAGAAATTCCAGTCTGGATAAACTCAGAAGGATAATTTCTTGCGTACGGATTCATAGGTACACCGTTTATGTCAGACTTTTTTTCAGGTATCACTGGTGGATGTCCATCAATTGGATTTCCAGAACCATCAAAGATCCTTCCGAGAATTGACGGAGCAAGACCTATTTCAACACCTCTGCCAAGAAATTTAACCTTGGTATCACCAAGATTTAATCCAGAAGTTCCTTCAAATACCTGAATAAGTGCCCTGTCTCTATTGATTTCGAGAACCTGTCCTCTCTTTATAGAGCCATCTGCTGCTTTTATCTCAACAAGTTCTCCGTATGTAGCCCTCTCCACACTGTCAACAACTATTAAAGGGCCTGCAATATTCCTCGTTGTAATGTATTCCCTAGCCATTTTGCACCTCTTTTATAAGAGATTCGAATTGTTCTTGCATTTTTTTCTCTATCTCATCAAACTTTTCCAGATTGTTTTCAGGTATCAGTTTAGCCCTCGAAATATCTACCCTAACAGGAAGTTCAACGATCCTGTCTAAATCCACTCCTTTTCCCAGCGCTTCTTTTGCATAAAGATAGAACAGATGAATCAACTTCATCATTCTGTACTGTTTTTTCAAAGATGTAAATGTGTCTTCATCCATAAATGCATTCTGCTGGAGGAAGTCTTCCCTTATGGAGCGTGCCGTTTCCATAATAAGTCTGTCTGAAGGCGAAAGTGCATCAATACCGACCAGCCTTACCATTTCCTGAAGTTCCGCTTCTCTTCTCAATATACGCATCGCTTCTTTTCTCATCTCAATCCAGTCTTCGCCCATTTCCTTTCTGTAAAAATCCGCAAGCGAATCTGCATAAAGCGAATAACTTCTCAACCAGTGAATTGAAGGAAAATGTCTTGCATAAGCAAGTTGAGCATCAAGCGACCAGAACACACGAACAGTTCTCAATGTTGCCTGAACGACAGGATCAGAAAGATCTCCGCCTGGAGGCGAAACCGCACCTATAACACTCAATGTGGCTTCTTTTTCTTTACTTCCAAGAACGATTACTCTACCTGCACGTTCATAAAATGAGGAAATTCTGGAAGCAAGATACGCAGGATAACCCTCTTCTCCGGGCATCTCTTCAAGCCTTCCAGACATCTCTCTCATTGCTTCTGCCCATCTCGAAGTGGAATCAGCCATAAGCGCCACACTGTATCCCATATCTCTAAAATACTCACCCATCGTAATTCCAGTGAATACAGATGCTTCCCTTGCAGCAACAGGCATATTCGAAGTATTTGCAATCAAAATTGTTCTTTCCATAAGTGGTCTTCCAGATCTTGGATCCTTTAATTCCGGAAATTCTGTAAGTACATCCGTCATTTCGTTTCCACGTTCACCACAACCAATAAAGATAATAATATCCGCATCCGACCACTTGGAAAGTTGGTGCTGAATGACCGTTTTCCCGCTTCCAAATGGACCAGGAACACACGCAGTACCCCCTTTTGCAATCGGGAAGAACGCATCTATAACTCTTTGGCCTGTTATTAAAGGCCTGACAGGTGGCAGTTTTTTAACATAAGGTCTGCCAATTCTCACAGGCCATTTTTGATACATCTTAATATCTTTTACACCGTCAGCAGTTTTAACTTTTGCAATAACATCTTCAACCACGTAATCCCCTTCGTCAACAATCTCCTCAATTGTTCCAGAAATGCCAATTGGAACGAGGATTCTGTGGGTAATAGCAAGTGTTTCCTTTACTTCGCCAAGCACATCACCCTGAACAACTCTATCCCCTTTCTTAAAAAGAGGTTTGAAATGCCACTTCTTCGTTCTACTAAGCGCAGGCTCAAACGAGCCACGCACGATAAAATCACCATATTTTTCCTTTAAAACATCAAGTGGCCTTTGAACTCCATCGTAAATTGAACCAATCATACCGGGGCCAAGTTCAACACTTAAAGGCATACCGGTAGAAAATACGGGATCACCCGGTCCTATGCCGCTTGTATCCTCGTAAACCTGAATTGAAGAAAGGTTGCCTTTAATTTCAATAATTTCGCCAAACAGCCTTTTTTCACTTACATAAACCATTTCATACATTCTGGCACCGGGAATATCCTCGGCAATCACAAGAGGGCCCGCTACCTTTACTATTGTTCCTGTTCTTTCTTCCATAACAACACCCCTATTCATTTTTTGAAAGAATGTCTATACCAACCGCTCGTTCAACGGACTTTCTTATCCATTGGATACCGAGCTGTTCGTGTTTGGCAGGCGAAGGTAAAACGAAAATAACAGGAAATACATCTGTTTTCTCCTGTATAAATTCGCTTAAACCACCTGCAAGTTCCTCCGTTGTTATCACTATATCAAAACTCTTTTTCTTATAAATCTCTAAAATCTTATCCTTCGCTTCTTCTTCATTGCTTGCAGGAAAAACTGAAAAATCGAAACTCCTGAAAAGATATCCAAGTTTTTTATTTCCAACAAATGCAACCCTACTCATAATTAGCACTCACCTTTCCAAGAATTTCCCTTCCACTTATTCCGTTTCCCTTTCCGCTCAAAATCATTGCCAGTTCAGTAACCTCTTTTTGAAGGCGTTTAAGATACACAAATACTACTTCTATTCCGACATTCATAAACCGCCCTGTCTCTAAAATTTTGCTTATCTCCGTTTCAAAAATAGTGTTATCAATTGACAGCACTTCACCCTTTACAAAATCAACGAAACCATCTTTGTCTTTCACGGAGAGAAGTCTTTTAGCAAGAGGGTATTCCGCAAGCAAACTTCCAAGTTTTTCAAGAGTTTGCTTTAAAGATGCATCATCAACAAGCGAAGAACCAACAAACCCTAATAACCGCACAAGAATCTCGCGCAAGCATTTTTTTGCATAAGTGTCATAATAGTTTTCTATAAGTTGCGATTTCGTTAAGTGCGCAGAATCTATGAGAAATTTAATTCTGTATATATCCAGTAAAATGCCTACTTCAAGCGGGTTTTCTTTTCTTAAAACCATCTCTGAGTAAACGTCTCTGAACACAAGCGGAAATTCACCAGAACCACCGTTTACAAATTTGTATAAAGCGGTAAACAGTTCACTTTCTTCACCTATGCCGATAAGCGCCCATCTCTTAATTTTCAAAAAGATCGTTTTTTCCCTGAAAAATGAGTTTATAAAACCTGGGGAAACAAACTTTTCCATCTCAGTAAGTTCAGAATCAAACCTCGAAAAAATAGATTCTGTTAATTCAGAAAATGTATCACCGCTCAAAAATGCTTTGTACGGTGTTTCCGAAAGTGCTGCCTTTACATCATGAAGAGTTTTACCAGAAGAAATTCTCTCCACCACTTCTCTTGAAAGTAAACCGTTTTCAAGAACTTTTATTCTACCCGAGATATAATTGTAAAATTCTGGTGGCTTAACGTCGATTAAAAATTCCTTCCTCATTTTTCATCACCAAAAAGTTGTTTCGCAGTTTCAATTTCTGACCTTTCCCGTTCATCATTCACAAGAGTTTCAAATGAATCATCTATTTCAACTTCATTGCCTCTTATGATGCACCCTCCCTTTATTTCTGCAATTTTGTTAGAAAGTTTTACCTTTCTTTCCTTTCCAATTTTCTTATTAATTCTTTCAATAAGACTCTTGCTGAACAATTTTTTATCCTTTTCGTTCAAAATAATTTCCGATTCTCCCACAGGTGCATCTTTCACAATAAGATTTTCAAGAAATTTTAAGTAATCATCTTTTTTCATCGAGGTGAGTTTTTCCATTACACGCTCAAACACATCATCAATAAACTTTCTCTTAACTTCAAGTATTTTCCTGTCGGCAAGGAGTTTTTCTTGATCTATCTTTCTTTTTAACTCATTTTCAATCTTCCGAACTGCCTTTTCGAAACGTTCATCAAACTCCTTGCGTTTCTCTTCCAAAAAAATATTTTTCTCTTTTTCAATTTCTGCTTTCGCACGGGAAAGAATTTCCTCTGCTTCTTTCTCCGCCTTTAAAAGAATTTTTTCTTTTACCTTATCTATACTCATAATATTAGAATGGCTTTGCTCCCACCCAGAGTATTACAAGAACTGCAACAAGAAGTGCCAAAACAGCATACATCTCGACAAGTCCGGGAAGAAGAATTGCACGTCCACTTTCCTCTGGATGCTTTCCCGTAAGATCGATTGAACCAAGTGCAGATTGCCCCTGAGCAATTGCACTTTTAAGTTGAACCAATCCAACAAAAATTCCCATTACAAGAATTGTGAGCCCCTGACCAAGTGAGGCTTCCGGCTTTCCACTGGTGAAACCGAACTGCTGCATTATGAGGAATGCAACAACAAATGCATAAAAGCCCTGCGTACCAGGAAGAGACATAAGAACAAGTAATTTTCCGAAAAGTTCTGGTTTTTCGGAAAGCACGCCTGCAGAGTGCGAAGTTGTCATACCAATTGCAATTGCAGATCCAATACCTCCAAGTGCAGCAACAATTACTGCTCCGGCAGCCACCCACAAAGGGCCATTACTGAGAGTCTGTAAACCGATGTTTCCCATTAGTTTTTACCTCCTTCATTTTTGGAAACGATTCTTATATTTTTAAATTCCAAACCGAGCGGTTTGAACTCACCGCCTCCGATATCATAAAACCTCCCAAAAAATTCAAGGAAGTTCAATCGTATGGAATGAACGAATGCACCAAGGCTATTCATAAGGAACGTGAGAGAGTGCCCAAACAAAAGCAAAAGAAGTGTGACAAAGATGCCCAGCGTTCCAAACAAACCACCTATAAGTTTACTTACAAGGTTGAATGAGGAAGCAAGAATAGATGTACTCAAACCAAGAACGAACAACCTTGAATAAGAAAGTGCATCACCTAAAAAACTTGTTATACCGTATGAACTCCTTATTCCGTAAATGTTAACAAGTGCAGCAACAGGTTTAAACATAGGTTGTCTTATGGAAATCCAACCACCAATCAAAAGTAATAAGGTGCCAACTCCAAGCATCGTATAAGTTATGAGTTTAAGTTGAGGATACTGTCCAATGAAGAATAGAAGAATAATGGACGGAATAAACAAAAGCCAGCCGATCCCGTTGAATATGCCTTCTGCATATTCCTTTCTCCTGAAACGAATCACTATGTTAAGGAGAATTCCAAACAGTTGAACAAGAACACCAAGAGAAATAGCAAAAGTGAGAAACTGAATTGAGCCAGTGGAGGATTCTGGGTCTATCATTCTTATTTTTTCAAGAAATGCCGTTATACTTGAATGTGGGAAATACGTGGGAAAGAAATTTCCTCCCACTGAACCTGTTAAAAGCCCCACAATAATCGTTACGCTACCTGCATATAAGAACACTCTGAAAAAGTTTTCAACACCCCTGTTTCCACGGTATCTTCTCAAAAAATAGAGACTTCCAAGAACGAGCAGTAAACCGTAAAATGCATCACCTAATGCAATTCCAAAAAACATAGAGAACAAGATCGTGATTATGGGCGTTGGATCAAGAGTAAAATAAGAAGGCAAACCAAACATCTTTGTAAGCATTTCAAATGCCCTGAAAAATTCGTTATTCCGAAGCGAAACAGGAACAGCATCGTATACCTCTGGTTCAGAAAGCACAACTGCACAATCAAACTTTTCCTCTAAACTGGAAAGTTTATCGCTATCCCGCTCACGCACAAATCCTCTTATCAAAGTAACTCTTTTGCTCTCAACTGCCTTAGAAACCGATTTGTTCCTCCGTTCAAGTGATTCATAATAATCTTGCAAAGCAAGAATAACAGGCCTATCCTTCTTATAAATATCTTCAAATTTGGAGCGTATGATCTCTTTCTCCTTTGCAATCTGGTTTAAAAGCGTGGAAATCCGCTCCGCCTCTTCTTCAGCAAAACCAGAAAATGTTTCAGGTATCTGGATTTTTTCAATGCCGTATTTCTTAGCAATTTTCAAAATCTCACTCTCGTCTTCCTTCAGATAGAGAAGGATAAACATTACTTTTCCGCCGGGAAGTTTTCCAAACTTCTCAATGTATGCATTGTCAAGAACTGACTTTTCCTCAAACGTCATTGAAACATACTTTTTATAGGTAAGCACACCTATAAATGATTCTGTTTGTTTTGTACCATGCAGAACGGCAAATTCAAACGGAAAACCTTCAAGATATGATAAAATTTTCTTTTCCTCTATCAAATTGTTTTCTTTTTCGTTGAGTTTTGAAAACCTCTCAAACATCGATGAGACAGTTTCGTAAGTCTTGTTCAAATTATATTTTGAAATAATTTTTTTAAATTCGTCATCTGTGA
>Ga0256914_1002028_pt1 | contig 17293 bp, 14 predicted proteins | sample HulkmetaG_FD_191571 | JGI IMG/M metagenome (GOLD analysis project Ga0256914, IMG submission 191571) | Hydrothermal chimney microbial communities from Main Endeavour vent field at the Juan de Fuca Ridge, Pacific Ocean - Hulk | ecosystem: Environmental > Aquatic > Marine > Hydrothermal vents ... | reverse complement strand
CTTCACCGAGCGCGCCCTCTCCGTGATGGAGCGCTACCCCTGGCCGGGCAACGTCCGCGAGCTGGAGAACGCGATCGAGCGCGCGGTCGTCCTCTGCGCGGACGAAGTGATCGACGTCCACGACCTGCCGCCGGAGGTTCGCGGAACCGGCGCCAGCCTCGATGGAACGTTCCAGCTCAACACGGTGAGGCTCTCCGAGGTCGAGGAGATCGTGATCCGGCGCGTGCTGACCCGCACCGGCTGGAACATCAAGCGCTCGGCCGAGATCCTCGGGATCACCCGGGCCACCCTCTACTCGAAGATCCGCAAGTTCGGCCTGGTCGCCGCCCGCCCGTCCTGATCCCTCCCGCGCCCGCCCCCGCGCATTCCCCCGAGACGCCCCGCGAAGGAGCGTCCCGGGAAGCCGGGCGGAAGGCCGGGGGCCTCCCCGTCGCCCGGGGGAAGCCGGGAGGCGGGGTGCCGGAACGAGAACGGGGCGCCTCCGCGGAGGCGCCCCGGGGCATCGGTTCACCCGGCCGCGTCAGGATGCCTTCTCCGCGGCCAGCCTGTTGAGGGCCTGCTGCAGGCGGGACTTGTAGCGGGAGGCGGTGTTGTCGTGGATGACACCGGCCCGGGCGGTGCGGTCGATCAGCCCCAGGACCCCCGGGAGCATCTCCCGGGCACGCTCGAGGTCCCCCTCGCCGAGGGTGGCGCGGAACTTCTTGATGAAGGTGCGCATCCGCTTGCGCCAAAACCGGTTACGGAGCCGGCGCACGGCGTCCCGGCGGGCCTTCTTCGCGGCAGACTTGTGATTCGCCATCGGGTCGTACCTCTCTCGCCATGGGTCCCGCGCGGGGCGGGGCCAGCGGGTCCGGGGGATTCTGCGGCACGCCCCACCCCTTGTCAAATCCTCCGCCGGGAACCCGGCGGGCGTGCGGCGGGCCGAGCGGGCGGGGTATCCTCCCCCACCATGGAACTTCCCCGCGGACCGAGACGACGGGACCTCGCCCTCGCCGGCGGGTGGCTCCTGCTCGACCAGGCGACCAAGTTCGTGGCCGAGCGGGCCTTCGCCGAGCCGGTGACGGTGGTCCCCCACTGCCTGCGCTTCGCCCTCAGCCACAACCGGGGGGCGCTCTTCGGGTTCCTCGCCGCGGCGCCCGACCCGTGGCGGGGAATGCTCCTCACCGTGCTGCCGGTGCTGGCGATCGCCGGGATCGCCTGGCTCCTCCTTCGCGCGCCGCTCCACGAGCGCTACGGCCGGATCGGCCTCGCCCTGATCCTCGGCGGGGCGGCGGGCAACGTGATCGATCGGCTCCTCCACGGGCACGTGATCGACTTCATCGACGTCTACGCCGGCTGGGAGGCAATCGGACGTCCCCTCGTGCGCCTCCTCGGAACGAACCGCTGGCCCACCTTCAACGTCGCCGACATCGGGCTCACCTGCGGCGCGGCCCTGCTCTTCTTCGAGGTCTTTCTCCGCCGGTCCCCCCGGGACGGCGGGGACGAGGGAGACGGTGTTTCCGTACCTCGTTGACCTGGGCAGGTGGACGCTCCCCCTCGTCGGGGAGGTCCACGTGGCGATCCCCACCTACGGCGTCCTGGTCGCCCTCGCGATCCTCGTCGCCTGGACCTGGTACCTGCGGAACGCCCGGGCGGAAGGGATCGACCCGGACGCCGCGGCCGGCGTGGCCTTCTGGGGACTGCTCGCGGGAATCCTCGGGGGGAAGCTGGGCCTCGTCCTCGTCGAGCTGCCGCGCTTCGTGGCCCGTCCCCGGGACCTCCTGAGCCTGGAGCTCCTCCAGTCCGCGGGCGTCGTGTGGATCGCCCTCCTCGCCGGACTCGTCGGCTTCCTCCTGGCCGCCCGGGTTCGTCGGCTTCCCGCCCGGGAGCTGGTCGACGCGGCGGCGGTTCCCCTGCCGGTCGCCCAGGCGATCGGACGTCTCGGCTGCCTGGCCGCCGGCTGCTGCTTCGGCGGGCGCTGCGACCTGCCGTGGGGCGTCGTGTACCGGTCGGCCATCGCCCACGAGCGCACCGGTGTCCCCCTCGGGGTCCCCCTCCACCCGGCCCCCCTGTACGAGGCGCTCGGGAACCTGCTCCTGGTGCTCCCGCTCCTCCTGCTGGTACGGGCCCGGCGGCGGGCCCCCGGCGAGGTCTTCCTCGCCTGGGCGACCGGGTACGGGATCCTGCGCTTCCTCGTGGAGTTCACCCGGGGGGACCGGGTGCGCGGCCTGTGGCTCGGGGGAACCCTCTCGACGAGCCAGCTGATCTCCCTCGCCGTCGTCCCGGTGGCGGCCGGCACCTGGATCGCGCTCCGGCGCGGGGCCGGCGGCGCCGGCAGCCGGCAGGGGGATGCGCCGTGATCGCGCGGGACGACGGGGCGGCGGGAAAGGAGGCGGGCGGCACCCGCCACCGCCACCCGGTGCCCCCGGAGGCGGCGGGAGAGCGCCTCGACCGCTTCCTCGCGGCCCTCCATCCCGACCGGTCCCGCTCCCGGATCCAGGCCCTGGTCCGCGAGGGTCTCGCCACCGTCGACGGGCGCCCCGCGCGCCCGGGAGAGCGGCTTCGGGGCGGCGAGCTGGTCGAGATCGTCCTGCCACCCGAGCCGCCGGAAGACCGGATCGAGCCCGAACCGCTCCCCCTGGAGGTCCTCCACGAGGACGAGCACCTGGCGGTCCTGGTCAAGCCCGCGGGCGTGGTCGTCCATCCGGGAGCGGGGGTGCGGGAGGGCACCCTGGCGGCGGCGATCCTCCACCGGTGGCCGGAGACCGCGGGGGTGGGGGGGCCCGGGCGCCCCGGGATCGTCCACCGTCTCGACCGGGGAACCTCGGGCGTGATCCTGGTCGCCCGCACGGCCGAGGCCCACCGGGCCCTCCAGGAACAGTTCCGGGAACGGACGGTGGAGAAGCGGTACGCGGGAATCTGCTGGGGCCGTCCCCGGGAACCGTCCGGGCGGATCGAGCTGCCGGTGGGGCGGGATCCCCGGTCCCGCGTGAAGATGACGACCCGCGCCCGGGGCGGCCGCCCGGCGATCACCCTCTGGCGGGTCCTCGAGGAGGTCCCCGGCTTCGCCCTCGTCGAGGCCCGGATCCTGACCGGACGGACCCACCAGGTCCGCGTCCACCTGGCGGCGATCGGCCATCCCCTCGCCGGGGACGACGTCTACGGGGGTCGCCGGGAACGGAGCGTCGCCGATCCCGTCCGCCGCGGGGCGCTCCGCGCCCTCGAGCGACCGGCGCTCCATGCCCTCGAGATCGCCTTCGATCACCCGGCGACCGGTCGACGGATGCGGTTCCGGGCCCCCTGGCCGCCGGACCTGCGGGACCTGTGGACGGTTCTCGGGGGGAGGCTGGTGCCGGGCGGGCCCGCGGAGGGCCAGCCGTGAGCCGCCGCCGTCCCGCGGACCACCTGCCCGCTCCGCGGCCGCCGGACGCCGGCCGCCGGCCGCCGCGGATCGCGCTGGCCGGCCTCGGCCGGGCGGGCTCGGCCCTCGCGGTGGCCCTGGCCCGGGACGCCGGCTGGAAGGTGGTGGCCTGGGACCGGAGACCGGCCCGGGTGGCGAGCCTCGTCCGGCGGGTCCCGGTGGAGCGGGCCCCCGGCCCCGCCGACCTGCTGCGGGCCGCCCCGTGGCTCCTGCTCGCGGTGCGGGACGAGGCCCTGGCCGAGTTCGCCGGGCGGTTGGCCGAGCTCGCCGGAACCGGCAGGCCCCCCCGGGTCGTGCTCCACGTGGCGGGCTCCCTCCCCTCGACCGTCCTTTCTCCCCTGCGCCGCGGGACGCGACCCGCCCTGGGCGTCTTCCACCCCGTGGTCTCCCTCGCGGGTCCCTCCTCCGCCGGCGCTCTCCCCGGGGCCTTCGCGACCGTCTCCGGCGACCCCGCCGCGGTCCGCGTGGCCCGCCGGATCGCCCGCGCGCTCGGGATGCGGGTCCTCCCGGTGGACGACGCGCGCCGGCCCCTCCTCCACGCGGGGGCCGTGATGGCGGCCGGGGACCTGGTGGCCCTCCTGTCGGGAGCGGAACGGCTGCTCGGCGAGGCGGGAATCCCGCCCCACCGGGCCCGGCGCCTGCTGGTGACCCTCGCCCGGAGCGCCCTCGACAACCTCGCGACCCGCGGGCCACGGGGCGCCCTGACCGGCCCGGCCGCCCGGAACGACCGCGAGACGATCCGCCGCCACCTCGAGGCGATCGCGGCAGCGCGGGACCTGGACCCCCGCATCGGCGATCTTCACCGGCTGCTCCTCGAGCTCTCCCGGGACCTCCTGGACGCGCCACCCGCGCCCCGGCGGCACTGACCCCCCTTCCTTGCCGCGGCGGGGACCTCCCCGTACCCTCGACGGCGGATCGAACCCTTCCGGAGGCCGTACCCGATGCGCCGTCTCGTGCCCGTCTTCCTGCTCGCACTCGCCTGCACCATGCCCGCCCTCGCCCAGATGCCCGGGACGATCCCCCGGGACGCGCGGCGACCCAGCCTTCCCACCGTGACGACGGCGGGTCGCTTCGAGGGGACCTGGTTCCGGGTCGAGCCTCGGCACCGGATCGCGCTGCAGGTGCGCCGGGACCGGAAGGACGGGCGGTGGCAGGTGCGCCTCTTCTGGGATACCCGCGACGGGTTCGCCATCGACACCAACTGGGAAGAGGTCCACGAGTTCACCTACAAGGGTTACCCCGGCGTGATCGAGCTGCGCGTGGACCAGGAGCGCTCGACTCCCGAACGGCTCTTCCTCCACTTCCGGCGGGAGCAGGACGGGGCGCGGAAGTCCCACCTGCTGCAGGAAGGCGACGTGGAGCTGCGGCGCGGTGGGCGCACCGGCCGCAGCCTCGTCTGGACGATCGACGACTTTCACCAGCGGGTGACGGTCGGCGAGCCGATCGGACCCTACGAGGAGACGACCCGGGACGAACACCTCTTCCAGTGGTGGATCTTCCAGAAGGAATCGGAGCGCCTCGTCCCGTGGGACGAGATCCACTGGTGATCGCCGGCAACCCGGGAATCAGAAGGGGAAGAAAACGGGGACCAGGGCGAGCACGACACCGAAGCAGAGGAACGTCAGGGGCGCTCCCAGCGCGAGGAAGTCACGGAAACGGTAGCGGCCGGTCGACATCACGAGGAGACAGGCCGGCTCGAGGGGCGTCATGAACGCCAGGGACGCGGCCACCGCCACCGTGACGGCGAAGGGACGGGGATTCGCTCCCGCCAGGGCCGCGGTGTCCAGGGCGACCGGCAGCACGAGGAGCGCCGCCGCCGCGTTCGACATCGGCTGGGTGAGCAGCACCGTGAGCCAGTAGATCGCGGCGAGGGACGCGAGGGCATGGTGGTCCCCGGCCCCGCCGGCAAGACGGAGCACGGAGTGGGCCAGCCACGACGCGGCGCCGGAGACGTCGAGGGCCTGCGAGACGCCGATCATCGCCCCGATCAGCACGATCAGCTTCAGGTTCAGGGCCCGGTACGCCTCCTCGAGGGGGATGCAGCCGAGGGCCACGACGAGGACCGCCCCGAGCAGGAAGGCGACGGACACCGGCAGGATCCCGAGGGCGGCCACCAGGAGGGCCAGCCCGAAGACCAGGATCGAGAACCGCTCCTTGCGGGGCTCGTAGCGGGGCAGGAACCGGTCGCCCACCAGCAGGTAGAGGGGATCCCCCGCGAGGCGACGGATCCGTTCCGGGGCCCCCTGCAGCAGGAGGACGTCTCCGACCCGGAGACGGATGTCCCCGATCTTCTCGATCACCGGGCCGCCGCGACGCCACAGGGCGACGACGTCGAGGCCGTAGCGGCCCCGCAGGTCCACCTCCCGCAGGGTCCGCCCGATCAGGGGCGAGTTGTAGGAGACCGTGGCCTCGACCAGGGTGAGCCCCGCCTGGCCGGGTTCGATCCTCTTGCGCGTCGTCTTCCGGCGGAGACCGGCCGCGGAGACCGCACGGTTCACCGCCCGGGCATCCCCCTCGGCGACGACGATGTCTCCCTCCCGGAGCGGGGTGTCCAGGATCCCCTCGACCAGGCGCACCGCCCCGCGGATCAGGCCGAGGGGATGCAGCCGGGCGCGACGCCCCAGGTCGAGCTCCCGGAGGGTCCGGCCGATCGCGGGGGAGGCGGGGGGCACCTCCAGCTCCGTCATGAAGAAGCGCCGGTCCCCTCCCCCCGCGTCCTCCTGGCCGACGCGACCGGGCAGCCACCGGGAGAAGACGACGAGGTACAGCGCGCCGAGGATCGCGAGGGGAACGCCGACCGGCGTCAGCTCGAAGAGACCGAGGGGAGGCTGACCGTGCTCGACCAGGGCCCCGGCCACGGCCACGTTCGTCGAGGTCCCGGTCAGGGTGCAGACGCCGCCGAGCAGGCTCGCGAAGGCGACCGGCATCAGCAGGCGGGCCGGCGGAAGACGGCGGATCCGGGCGAGGCTCTCCGCCACCGGCAGGAACATCGCCGTCGCCGCCACGTTGTTGATGAACGCGGAGACCAGGGTCACCGTCCCGAGGAGCAGCGGAACCACCCGCTCGTGCCCGCCCCGCGACAGCCGCTCGAGGCGGGCGACGATCCGTTCCCCCGCCCCGTTGCGCACCAGGCTGGCGGAAAGGATCAGCACGCTGCCGATCATCACGAGGGCGGGGCTGCCGAAGCCGTGGAACGCCTGGGCGGGATCGAGGACCCCGCCCACGACCAGCGCCAGCAGGGCGAGCAGGCCCACCAGCTCCACGGCGAGTGCCTCCGTCCAGAAGAGGACGAAGGCGACGGCGACGACCAGGAGGACGAAGGTGGCCTCGACGTTCACGGGAAACCGGCCCTCAATCGAGCAGCTCCCCCTTCGGAATCACGACGAGCCCTCCGGGGGTGACGAAGAAGCGCTTCCGGTCCGCCTCCGGGTCGACACCGATCTCGTAGCCCTCCGGGATCCGGACCCCCTTGTCGACGATCGCCCGGCGGACCACGGCATGCCGCCCCACGTCGACACCGTCCATCAGGATGCTGTCCTCCACCCGGGACCAGGAGTTCACCCGGCAGCCGGGACCGAGGATCGAGCGTTCCACCCGTCCCCCGCTCACGATGGCGCCCGGCGACACGAGGGAGTCCAGGGCCTCGCCGATTCGACCCTTCTCGCCCCCGGCGAAGACGAACTTGGCCGGGGGCGCCTGGATCGGGGCGGAACGGACGGGCCACTCCCGGTCGTAGAGGTTGAACTCCGGGCTCACCGACACCAGGTCCATGTTGGCGTCGTAGTAGGCGTCCAGGGTCCCGATGTCCCGCCAGTAGGGCCTCCGGTCCGTCCCCGCCCCGTGGAACCGGTGGGCGATCACGCGCCGCCCCTCGGCAACGAGGGCGGGAAAGACGTCGTGTCCGAAGTCGTGGCTCGACGATTCCCGGCGGGCATCCCGGCTCACCGCCGCGACCAGGGTCTCCGTGTCGAACACGTAGACCCCCATGTTGGCCAGGACCTCGGGACCCCGCGGATCGAGATCCTTCGGCTTCTCGCGGAATCCCGTCACGCGCCCCTCGGTGTCGGTCTCCACGACGCCGAACCGGGAGGCCTCGGCCGCGGGCACGGGGATGACGGCCATCGTCGCCTCGGCGCCGCGCTCGATGTGCTCCGCCAGCATCTCCCGGTAGTCCATCCGGTAGACGTGATCGCCGGACAGGATCACGACGTGGCTGGGCTTCTCGTCGCTGAGGATGTAGACGTTCTGCCAGACCGCGTCGGCGGTTCCGAGGTACCACGTGGTCCCGACCCGGAGCTGCGGAGGGATCGTCCAGACGTACTCTCCCAGCTCGGCCGAAAACAGGTTCCATCCCTGCTTGACGTGGAGCTGCAGCGAGGCGGACTTGTACTGGGTCAGCAGGTAGATGCGGCGGAGCCCGCTGTTGACGCAGTTCGACAGCGTGAAGTCGATGATCCGGTAGGTCCCACCGAACGGGACGGCCGGCTTCGACCGGTCGCGGGTGAGCGGGTAGAGCCGCTCACCCTTCCCCCCGGCCAGGACGAAGGTGATCACCCGGCGCAGTACGTCCGGGTGCACGGTCTTCCTCTCGCGCCGCGGCGACGTGGCCATCGGTCGTTCCTCCAGGAAGGCGTCAGATCTCCGGCGGGCCCAGGTGCTCCCGCTCCTCGAGCAGCCGGCGGATCGTCCGCTTGAGTTCCGTGGTGTCCGGGCCCTTCGTCACGTAGGCGTCCGCGGCCCACGAGGTGAAGTCGTCCCGGTAGGAGTCGTAGGCGGTGTGCAGGATGATCGGGATCCGGCGATCGCGGTCGAGGATTCGCGCCATCGCCTCGAGCCCGTTCATCCCCGGCATCCGGATGTCGAGCACGACCAGGTCCGGCGCGCTCCGCTCGAACGCGCGGATCCCCTCCTCGGCCGTCGCGGCCTCGAGCACCTCGTGGCCCTCCTCCTCCAGCTCCTTCCGGTACAGGAGCCGGAGGTTCGCCTCGTCGTCCACGATCAGGATACGGGCCATCTGTCAGTCCTCCTTCATCCTCCCGGCCTCCGCCAGGGGGAGGACCACGCGGAAGCGGGACCCCTCGCCGGGACGTCCGCCCGCGGTCAGGGACCCGCCGCACTGGGCGACCAGCCGGCGGGCAAGGGGCAGGCCGAGGCCCGTCCCTCCCGCCTTCGTGGTGTAGAACGGCTCGAAGACCTTCTCGATGTCCTCGGGCGACAGCCCGGGGCCGTTGTCCTCGACGACGATGTGGACGGTGTCCCGGAAGCGGCGCGCCTCGACGGCCACCCGCCCTCCTTCGCCGACGGCATCGAACGCGTTCCGCAGCAGGTTGTCCAGGACCTCCATCAGGATCTCCCGACCGCCCCGCACCGCCGGCAGTCCCTCCTCGACCTCCGCCACCAGCTCGATCCCCTGCTCCGAGGCCAGCTCGCGGTACCGGGCGACGGCGTCGGCGACGAGGCCGGCGACGTCGACCGCCTCCTCCGCCGGCGAGCGCGCGACCCGGACCTCCTGGCGGATCCGCTCGAGGATCATCTCCATGCGGGACGCCTCCTCGACGATGATCGCCACGTCCTCGTGCCGCGGGTCGTCCCCGGGGATCGCCCGGGCGAGCCGCCGGGCGAACCCGCCGAGGATCGACAGCGGATTGCGGATCTGGTGGACGATCTCGGCGGCCAGCTCGCCGATCGCCGAGAGCCGCTCTTCCTCGAGCAGTTTCCGCTGGAGGTGGCGGGTCCGCTCGTGGGCGACCCGCAGGTCCTCGAGCCGCTGCGCCAGCTCGTCGTGGAGGCGCGAGCGCTGGATCGCACCGGCCGCGCTGGCGGCAAGGAGCCCCAGGAGCCCGGGCAGGTCCTCCTCGCGGTCCGGGCCGGGGGGAAGCGTCCCGCACAGGACGCCGAGCCCTTCCGACTGGCCGCGCAGCCCGACGAGCCAGGCGGGCTCGGGCCCGAGGAACCCCGCCAGCCGCGGCTCGACGACGTCCGCCGCCCCGCCGGCGGCGAACGGCCGCGGGTTTCCCTCCGCGAGGGCCCGCACGAGCGGATGGTCCCTCCGGTCGAGGGGCACGACGACCCGCCGGACCATCGTCTCGAGGACGCGGTCCTCGGGGAACGGCTGCTGGAAGGCGAGGGCCTCGATCCGGTCACCCAGGTCCTCGAGGGAGTGCGCCCCCTCGATACCGGGCCGGCGCCGCGCCATCCGCCCCCGCAGGACCCCCCGGTGGGGATCGACGAGGAACAGGGCGGCCGACGAGAGCCCGAGACCGGCCGGATGAACCATCGCGGCCAGCACGACACCGAGCACCTGGTCGAGCCGCGCCGTGCGGGCCAGCACGCGGCTGACCTCCTGGAGCAGGCCGAGCTGGGCGATCTTGCGGGAGAGCGCCTCCCGGTAGGCCCGCTCCCGCGTGATCTCGACCAGGATCGCCACCGCCGCCGCCAGCTTTCCGTCGGGGCCCGGCACCGAGGCGAGGGAGAACTGGAAGACCCGGCGCGAAGGACCCTCGCCGAAAACGGCCTCGATGCCCTCGATCGTCGGGCGCCGCTCGAGAAGGCGGGCCAGGTCGGTCCCCCGCGCGGGCAGCACCTCCGGCGGCAGCAGGTCCTCGAGGCGCCGGCCACGCAGCGCCAGCTCCCGTTCTTCCAGGGTGTCGCCCGCGGGCGTCACCAGCAGGGTGACCGCGGGCGGGTTCGCGGCGACGACCCGCATCTCCGCGTCGAGCAGGACGACCCCGGCCGGGACGTGGCGCAGGCCGGCGGACAGGACGCGCTCGCGAAACACCTGGTCGGGGAAGGCCCGGTCCGGTCCCCCGGTGTCGAGGATCATCTCCAGGACCTGCCGCCCGGGGAGCGGGGCCTGGAAGAGGAGCAGGCGGGGCCCGAGGGCGCCGGGCCGGGTCTCCGGTACCCAGGTGCAGTGGGCACGCCGCTCCGCGAGCACCCGCTCCAGGCGGCAGCCGCTGCAATCGAGCTTCCTCCGGAGCAACCGCCCCCGGCACGTGGAACCGATCAGCTCGGCGCCCCGGGAAGCCAGGAGGGAACGACTCGCCCAGGCGACCCGGCGGGAGGCGTCGATCACCGCCAGCTGCACGCCGGCCGCGTCGAGGGCGGCAAGGAGCGCCGAGGGGTCCGGCACGGTCTCGCGGGCGGCTTCCTTCCCCTTCGGCATCGATTCCCCTCGGCAGGGCCCGGAAATGTCCGGTGGCCGCCTCCAGTATAGCCCCGGGGCCGGTGGGCCGGTTTCGCGCTTCGGGATAGACTCCTCGTCCCCCGAGGACCCGCTTCTCGCGCGGGGAAGAAGGAGACGACCCATGCCGAACGGTGTCTACCGCGTACCCGAGCCCAAGAACGAGCCGGTGCTGACCTACGCCCCCGGCACGCCGGAGCGGGCGACCGTCAAGGAAGAACTCGCGCGCCTGCTCGACGAACCGATGGAGATCCCCTGCGTGATCGGCGGCAGGGAGATCCGCACGGGAAAGATCGCCCTCCAGCGCCTTCCCCACGACCACCGGCACGTGATCGCCCGGGTCCACATGGCGGGGCCCCGCGAGGTGCGGATGGCGGTGCGGGCGGCACGGGAGGCCTGGGAGAGCTGGTCGCGGACGCCGTGGGAGGTGCGCGCCGCGATCTTCCTCAAGGCGGCCGAGCTCCTCGCCGGTCCGTACCGGGCCCTCGCCAACGCGGCGACCATGCTGGGGCAGAGCAAGACGATCCACCAGGCGGAGATCGACGCGGCCTGCGAGCTGATCGACTTCTGGCGGTTCAATCCCTGGTACATGCAGAAGATCTACGAGGACCAGCCCTGGTCTTCCGCCGGCACCTGGAACGTGGTGGAGTACCGACCCCTCGAGGGGTTCGTCTTCGCGATCACCCCGTTCAACTTCACCTCCATCGGGGGCAACCTGCCGACGTCGCCGGCGATGATGGGGAACACCGTCATCTGGAAGCCCGCGTCCACGTCGGTCGCCTCCAACTGGGTGATCTTCAACGTGCTCCGCGAGGCGGGACTGCCGGCCGGCGTGATCAACTTCCTCCCGGGCCCGGGCTCGGCGATCGGGCCGGTGGTCCTGACCGACCCGAACCTGGCCGGGGTCCACTTCACCGGCTCGACGTCGACGTTCCAGAACATCTGGCAGACGATCGGGACCAACATCCGGTCGTACCGCACCTATCCCCGGCTGGTCGGCGAGACCGGCGGCAAGGACTTCGTCTTCGTCCACCCGTCCGCCGACGTGGACGAGGTCGTGACCGCCCTGGTCCGCGGCGCGTTCGAGTACCAGGGGCAGAAGTGCTCGGCCGCCTCCCGGGCCTACGTGCCCCGCTCCCTGTGGCCACGGATTCGCCGGGCGCTGGTGGCCGAGGTGAAGAACATCCGGATGGGCGACGTGACCGACTTCCGCAACTTCATGGGAGCGGTGATCGACCGGGCCTCCTTCGAGAAGATCACGGGCGCGATCGCCACGGCGAAGCGGTCGAAGAAGGCGAAGATCATCGTCGGTGGTGGCCACGACCGGAAGAAGGGCTGGTTCATCGAGCCGACGGTGGTCGAGGTCGAGGACCCGAAGCACCGCCTGATGCAGGAGGAGTGGTTCGGCCCGCTGCTGAGCATCTGGGTCTACCCGGACCGTGACCTGGACCGGGCGGTCGAGCTGTGCAACGAGACCAGCCCGTACGGGCTGACCGGCGCGGTCTTCGCCCGCGACCGCAGGGCGATCCAGGCGATCTCCCAGGCGCTCCGCCACGCCGCCGGCAACTTCTACGTCAACGACAAGCCGACGGGCGCGGTGGTCGGCCAGCAGCCGTTCGGTGGTTCCCGGGCCTCGGGAACGAACGACAAGGCTGGCTCGGCGATGAACCTGCTGCGCTGGACCTCGGCGCGGGCGATCAAGGAGACCTTCGTGCCGCCGAGGGACTGGCGGTACCCCTTCATGGACGAGGAGTGACGTCACCACCCCGCGCCACCGTGACCCGGGCCCCGGCACGCCGGGGCCCGGGTGCCTTCGCCGCCCTTGCCCGGGCCGCCCGGCGGGTCGACAATCCCCTCCCCCACCTCGCGCATGCCCCCGGGAGGGACCGATGCCCGCCGAGCCGTTCCCGCCGCTCCGCACCGCCCGCCGCATCGAGGGAGTGACCTACGCCGTCCGCGACGTGGTCCTGCTGGCCCGGCAGGCGGCCGCCGCCGGCAAGGACCTGATCTACCTGAACATCGGGGATCCCTGCCAGTTCGACTTCCGGACCCCCGAGCCGGTTGTCGAGGCGATCGTCCGCGCCCTGCGGGACGGGAAGACGTCGTACAGCCCGTCCGAGGGGATCCCCGAAGCGCTGGAGTCGATCCGCCGGGACGCGGAGGAACGCAAGGGGATCCGGGGGATCTGCGACGTCTTCGTCGGGCACGGGGCGTCGGAGCCGATCGAGACGGTCCTCACCGCCCTCCTCGAGCCGGGTGAAGGGGTCCTCCTCCCCAGGCCCGGGTATCCCCTCTACCAGGCGGTCGCGGCGAAGCTCGGCGCCCGGGCGATCCCGTACGACCTGGACGAGGAAAACGGCTGGCAGCCCGACCCGGCGGACATCGAGCGCCGGATCGACGACGGGACCCGGGCGATCGTCCTGATCAACCCGAACAACCCGACCGGCTCGATCGCGTCCCGGGAAACCCTCGAGAAGGTCCTGGAAATCGCGGCGCGCCATCGCCTCCTCGTCCTGTCGGACGAGATCTACGACCGGATGATCCTCGATGACGTCGAACACGTGGCCACCGCCAGCCTCAGGGACGACATCCCGATCGCGACGTTCGGCGGGCTCTCCAAGGTCTGGCTCGGGCCCGGCCTGCGGATCGGCTGGTGCATCCTGTCCGGCCCGGCCGCGGCCCTCGCGCCCCTCCGGGAGGCGGTCGGGCGCCTGATCCGGGCGCGCCTGTGCGCCAGCCACCCGGTCCAGTGGGCGATCCCGGCGGCCCTCGACGGGGCCAACGAGCACGTTCGCGAGGTCAACGCCCGCCTGCGCCGCCGCCGCGACCTGACGGTGGAGCGGGTGCGGGAGATCCGGGGGTGGTCGATCGTACCGCCGCGGGGCGCCTTCTACGCCTTTCCCCGGGTCGATCTCGGGCGGGACGACCTCGAGCTGGTCCGTGGGCTGATTCTCGAGGAGGGCGTCGTCACCGTCCACGGCGGCGGCTTCGGCCAGAAGGAAGGCACCCACCACGTGCGCATCGTCTTCCTCCCGCCGGAAGACGTGCTCGCCGAGGCGTACGACCGGATCGCCCGCTACTGCTCCCGAGCCTGAGCCGGCCGGGCGGCCCCGGCCCCGGCGGGCCGCTCGCCCCCCCGCCGCGGCACGCGGCGGCGGCCGCCGGGAAGGCCCGCCCCGAGCAGCCGGCGGTACAGCGCCGCCAGTTCCGCGGCTCGGGCACCGGGGTCGAACGTCGTCGCGACGAACGCCCGGCGGACCGCCGGGTTCCCCGGGATGGCTCCCGGGTCCGCGGCCGCCGCCGCCAGGGCCCGGCTCCAGGCCTCTTCGTCCCCGGAAGGCAGCAGCCACCCCCGGGCCGGGGCCGGGACGGTTCGCCAGCGGCCCGGGCCCTCCGTCTCCCAGGAGGCGGCCAGCAGGTCGGGAACGCCCCCGACGGCGGAGGCGAGGACGGGCAGGCCGGCCCCGAGCGCCTCGAGGATGCTGACCGGCGTCCCTTCGCTCCGGGAAGGCAGCACGAGCAGGTCCGCCCGGCACAGCTCGGGAAGCGGGTCCCGGACCGGGCCGGCAAAGCTCCACAGGCCGGAAATCTTCGCCTCGGCGAGAAGGTGGTCCAGCTCGGCCCGGACGCGCTCTTCCACCGGCCCGACGACCCGGACGGCCAGCCCGGGCTCCCCCCGTCTCCGCCGCGCCTCGGCCAGTGCGTGCGCCCGGGCGAGGAGGTCGAGCCCCTTGACGGGAACCCCCCGCCCGAGGAAGACCGCGACCCGGCGCCCGTGCCGCCGCACGGGGTCGCCCGCGGCCGTCCCGCCCGGGGGAACGGGAACCGGCAGGGGAACCACCGCCGGGGGGGTGGTCAGCCCGAGACGCCGCTCCAGGTCGTCGGCGACCCGGGGAGAGACCGCCAGCAGCCGGTTGGTCACCCGGGCCAGGCCCCGCTCGATCCGGGTCCAGAGCGGGGCGAGGCGGCCTCCCGCTTCCCGGGAGAGCGAGTGACCGTGAAAGGTGTGGACCACCCGGGGGACCGGCCGTGCCAGCCGGGCAGCAGCTCGACCGAGAACCCCGGCTTTCGCGGTATGGGTGTGAACGATCGCGGGCACGAGGCGCCGGATGGCCCGGGCGAGGGAGAGAAACGCCCGCAGGTCCCGGAGGGGGGACGGCTCCCGGCAGAGGGAGGAAACGATCCACGCCGGCGCGCCCCCGGTGGGCGGGGGCCATGGAACCTCCCCCGGCGCCGGCCGCCCGGAAACCAGCACCGGGGCGAACCCCTCCCGGGAGAGGCCGTCGAGCCAGGCGAGGAGCGGCCGGGTCGGGCCCCCCACGACCAGCCGGGTGACGACGTGGAGGACCGGGAAACGTCCTCCCCCCCTTCCGTTCCCCGCGCCGGCCGGCTCGCGTTCCATGCCGGCCAATCTGGCAGAGGCCGGCCGGGCTGGCAAGGGGCCGTCCCGGGGCGAACCAACGCGCACACCCGTGGACATTTTCGGCCCGGGTGGTGTAGACTGCGCCCGTGTTCGCCCCCCCGGGAACGGCGCCCGGGGGCGGGGTTGCGCCCGGGGGCGGGGGACCTAGATTCTCTTGCGTGAACGGTCCCGGACGGTCCGGGGTCGTTGCGGCTCGTCCGGAACGGGGGAGCCGGAGGGGAGAGAGGCTGGTGCGGTCCGACGAGCTGAACCCGGCGGAGGTCCCACCGGAAGCCCGGTACCGTCGGAATCCCCGCGTCGCCCGGCAGGTCCTGGGGGGCCGGGCGGTCGTCCTTCACTACGAGGGCGGGCGCATGGCCGGCTTCAACGAGACCGGCACGCGGGTCTGGGAACGTCTCGACGGACGCCGCACGATCGCGGAGATCATCGACGAGCTCGCCCGGGAAGACGGGGTCCCGGTGGACGAGGTCGCGCCGGCAGTGCGCGGCTTCGTTGCCGACCTCCTCGCCCGGGAGCTCGTCGTGAAGGCCGGCGGAGATCCCGGCGGCCCTTGAGAGATGCCGCGGGACGGGCGGTCCCGCGAGGGACGGAGAGTCTCGGAGGAGACGCGATGATGACCAGCACGAGAACCCGGTTCGGAACCCGTGGCAGGGCGGGAAGGCTCCTGCTCGCCCTCGCCCTGGTCGCCTGCATCGCCGCGGCGGCGCCGCTCGCGTACGCGACGGACACCGACTGCGACGGCAGCGAGACCGACGGCGGCGGCTACAGCTGCACGCTCGACACGTCGAACCTCGACCAGATCCCCGACATCTCGACGACGGGCACGGCGATCTCCACCTGGTACCCGAAGGGGTGCAGCGGGGACGACTGCTACGCCCTCGTCGACATCACCGGCGGGGCGTCGTTCACCTGGTACGGCAACGACTACACGTCGGTGTACGTCGGTTCCAACGGCTACGTCAGCTTCGGGACGGGCTACACCGAGGAAGTCAGCACCCTCTCGATCCCGTCGACGACCGACCCGGACAACGTCGTGTTCGCCTACGGCGACGATCTCGACCCCAGCTCGGCGGGTACCGTCTACTACCAGCAGACCACCTGCACGTTCGACCTGGACAGCGACGGCACGAACGACTCCTGCCTGGTCGTCCAGTGGGACGGCGTCGCCTACTACGGTTCTTCGGATACGGTGACCGTCCAGGTCGCCCTCGATCTCGACATCTCGAAGGCCGTGATCGAGATCGAGGCGGAGGGTGATACGAGCGGCGAGAAGCCCCAGCTCGTGGGTTCCGAGGACACGTACGGAACGGCCGGTCTCTGGTACAAGAACGGCACCGATGTCGATTCTCGCGCCGCCACCGCCGGCTACCAGTTCACGTTCTCCCCCGACCTGGACAGCCCGGCGGTCAGCTCCACGACGCCGGCCGACAACGCCACCGACGTCGCCCTCTCCACCGATGTCGTCGTCAACTTCGACGAGCCGATGGACACGTCGTCGGTCACCCTGACGGTCAAGTCCGGGACCGATCCCGGCAGCTGGTCGCCCACCTGGAGCAACGGCAACCAGACCGTCACCTACACCCACGCCGATTTCGACGACGACGCGGACTACATCCTCCAGGTGACCGGTACCGACGTTGCGGGTAACAGCCTCACGGCGGCCAACAACGGGGGCGGAACCTGTGATGCCAACGCGTACTGCTGGAACTTCTCCACCGTCGACCAGACGGCGCCCTCCGACGTCTCCCTCATGACGAGCACGTCCGGCGACCTGACGGTGGTGCTGCAGTGGACGAACCCGACGGACAGCGACTTCGACGGCGTCCTCGTGCTCCGCAAGCAGGGGTCCGCGGTCGACGCTTCTCCGACCGACGGAACGAGCTACAACGTCGGGGACACGATCGGTACGGGCAACACCGTCGTCTGTGTCACCACGTCGTCGGACACGAGCTGCACGGACAGCACCGTGAGCAACGGCTCCGTCTACTACTACAAGGCATTCGCCTTCGATACCTCGAAGAACTACTCTGCCGGCGTCACCGGCAAGGGAATGCCCCGGGCGGAATCGACGTTCAAGTGGGCCTACACGACGACGGCCTCGACCCTGGCGCCCTCCGGCGTCGTCGCGGGCCAGTACGTCGTTTCCACGGGGAACGACCAGCGACTGCACCGGCTCGACGAGGACGACGGGCTCCGGACCAACTGGTCGCCGCTCCTTCTCGGCGGGGCCGTCCAGTCCCGGCCGATGGTCGGCGACCTGACCGGCTCGGGGGACTACACGGCGTTC
>Ga0256914_1002027_pt1 | contig 17295 bp, 13 predicted proteins | sample HulkmetaG_FD_191571 | JGI IMG/M metagenome (GOLD analysis project Ga0256914, IMG submission 191571) | Hydrothermal chimney microbial communities from Main Endeavour vent field at the Juan de Fuca Ridge, Pacific Ocean - Hulk | ecosystem: Environmental > Aquatic > Marine > Hydrothermal vents ... | reverse complement strand
CGATGGCTGGGGCTTCCCGTGCTGACGACAACGGTATCGATTCCGGTGCTGCCTATCTGTTCGCCCGGAACGCAGGCGGCCGCAACAACTGGGGAGAGACCTCGAAATTGCTTCCCAGCGACGGGCAGGAAAACGATTACTTCGGCACTGCAGTCGCCGCAGACTGGCCGACCGTCGTTGTCGGGGCAACAAATGATAACCCTGACACGGCAGATCCGGGATCTGCCTATGTTTTCGATATCACCGATGTCTGTTATACAGTCTCCCTGCCTCACAACCAGTGGCGACAGCTCAGCCTGCCGGGTGATCCGGGCAACGAAAATACCGTGGCCGCCATCTTTGGTGACGATATTCCGGGCAACTACGATGAAACCTGGCGGGTCTACGTCTATGACCCGGTGACGAATCAGTACATCGATCCCGGTTATAACGGTACCATTGCCCAGGGACAGGGCCTGTGGATTCTGCAACTAACAGGCACTGCCGTGGACATCGACATGCCCGAATCCACGACTCCCACGCCGGTTGGCTTCCCTGGAGCCTGTAATGAACCGGAAGGCTGCTATTCCCTGTCCCTGGCCGGACCGACCAGTTCCATCCAGTGGAACATGATCGGTTTTCCCTTCTGCGGCAGCGAGAATGTGGAGTTGTTCAGGGTCGTAACGGCAGCGTCCACCCCGGTGCACGACTGTTCCGATGCCGATGGCTGCACCCTGAGCGAGGCCAACGAGGCCCAAGTACTCCATGACGTCTTCTGGCATTATGTGGACGAGACCACCGGCTACCAGGCAGTGCGGCCGGGAAAGGCCCTGTCGCCCTGGGACGGTTTCTGGGCCGCGGCCATGACAAACAGCGATCCGACGGGTACCAGCCTGCTGGTGCCGGCCTCACCCTGAACGCCTGGTCAAACAGCGCTGCAGGAAAGAGCTGAGCAGGGGCAGAATATCCGCAAGGGCATCTTCCAGGAGATAATGGCCGGCATGGGGAAAAAGATGGCTTTCCGCAGCAGGAAACCGCTGCCGCCACTCCTGGAAAAAACGGTTGTCGAAACAGAAGTCCCTGCCGCCCCAGCAGATGAGCGTGGGAATTTTCTGCAAACGTGACAGGCCGGCCTCCACCCGTTTGAGGGTTGCCCAGGATGGATGTCCGGCATGCATGGGAATATCCTGGACAAACCGGTGGATGGCCACCCGATTGGCCCAGGAATCGTAGGGAGCCAGGAAGCCGGCTGCCCGTTGCCGGTTCATCTTCCCGGCCACGGCCATGAAGGTGGCGCTCCGGGCGAAACCGTTCAAGCCCCGGACCAGCAGGGTGCCCAGCACAGGCCAGCGGCAGACCGCTATCCGCAGGGGTATTCTGGAGGCCGGAAAGGCGGCCGTGTTGAGGATAACCAATCCAGCCACCTGTTCCGGCCGTCTTCCTGCCCATCCCAGCCCGATGGGGCCGCCCCAGTCATGGACCATGAGCAGGCAGCGTCCCACCTGCAGCCGTTCAAGGAGATGCGCCAGGTTGTCGATATGATCCTGGAGCCGGTAGGGATAGTCGGCAGGTTTGTCCGAAAGACCGCAGCCGAGATGGTCCGGGACGATACAACGATACGTGTCCCGCAGCGCTGAGACCACGTTGCGATAGAGATACGACCAGCTCGGATTTCCATGCACCATGACCAGCGGCATTCCCTCGCCTTCGTCCAGGCAGGCCATGGTATGAACGCCGATCCGCACCGTTTTGGGTACGTAGGGATATTCGGCCAGACTGTCCAGCCGGACCATCACCACTCGATTCCCAACATCATGGCATTGATCCCTGAACCTATCCCCAGCAAAGCGGCCCGCTCACCTTTCCGCAGCTTCCCGGCCTCCAGGCCAAGAGCCATGGTGATGGGGGCCGAAACCGAGCCCACGTTGCCCAGTTCGGCCAGGGTTTCGAAGTTCCGCCCCTGATCCAGGCCCAACCGTTCAAACAGGAGGCGGGCATGGGCACGGCCGACCTGGTGACAGAAAAACCGGTCAATGCACTCCCGGGTCCAGGTCAGTTCGGCAAGAAAATCCTGCCAACATTGCACTGCTGTCTCGACCCCACGTTGCAGCAGCTGTTCTGAGTCCGTGGCCATGAGGATCTGGTTACCACCAGCCTGGCCGCCCTGGCAAAGATCGTTGTGATCGGTGGCGGCCCTGCAGGCACCGCCAATCAACCAGTGCCCGGTATCGGTCAGTTTCCTGTCGCCCATGACCAGGGCCACAGCTCCGGAACCGATGGTCAGGGAGGCAAAGGCGGGCTTGATTCCCCTGCGGGTCAGGCCATGGTCATCACAGAGTCGGGATATGGTGGATTCCACCAGGTCCTCGGCGGTCTCGCTGGCCACGACAAGGCCATATCCGACCTGACCCAGCTCGATCATGTTGGCCAGCAGGATCATACCGTTGAGAAATCCCAGGCAGGCATTGGAGAGATCGAAAAGCTGGCATCGGTTGGGCAGCCCCAGGCCCTGGTGGACAAAGGATGCCGTTGCCGGCTCCATCATGTCACGGCTCACCGAGGTGAAAATCAGACAGCCGATGGATTCCGGATCGATGCCGCTCCCCTCCAGGGCCTTGCGACCGGCAGCCACTGCACCCTGGCTGGGCCTGGTGCCCTGCTCCCAGAAACGGCGGCTCTGGATGCCGCTCATCAGCTCCAGCCGCCCGGGTGGAAGGCGCAACCGCTCGTACACGTCGGCCAGCCGTTCCTCGATCCGGGCAGATGTCACAATCCGGGGCGGCAACTCATAGCCGAAACCATGCAGACAGACACGGGAGTAGCGCATGATCAGGACCGATCCTGATGAAAACGAGAGGCCCAGCCGATGAGCAGGGCGGCCAGGGCCAGATCATCGAGCACGCCCACCACAGGTACCCATTCAGGAATCAGGTCATAAGGAGACAGGGCGTACAGCAGGCCGGCCACCAGGATGACCTTGACATAGAGTGGGGTTTCCCTGGCAAGCAAGACCCGGCCGGCATGGACGGTCATCTGCCAGATTCTGCTGAGCAGTGGAAACTGGTTCTGCATGACTCAGCCCACCACGGCCCGGACGATTTCTGCATCAAAATAGTTCATTCCCATGCCCGCATCCACCACCAGACACTGACCGGTGATACCGGAGGAGCGATTCGACAGCAGGAAGGCCGCCACATTGGCCACCTCGCTGGTCTGCAGGGGACGTTTGCGGAGAATGGCCTTCTCGGCAAAAAGATAGCTGTCCACGTATCCCGGGATCCCGGCAGAGGCCGAGGTCTTGAGCAGGCTCGGACAGACCGCATTGAAACGAACCCGGGAAAAGGCGGAAAACGACTTGGCCAGAAAGCAGAGCGAGGACTCCAGGGCCGCCTTGATGGGGGCCATGTAGCCGTAGTTTTCCGCTGCCATCCGGGTTGTGGAGATGGAAATGGTGACCACGGAACCATCTTTTGCCAGCAGATCCCGGAAATGGTTGGCTATGGCGATCAGGGAAAAACAGGAGATATCCACGGCCTGCAGGAAATCCTTTTTCCTGGTACGATGAAACGGCTGCATCCCGTCGGAATAGTTTGCAAAGGCGATGGAATGGACAATACCGGCAAGGGGAGCGTCCAGGTGGTCGGCGATGCGGTCCCGAACCTGGACGATCTGTTCCTCCTCCTCCACGTCACAGACAAACACCGGGGCATCGGGAAAGAGCCTGGCCGCCGTCTCGGCCCGTTCCCTGCTCCGTACCACGTGAATGACCATGGCGCCTGCCTCCTCAAGGACCCGGGCTATGGCGCAGGCCACCGACTTCCTGTTGGCCAGACCGAATACGACAACCGTCTTGCCGGCCAGTCCGAGAAAATCCATCGCCTATTCCTCTGCTTTCAGGGTACAGCCAAATTCCACGGTCACGGCCACTCGGCCATGCACCCGCACCGATCCCTTGAGGAACCAGGCCGGACCAAGCCGCTCCCTGAGGCGAACATGGATCTCGATCCGGTCGCCAGGTCCCACTTCCCGTTTGAACCGCGCCCCCTGAATCCTGGTCAGGACCGGTACCCCGGTATTCCTGTCTCCATTCCGGCCGAGCTGTTCACTGATCAGCAGGGCCCCTGCCTGAAAGACCGCCTCGCAGAGCAATACTCCCGGCATAATGGGATGGTCGGGATAATGTCCTCTGAAAAGCTCCAGATCCACTGGAACGACCTTTTCCGCCAGGAGAGCATCCTCCCGCACCTCGAGCACCCGGTCCAGCCAGAGAAAGGGCGGCCGGTGAGGAATACGGCTGTGGATATAGTCTGTCTCCATCACAGTCCGCCGGTTACCTCCAAGACGGCGCCATTGATATACGCGGCCCGCGGCCCGACAAGAAACAGGACCGCGTCGGCCACTTCGGCGACAGTGCCGAACCGCCGGGCCGGTACCAGCCTCCGGTACTCACGGCGCTGGGCCTCGCTGAGATCGGCGATGAGATCGGTGTCGATGAACCCGGGAGAGACACAGTTGACCGTGATCTTCTTGCGGGCGACCTCCCTGGCCAGGGAGCGCATCAGGCCGACCTGACCGGCCTTGGAGGCGCCATAGTTGGCCTGGCCGACAGAGCCCAACCGGCCCATGGGCGAAGTGATGAAGACAATACGTCCATATTTCTGCTTGAGCATCAGGGGAACCGCGAAACGGCTCAGGTTGTAACCGCCGGTCAGGTTGACGTCGATCACCCGCTGCCAGTCTTCAGGCCGCATCATGGCCAGGAGCGCGTCCCGCCGGATACCGGCATTGCTGACGAGGATATCCAGGGTTTCGAACCGGTCCTCGAGTTCCTGGAACAGGTGGCCAACAGCCTCGTGATCGGCGACGTCCACCTGTCGCAGCAGCAGCCGATCGGCCAGGGAGCCGCACGATTCCCGCAGGGCCTCGGCTGCCTGCCGATCGTGGCCGTAGATGCCGATCACCGTGGCCCCCCGTGCCAGCAGTTCCCGGGTAATGCCCAGGCCGATACCCCTGGTCGCTCCGCTCACCACGGCCTTTCGACCTGCAAAGTCAGTCATCATACCTCCTGTTCAGCCCGTACAAACCCATCCACGTCATTGGCCACAATGACCCCGTAGTTAATGGCACCCAGCCAGCCGCTCATGATGATCCCCACCGAGCCCACATGAAAGAGACCGGCCACCTCCCGGAACAGGGACCTGGAGATGTCGAGTCCCTCGAACTTGGTACCAAAGGAGGTTCCCTTGGTATGGAGGGTATACCGGTTGAAGGTCAGAGGCGTGGCCGCTTCCACACAATCCACCTTGTCCCTGATACCGGGCAGGTACCGTTCAAGATCGGTGAAGCAACGCTCGATCATGGCCGCCTTTTCCCGCTGATACGCCTCCCTGCCCAGACAGGCCCAGTCATCGTAGCGGCTGTTCATGGAGGCCACCACGGTATAGTCCGGGTGCTCCGGCCTGGTCTTGGGATAGTAGATGGAAAAGGTCCTGCTGCGGGTGTACATGTCCTGCATTTCTTCCGAGGAAAACTCAGGCGCCGTGGAGGTGAAGAGCAAATCGCCCACATCCTCGATGGATTCGCCCCGGCGGATGCCGAAGTAGACCTGGCAGCTGGAATTGTTGACCTTGACCCGGTCGAACGAAGCGAGAAATTCCTGGCTGAAATGTTCCCGGCCGGCCAGATTATTGATGGTATTGGTAATCCCCGAGTTGGAAACCACGGCCCGGGCCCGGATCTGCCGCCCGCAGGCCGCCACTCCGACCACCCGGCCCCTTTCCACCAGGATGCGGTCCACCCGGGCCCTGGTGACTATGGTCACCCCGTTCCGTTTCAGCTCGTCGGCCATCATGCCGATCAGCCGGTCGGTACCACCTTCAAAGGTATAGACCCCCCTGTTCATGAAATTGGAAAAGACAATTCCATAGGTGATAGCTGGTTCATCCAGTGTGGAGCCGTTGGCATAGGTGATGGGTTCCATGAGCAGTCGATGGACATCGCTGCGACCTGGGAAAAAACGGTTGAAGAGTTCCCGGGTGGTCATGGTCCGGTCGTCGTAGAAGTTCATCGCCGCCACGGTCTGGAAGAACCGCTCGATCACCTCGGCCTCCACGCCGAACCGCTCCCGGAGAATACGGATGAAGTCCTCCCGGTCAAAGGTGGTGGTCAGGGAAAACTGGGGGTTGTCAAAGACGATGTTCTTCAGCTGGACAATGGCATCCCGAATCTCCCTGGACCAGTACTTCCTGCAGGTCTTGACCATGCCGTAGGGAAAACCGTGCAAAGAGACATCGAAAATATGCCCGCCTCGCCTGAACCACGTTGCCAGGCCGCCCAGGCGGGTGTGATGTTCAAGAAGAAGAACCCGGTGATCCGCCCGGGCAAGCCGGTTGGCGCAGGTCAGGCCACCAAGGCCGGATCCCACCACGATCACGTCATATCTGTCTGCTGCCTGGTCTATGGAAGAAAACGACATATGCTGTGCTATCGCCCCGGCGAGTTCGGTCACTCGTTACTGTAACAGGTGCTGATTGACGATGCTGACCCCGCTGAGCATGGCTCCTACGATACCGAGAAAGCCCTGGTCTGTCCCGGCGATGAACAGGTTGGACCATGGGGTTCTTCCGTCACGGATCTTACGGGGACTGCCGTACACGGCACCCTGGCATTTTGCCGTAAACCGCTCGATGGTCAGCGGTGTAAAACAGTCTTCATATACCGTGTCTTGGCAATAATTCCCAATAATTTTCTCGGCAGAACGAACTGCCTCCCGATGCCAGCGCTGCTTGGCCGTCCGGTACTCTCCATTCCCCATTTCCTGCCAGAGAAGGTAATTGGCCGCATTGGTCGTCCGCACCTGGCAGGTCTTGACAGGTTCCAGTCCCTGAAAATTGTCAGGAAAACAGATCACGCCCCAGGAGGTGTCCACCGGCTGATCCGGGCGCCGGTAATGAAGCCGGTCGCGGTGATTGTAGAAGACAATGGTCTGGTCCCTGGCCAGGACATCCTGCATGCGGGCCGGCAACAGGGTGATGGTCTCCATGAAACTCATCCTGCCGCAGAAATCCTCCTCCGGGACTGGCCAGCCGCTCAGCCGGATGGTGGCAGGCAGGCCGGCAGTGGACAAGACAGCCCTGGCCCGGATCTCCTCCCCATTTTCCAGGACAACACCCTCGACGCTCTTCCCGCTGCAGATGATCTTCCTGACCCTGGCCTGGTAGCGGATCTCGCCGTCAAAACGCTGGTACTGGGCAAGGAGCATGCCAAGAAAGTCCCTGATCGTTCCCTGGGGCCGAAAAAAGCCTTCCAGAAAAACCGCCCGGAACATGATCACGAACTGGGCCAGATCCATATCCTCCTCCTCACTGTTGCCGTAGACCATGAGTGGCAGAAGCAGCATGTCAATGAGGAGAGGATCGGGCAGCCGCCTCTTCAGAAATTCTCTGCTGGATCGCCAGGGAGCGGCCCGGAACGGGTCAAAAGCTCTGATCTCGGCAATCATGCGCTGAAAGCTTTCGGCACAGTGGGGAAACAAGCGGCCGATTTCCGATTCGAGCAGGGAGGGATCATTGCTGAACCAAAGAGAGGCCTCCGGAAAGACGATCCGGGAACGATACTGTTCGTGGGTGACAAACCGTCTCCTGGAGAGCTTGAGCTGCCGGAAAAGCCGGTTCAACGGGGCCCGCTTCTCTCCTGGCCGGGCATGGTTGGTCATGGCATGAAGACCGGTCTCCAGGAGAAACCCGTTACGGAAATAGTAGGAATTGAGACCGCCTGGCAGATGGTGCTGCTCCAGGATCAGGGTCTTCAGGCCAAATCGTGCACTGCGGATACCGGCGGCCAGCCCGGACAATCCGCCCCCGATGATAATGAGGCGATAGTCAGCCAACAGGTTCAGACGTCAGCCAGTTTGGGCTCGAGATAGTTGACGCAGCTGGTCAGCGTGGCCAGCTCCGGATACTCTTCTTCAGGTATCTGCAGCTTGTACCGTTTACGCAGTTCCATGACGATATCGAGAAAATCCATGGAGTCCAGGTCCAGCTGATCACGAAGGGGCGCATCGGCATCGAGATCGGCGAAATCGGCTTCTTCGTCAATATCTTCTATAATTTCAAGGATCATATCCCTGATTTCATCTCGGGTCATACCACTCCTCTATTCCAGACAGGAAAACGAAATCTTCTTCTTGTTCTCGGCAGTACGCAGTCTCTGGCACAGCACGGCAATTTCCCTGCTGCCCTGCCTGTACGGTGCGAATTGTGCGCCGAATTTTATAATCTACTCCAACCCGGTATTTTATGCCAGCAGTCTCTTGACGATCACCACGGAATTTATCCCCACCATGCCGAACGAGTTGTTGAGGATGGCATCGACCCGTTCCAGCTGTTTGGGGCTGCCGCTCACCAGGTTGGGGAGATCACAGGCCGGATCCAGGGCTTCCAGATTGATGGTCGGGTGAACCAGGCCGTCGGTAAAGGCGGGTAGATTGCCGGCCAGTTCGAGCACGCCTGCGGCACCCATGGCATGGCCGATGGAGGACTTGGTATTGTTGATCCAGGTCCCCGAACAGCCGGCGAACAGGTTCCGGATTGCCCTGCACTCCTCGACATCACCCTGCCGTGTCCCGGTGGCATGGGTATTGATGATCGTGATATCGGCGGGTTCCAACCCGGCCCTATCCAGGGCAAGGCGCATGCACTCGGCCTGGCGGGGGCCATAGGGAAGAACGAAATCCCGGGCATCGGAATTGATTGCATACCCGCTGATTTCTCCGTAGATTCTTGCCTGCCGCCTTCTGGCCGTCTCCAGTCGTTCCAGGATGAACACGCACCCACCCTCAGAGATGACGATGCCGTTGCGATGCAGGTCAAAGGGGCGACAGGCCCTGGTCGGATCCTCGTGTTCCGCCAGGGCGCCCTGGGCCCGGAAACTGGCAAAGATACCGAATGAGCCGGTGCATTCCGAAATACCGCCGCAGAGGGCAAGATCCACCTCGCCCAGGCGCAGCATCTGCACCCCCTGGATCAGGGCGGCATTGCCGGCCGCGCAGGCGGCACCCACCGAATAATGGGGCCCGGTTATACCAAGGTTCATGGTGATCTCGCCGGCCGGATTGTTGAGCACGGTGCGGGGATTGTGATGATGGGTCCAGTAATCGACGTTGTAGTTGAACTGGCCGATGTTGTAGACCTCGTTCTCCGTTTCCACGGTCCCGTGTTCGGTGAGACCGATGTAGACCCCGGTTCGCCGACGCCGGTAAAAGGAAAAATCGATCCCCGCATCTGCCAGGGCCTCGTTGGCACAGTAAACACCTATACAGCCGGCCCGGGTCCCCCGCTTGTTTTCCTTTTTCTTCCGATACCTGGTCTCCGGAAAGGAACAGATCCCGGCCGGAGCAGGATCCATGTAGCGCAGGTCGATGGTGCTGATACCACTCCTTCCGGCCAGGAGGCGGGTGCGGAACGTTGCCAGATCATTGGCTCCGCCCGGAGCGGTCAGTCCAATACCGGTTATGACGACCCGTTCGTCCGGACCGGTCATGTCACTGTCCCCGGACCAGACCGGCAACGGTCTCCGGCACCTTGGCAATGGCCTCAGGCAGCTTGTCCACCATGGGGCCACCGGCCTGGGCCATGTCTGGCCGGCCACCACCTCCGCCACCCACGATCACCGCCACCTTTTTTATCAGATCACCTGCCCGGATGCGGTCCACCAGGTCCCTGCTGACCAGGGCGAGCAGGGCTGCCTTGCCGCTGAACTCCCCGCCCAGAACGGCGACACCGCTATTCATCCTCTCCCTGACCTGATCGCCGACCTCCCGCAGCGTCCGGGGCGAATCAAGGGGTATCTGCCCGGCGATCACCCTGATACCCTCGACCTCGACACTTTCGGCAAGCAGTCGGTCCAGGTCCGAGATGGCCATGGAAGCACGCAGGGCCGCCACTTCCCTTTCGAGTTCTTTCTGTCGTCTGAGCAGATTGCCTATCTTTTCACCGGCAATCTCCAGGGGACAGGAGAGCAGGCTGCCGATCTCTCCTGCCCTGTCATTCAGATCCTGCACCCACGCCAGGGCCATCCGGCCGGTGAGGGCCTCGATTCTGCGTACGCCGGCCGCCACCGAGCTTTCCGCCACGATCTTGAACAGACCGATGTCGCCCGTGGCCCGGGTATGGGTTCCTCCGCAGAGTTCCTTGCTGAAGTCACCGACGCTGACTACCCGCACCGTCTCTCCATACTTCTCTCCGAACAGGGCTGTGGCACCTTCCCGAATCGCCTCATCCCTGGACACAGTGCGGGTCTGGACCGGAACATTGTCCAGGATGCGGTCATTGACCAGCTCCTCGATCCGCCTGATCTCCTCACCGGAAAGCGGGGCGTAATGAGTGAAATCGAACCGCAGCCGCTCACTGTTGACCAGTGATCCGGCCTGCTTGACATGATCCCCCAGGATGCGCTTCATGGCGGCGTGCAGCAGGTGGGTGGCAGTGTGGTTGCGGGCCGTGGCCCTGCGGCGTTCCCCGGTCACGGTCAGGGTCACCTTTCCGCCCACTGCAAGGTCCCCCTCCTCCACCGTGCCCAGGTGCAGAATCAGACCGTCCCCAATACTCCTGGTTTCCCGCACCGCAAGCCTGCCGCCGGTCCAGGAGATGGTACCCCGGTCGCCCACCTGACCGCCGGCTTCGGCGTAAAACACGGTCTGAGGACAGTAAACCTGGACCTTTTCTCCGGGTCCGGCCTGTTCCACCAGTCGGCCATCCGCACCGATGATAGCCCCTACCTCGGCGGTGCAGCGCAATTGATCATATCCGAGAAAACGGCTCTGCTTTCCCTGCCGAAGCAAGGCGACGACCCCGTCCGGCAGGTGATCCACGTCTGTTCCCTGCCACGATTTTTTCGATTGTTGCCGCTGCCGCTCCATGGCCTGCCGGAAACCCGGCTCATCCAGACCGATTCCCTGCTCCTGGGCAATGTCCCGGACAATGTCCACCGGAAAACCATAGGTGTCATACAGCTTGAACATGAATGCCCCATCGAGGCAGGCGGTCTGACCCTGCTCCTCGCGAAGCCGTTCGATCTCGCGGGACAGCAGGGCAAGGCCATGATCCAGGGTCTCGCCGAAACGGCTCTCCTCATGCTCGGCGACCTTGGCCAGCAGGTCACTCCCGTCCTTCAGATGGGGATAGGCATCGGCCATGATCTCGGTCACCAGGTTGCAGACAGAACCGAAAAAGAGCCCTTCCATACCAAGAGAACGACCGAAACGAACGGCCCGTCGGATGATCCGTCGCAGGACATACCCCCGGCCCTCGTTGGAGGGCAGAACACCGTCGGCCACCAGGAAGGTGGTTGCCCGGGCATGATCGGCGATCACCCGCATGGCCACATCCTGCTGCGGGTCTTTCCCGTACACTTTTCCGGAAAGGGAACCGATCCGACGGATCAGGGGAGCAAACAGGTCGGAATCAAAGTTGTTTCGTTTACCCTGGAGGACAGCGGCCACCCGCTCCAACCCCATCCCGGTATCGATGGAAGGCTTGGGCAGCAGGGTCATTTCCCCCGACTCATCCCGGTAATACTGCATGAAGACCAGGTTCCAGAGCTCGAGGAACCGGTCGCAGTCACACCCCACGGCACAGTCCGGCCTGCCGCAACCGGCTTCAACGCCCTGGTCGATATGGATCTCCGAGCAGGGACCGCATGGACCGGTATCTCCCATGGCCCAGAAGTTGTCTGCCTTGCCCAGGCGAACGATCCGCCCCTCGGGTAGATCCTTGACCTCTTCCCAGAGCGCATATGCCTCGTCATCCTCTTCGAACACCGACACCCACAGCTGCTGCGGATCAAGCCCCAACTCTTGCGTCAGAAACTCCCAGGCAAAACCGATGGCCTCTTTCTTGAAATAGTCTCCAAAGGAAAAATTTCCCAACATCTCGAAAAAGGTGTGGTGCCGGGCCGTATGGCCAACGTTTTCCAGGTCGTTGTGTTTACCGCCAGCCCGGACGCACCGCTGCACAGTGGTCGCCCGGACATACTCACGTTGTTCTTCCCCCATGAACACGCGCTTGAACTGGACCATGCCGGCATTGGTGAACAACAAGGTGGGGTCCTCTTCAGGGACCAGGGACGAGGACTCCACCACCGTATGTCCACGGTCAGCAAAAAATTTCAGAAACCGGTTTCGTATCTCACTACCTTTCATAGTTGCCAACTTTGTTGATTCAATGTATTTTCAACTGACCGGACAAAACAACACCCGGCTCGATACCCCAGCAGCGACCCATAGGAAAACACAGAAAATTCCCGCCCGGACATGCGACCACACAGGTACCGGCTTTTTTTAGTGATCCTGAAAGGAATTTGCAACACAAAACAGGAGAATATTTTAATCAAGCAGAAACAGCCTGTTCAGAAGCATAACCGGCTGTTCTTTTCTCCAGGGGGAAGCCCCTGCCTGTTTTACGGAATGCCGGAGGTTTTTTCCGGAAATACCCTTTTTCAATATGCTGGCAGTCAGAAAACCTGTGCTAGATAGGCAAAAAAGCGAAGAAAAAGCGGAAGCACTGGCTGCAAGGCACAATTCTTGCCAGAATAGTGAAAGTAGGGGGTTACCAATAACTGCGAGCAACTCCAGCCAGGTTTCCGCACAGATCTCAGTCAGCAAACAACAGAGGAGAACATTATGAGGAAAGCCAGATTATTCATGTTGTTGCTACCTTTTCTTTTTGGTATCCAGCAGCCGGTGACAGGTTCCGCCGATATGCTGGGCCAGCCTCAGTTGCCGGCAGAAACCGGGCCGAAAGCAGAGGCAGCGGCCTTACCGGAAGCCGGAGCGCCCTCCCTTGGCCTGGCGGTACCGTTCATCGAAAACAGGGGGCAGATAGACTCCAGGGTGAAATATTATGCCAGGACATTTCACGGTACGGTCTTTGTCACCGGAGACGGCACCATTGTTTACTCGCTTCCCCGCCGATCCGGGCGGCAGATTCCCGAAGCGACTCAGTCGTACGACGGGGTTGCCATTTACGAATCCCTGATAGGAGCGGCCTCTCCCCATCTACTCGCCAAGGATCAGGCCGCGGCCAGGGTCAGTCGGTATGTTGGCCCTGATCCCAAAACATGGCGCAAGAATCTGGCCACCTATGCCACGATCAGCCTGGGCGAGGTGTACAAGGGTATCGAGCTGGAACTTTCGGCCCATGGCAACACGGTAGAAAAAATCTTCCGTGTCAGGCCCGGAGCCGATTACCGCCAGATCCGCCTCAGCATGAAGGGTGGAGAGGCGTTGACCTTCAACCAGAACGGCCAGCTCAGCCTGAAAACACCGCTGGGCGAAGTTCTTTTTTCCACCCCGATCGCCTACCAGGAAACCATCGAACAGGGCCGGCGAAAACGCCAATACGTCGATATCGCCTATCTGGTCCAGGGCGACGAGTACAGCTTCGCCCTGGGTCCCTATGATCAATCCCGGGAACTGATCATCGATCCCATGATCGCATCCACCTATCTGGGCGGTTCCGGAGACGATACAGGTCATCAGATGGCCCTCAATGGCGCAGTGTACGTTGTCGGAACAACAACCTCTACCGACTTTCCTGTTACTCCGGGTGCCTTTCAGTGTGCTTCCTGTGGCTTGAACGACGCTTATATTGCAAAATTTTCTTACGATCTTAACACACTGGAGTCTGCCGCAATAATTGGCGGCATGAATATCGACACCGGGAACACCTTGATCATCGATGAGGTTGGCAATGTGTATATGGCCGGGCTGACCGAATCAGATCAATTTCCATCACCTACCGGGAGTATTGCGAGCAAGGGTGGCCAAGACATGTTTGTCGCGAAGTTCAACAGTACTCTGTCTGAACTGCTGGCATCCCAGCTCATCGGCGGTGATCGGGATGAACTAACATATGCTATGGGGCTGAATCGGAACGGAGAGGTCATCGTGGCCGGAATCAGCGCCTCTGATGCTGATAGTACAGGAATCGGAACTCAGCTGTGGCAGAACTCCAACCGGCAGGCCGGGACAGACGACACAAATGGTTGGAATACGGATGAGTATGATCTGCTGATAATCAAGCTCACCTCTAGCCTGGAAATTCTTGCTGCCACCTATTTTGGCGGTTCCGATGAAGAAACCTGCTTGGGGCTGGATATTGACACGGCCAATAACATCTATATTGTAGGCACGACAAAATCGGTCAACAATCCGCCTGATACAACAGGCCTACCAGGAACAGCCAACTCAGCAATGATCTTCCGAACCCACCATGGAGGCGGAACAAATAGAACCGATGCCTTTATAGTCATTTTTGCACCCGACCTGACACTCCAGCGAGCTGCTTACGTTGGAGGAAGCGACGACGATTTCGGCACTTCCATTCTCTGGGATCCCAATGGCTACCTCTATTTAGCCGGCAATACACGCTCTTCCAACTTTCCCGGCGCCTCTACGGCAAAAGGGCAAGACGCTTACCTGATAAAATTGAAAGATGACTTGGCTTCCGAGCCGGAACAGGCTGTCTTTATTCAGGGAGCTAAAGACGAGTATGCGGTTCGAGTAACCCGCAGCGCGGCTGCTGATTTATATCTGGCAGGACATACAGGTTCTCCTGACCTGGCCATCACTCAAAACGCATTCAGCACTGCTCTTCAGGGCTCGGCCGATGCGTTCATTGCAAAATTCGATTCCAACCTGAACAAGCAGGTATTGAGTTACCTTGGGGGAACAGGCGCCGATGAAGCGAATACGATGATCCTGCATGTCTCCGGCCATGTCTTCATTAGCGGCAATACGTCTTCCACCGATTTTCCCATCCAAGGAACATCTTCCAGTTTTCATGGAGGAACCGGAGACGCCTTTATTGCCAGGCTTGACAGCCAGGTTTCTGATCCGAATTCCACCATCCCGCAATACACGGTCTCCATAACCATGTCTCCTGCAGGATTGGGTGGAAAAGTGTCCAGTATCCCGGCAGGTCTGACCTGTACAGAAGATTGCAATCAAAATGTTGACGAAAACACGGTGGTTCAGCTGGTTATCGATGCCCCGACCGGTTATCAGACAAAGGTTACCGGATGTGCGGGAAATCTTGATCAAGATATCTATACTACCGGGGCCATCACTGCAGATTGCACCATCGACATCACGTTCAACGACGGCAGCGGAGGGGGTGGAGCAACCTACAGATTCCCCTATCATCTCATTCGCGCTGCAATCGATCATCCTGCGGCGGCCAAAAAGGCTGAGCAGGTCGATCCTTGACGTTGTTCTTTGCAGAAATAACTGATCAGGCCCGGTGCGATGTGATATCGTACCGGGCCTGAAATATTTTTTTCTTTGAATCCCTCTGGATCCGCTACGCTACTGTTGTCCGACGATCCTGTCTGCTTTCTCAAGTTCTGAGAGCAAGGAACTGTCTTTGCAGTTCATGATGACCGCTGACAGGCCGGCTTCAAGAAAGAGAGGCAGAAGCAGCCGGTGCAGGGCCTTTCTTCTGACAACCGGCAGGAACTGCGAGCTGGCGGCAAGGGCCGTGATGGTCTGCACGGTTTCCCTGCGCAAATCGTGTATCCCTGCCACAACTTCCAGAAAAAAATCAATATCCGGCACACCTCTTCCCAGCCCCCCGGCCCGCGCGGTCCAGTGCCAGGAAAAGAGCGGATCAAGGTAGAGCCGATTCAGAGGAAAACCGACCTGTTCAGCAGTTTCCAGCACCTCCATGGCCAGCAGCAGCAAGCTGTCCAGGCAGTTGTCCTGGCCATCCGGCCGGGTCAGGAAAACAACCAGGCCGGAACCGGAAGAGACAACGGTTTTCATGGCCCGTTCAAGGCCTTCTGGCTCTGCAGTGACTCCGTTGACCGTTATTCTGTCCCCGTATTCTGCCAGCAGATCCTGCCGTTGCAGGATGGCGGAGCCGACAAAGAGACGGGTATCGAACCGTTTCAGGATACGGGAAACAGCCCAGGCCAGCCGTTCTGCCGCCGTTCTCGAAGGACCGGGATTCAGGTCCAGACCATCTGCGCCTCCATCAATCTGGACACCGGCTAGTTCGAGGAGTCGTTTTTCATCCTGCCTGCTCAGGACATCGAGAAAACTGCGATTCAAGCCATGCAGGTCCTGGCCGATCAACAGCATCCCGGCCGGCGAATCCGAAACAGTGGAAACAGTGGGTGAAGGGGGCACGAGCCCCTGTGCATAAAATGACATACCGTTCTCCTTTCCGCGAAGGTTCGGGTTGAGACGTGCTGCCGGCAGGTCTTCGGACTCGTGGACTGTATCTGCCTACTGGCCGTCGCTTCCCGGTCAAAGGACCAGTGCTGTTCCTGGACAGGCCTGCCTGAACAGGAGACGGCGTTCGTTTCCACTCACCGCTGCGGGACAGTTCCGGATTTACACCGGATTCCCTGTCATTCGCCGGATCGGCGAACTTCCACACCTTGCATAAGGTGTACCGACAACTATTTTACACAACATATAGTATAGCTCGATGACATGGTCAATAGAAAAGGTGGCAGATCACAGGAAGGATGCAAGCGGCAGCCCAGGATCCGGAAGATTACAGACGGGAAAAAATCTTAGACCTGGCCCGGGCCGAGTTTCTCAGTACGGCTATCCGGCTGTCCACGTAGTCGATCACCAGGGCCTCTTTTCCCTCTGCAGGCCGCATGACCCTGCCCACGACCTGCAGCAGTCTGCCTTCGTACCTGATGGGGGTGGCCAGGACCAGGGTGGACAGTCCCGGGCAGTCAAATCCCTCTCCGATGAGCTGCAAGGTGGCGACGAGAACCTGGACTTCACCCTGCCGCACCCTGCTGATCATCGAGTTCCGCCTCTGTGCCTCCATCCGGCCGGTGAGTAGACCGGCAGCGATGTTCCGGTCCACGAGGCTGTCATACAGTGTTTCACAGTGGGCCACGCGGTCCGAGACCACCAGGATCGTTCCCTGGTGTCCCTTGCCGACCAGGGAGACAATATCTTCGACAATGAGGCTGTTTCGCTGCTCATCGATGGTCAGCCGCTTGAGCAGCTTGGTATACTCTCCCCGATAATGGCATTGAAAACCGGTTTCCTTCTGGATGAACCGCGGCCTGACCAGGGCCCCGGAAGCAGCCAGCACCTCCGTGTCTACACGATGGATCCGATCTCCCAAATAGGTGTAGATCAGGGAGGTCATCCCATCTTCCCGCCTGAAGGCGGTGGCCGACAGGCCCAGCATATAGTGGCAATCGAAACGGCTGACAACATCGGTAAACAGGGATGCAGGAACCCGATGGCATTCGTCCACCACGAGATGACCGAAACGGGCCGGCAAT
>Ga0256914_1002026_pt1 | contig 17302 bp, 13 predicted proteins | sample HulkmetaG_FD_191571 | JGI IMG/M metagenome (GOLD analysis project Ga0256914, IMG submission 191571) | Hydrothermal chimney microbial communities from Main Endeavour vent field at the Juan de Fuca Ridge, Pacific Ocean - Hulk | ecosystem: Environmental > Aquatic > Marine > Hydrothermal vents ... | reverse complement strand
AAACTTTTAGAGATAATTAGGCACATTGCCGATCCCATAGAGCAATCTTATTGGCTGAAAAAAATAGCTTTACGAACGAAAACGGAGGAAAGTTTATTGACAACTTTGTTGGAACAGGGTAAATTAAAAGGTGGAGAAGAGAGAATTGTTTCAAAAAATCAAAGTAATCCCGAAAGAAAAGAAATAAGTGCAAAGAAAAAACTTTCACGAGAGGTGGTGTTGCAGTATAGATTGTTGGCGCTTTTGCTTGGTTTTTCCGAAGAGTTAAAGCAAAAAAGGATTGATTTTTCTCCGGAGGAAATTTTAGATAAGGAACGGCAAAAAATTTATCAACAATTTACTGGTGACACGGCGGAATTAAGCGAGGAAGATAACAGGTTGCTCAATAAGTATTTGGCGGAATTGAATTATAAACGAGAGGGGGATGATTTGGTGGAAGCGACCGTTGACCCACTTCGTGAATGGGATTTGATTATTACCGAGTTGAAGAGGTTGCAACGAAAAAATAAATTAAAAGAAATTGAATTGGCCTTGAAACGAGCAGAAGAAGAAGGAGATGATGGTAAGATTGATGAATTGATGAAAGTTTTGGGAGAATTGTTAAGAAAAGAATAGTAAGTCAAAAACCATTTTTAATTCGTTGGCTTCATCGGTAAATATTCAACTGAAATTTCTGATGTTTTCCGTTGTATACTGAGAGAAATATTACCATTGAGCATAGAATATTTGTTAAATAGTATCCAATTTAAATTATTTATATGGCAAAAGCAAAAAAGCAAACAAAACGAAAAAAAACCACCGGAAAAAACACCGGCAAGTCTGTTAAAAAGTCTACCGGAAGAACCGCTAAGAAAAGCACTAAAAAAACCGTTGGAAAAACAGTTAAAAAACGGCGAGTGGCAACCGCTGCTAAAAATAGAAAGAGAAAAACAACCGGAAAAACGAGAAAGAGAGCGACAGTTGCCAAAACTAAAAAAACAACGGTGAGTAGAAAGCGAAAAGTTACGCCGAACAAGCGGAAAAAGAGAGTTGTTGCCAAAAAGGTTGTCAAAAGAAAGGGAGTCGGTAGAACTAAGGTTGGAAAAAAGAGGACCGGCCGGCAAGTTTCTAAACGAACAAAAACTGCCGGAACCGGCAAAAGCAAAACAATTAACAACAGACGAAAAACCACCGGTGTCAAATCCGAAAAAAAATCTCAACAAACCGCTATTCCTCAAGATGAAAAAGTAAAAAAATTTTTGGAACAGGGCAGGCAAAGAGGGTTCGTTACCGAAGATGAAATTGTACATTCCTTTGGAACGATTGAAGAAAATATAGAAGAAATAGATAAATTGTATGATTTACTGGAACAAGCCGGAATTAAAGTATTGACTTCTGATGAGGTAATTAAGGAAGAGGTGGAAAGAGAGGCCACGGAAGAGCCGGAAGTACAGAAGCGAAGATTTGACGAACAGTTAAAAGCAGAGAATAGTAACATTTCCGATTCGGTGCAAATGTATCTTTGGGAAATTGGCAAAAGTCCGCTTATCTCCGCAGAAAGAGAGGTGGAACTGGCTAAACGAATTGAAAAGGGGGACGAATTGGCACGCAAAGAATTAACTGAAGCAAATCTGAGATTGGTTGTATCTATTGCGAAGAAATATGTTGGTCGTAGTCACAGCCTTTCTTTTCTGGATTTAATTCAAGAAGGTAATATCGGTCTTTTCCGAGCGGTGGAAAAATTTGATTATCGGAGAGGGTATAAATTTTCAACTTATGCCACCTGGTGGATTAGGCAGTCAATTACTCGAGCCATTGCTGATCAATCCAGGACAATTAGAATTCCCGTTCATATGGTGGAAACCATTAATAAGTATGTTCAGACCACCAGACGGTTGGTGCAAGAATTGGGACGAGAACCATTGCCGGAAGAAGTTGCTTCCGAGATGAATTTGGATGTGGACAAGGTTCGACATATTATGAAAATTTCTCAAGAAACAGTCTCTCTGGAGACTTCGGTTGGAACCGGTGATAATGAAAGTACCTTGGTGGACTTTATTAAGGATAATAAAATGGTAATGCCCAATAAACAAGCCGCCAGAACATTGCTAAAAAAACACATTGCGGAAGCATTGGAAGGGTTAACTCCCAGAGAACAGAAAATTTTAAAAATAAGATTTGGCTTGGAAGATGGAGTGACCCACACTTTGGAAGAAGTTGGTCAAGAATTTGGAGTAACCAGAGAAAGAATTAGGCAAATTGAAGCCAAAGCGTTGGAAAAAATAAGAAAACAGGAAGCCAGTGATAAATTAAAACATTATTAATTATTGGAGCTGTCAAGGTTAATTTTAAATTATCGGTTTGCTTATCTGTAGAAATAATGATAAAATAATGTTGTTTTCCGATTAAAATATGGAAGTATTTTCAAGTAATTTGACTTATTGCTCAAAACAGGTGGAGTATTAATTATTTGACAAGCGGTGGTTTCTAAAAATAAAATTAAAAATGAATAAAGAAAATTATATAGTTACAATTGATGTTGGTTCTGCTAATATCAGAACGGTAATAGCTCAAATAGTGGATGATCAGAAGCCACGAATTGTTGGCGTCGGCGTGGTTCCCGGCAGTGGAATGCGTCGGGGAACGGTAGTGGAGATAGAAGAAGTTTCTCGTTCCATTGGTAAATCCGTTGATATGGCGGAATTACACGCCGGTATACAAGTAGAGAGCGCCTATGTTTCCATTGGTGGAGCTGATTTGGAATTTCAAGAAATTAAGGGAGTGGTGGCTGTTGGTCGGGCGGACGGAGAAGTGTCTGAATCGGATGTGGAAAGATCAATTGAGGCCTCGCAAGCAATTAATATTTCCCCCAACAAAGAAATTATTCATATTATTCCTCAGAAATTCAAACTTGATGACCAAGAAAGTGTTAAGGATCCGGTGGGAATGTCGGGAGTAAGATTGGAGATGAGAGGGATTGCCGTTCTTGGCTCATCGGCCAACATTAAAAACTTGACGAAGTGCTTACAGAACAATGAAATAGAGATTGATGGTTTGGTGGCTGTACCGATAGCCGCCGCTCAATCCGCTTTGAACAAGAGACAGAGAGAGTTGGGAAGCGTGTTGATTGAATTGGGGGCGGGAGTTACTTCTTTGGTTGTGTATGAAGAGCAGGAAATTATAGATATTAAAATCATCCCCATCGGGATGAGTCATGTTACTAATGATATAGCGATTGGCTTACGGACTTCCGTAGATACGGCGGAAAAAGTTAAATTAAAATACGGCTCTGCTCTTCCGGGGGAGATTAATAAGGATGATAAAATAAATTTGTCGGAAATAGATGAAGGTGAAGAAGGTGTCGTTTCCCGTCGGCATGTGGCGGAGATAATAGAAGCTCGGATGGAGGAGATATTATTTTTGGTGGAAAAAGAATTGAAAAGGATTGAAAGAAGTGCTCTTTTGCCGGCCGGAGCCATTTTAAGCGGTGGCGGGGCTTATGTTCACGGTGTTGTTGATTTGACCAAAAATATTTTACAGCTTCCGGCGCAAATCGGTTTTCCGGCAGAGATGAGTGGGTTAGTGGACAAGGTTGATGGACCGGCCTTCAATGTTTCTTTGGGAATGTTATTATGGGCGCTGGAGGATTATGAAGGCGGTGAAAAAACAAACAAAAATAAGAAGGAGTTGAATTTTCATTTAAAGAATGATTTAGCGGGAAAGGGAGTTGATGCGGTCAAGGGGTGGTTTAAAAAATTTTTACCATAATTAAAATTTATCCACTTGACTATTTTTTTATGATTTGTTAGAATAATAAACTGTAGTAATATCAATGGAAGAGGCCTTGTAAATATAAATTAATAAAAAAAATTTATGGTTGAGATTAAACCTGATGTAGAAACCTTTGCCAGAATCAAAGTGGTCGGCGTTGGTGGAGGAGGAAGCAACGCCATTACCAGAATGGTGGAGAGTCAATTGACCGGCGTAGAATTTATGGTTGTTAACACCGATGCTCAGGATTTACATCATTGTAAAGCTGAAGAAAAAATACATATCGGAAAGAATTTAACCAGAGGATTGGGTGCCGGAATGAATCCCGAATTGGGTCGCCAAGCCGCTGAAGAAAATAGGGATGAAATTCACGAGGCCTTGAAGGGAACGGATATGGTTTTTGTTGTTTACGGTGCCGGTGGCGGTACCGGTTCCGGTGCCGGACCGGTTATTGCTGAAGCCGCCAAAGAAGCGGGTGCTTTGACTATCGGTGTGGTAACCAAACCGTTTACTTTTGAGGGTCGGCAACGATCGGTTATTGCCGATGAGTCAATTGAAAATTTAAAAGAAAGGGTGGATACTTTGATAACCATTCAAAATGATAAACTTCTGCATATTATTGATAAAAACACTTCTCTAATTCAATCTTTTAAAATTGTTGATGATGTTTTGCGACAGGGTGTGCAAGGAATTTCCGATTTAATCACTAAGCCGGGAATTGTTAATGTTGACTTTGCCGATATTAACGCTATTATGCAGGAAAGTGGCAATGCTTTAATGGGCGTTGGTGTTGCCAGTGGTGAAGATAGGGCTACTCAGGCAGCCAAATCGGCCATTAATTCTCCGCTTTTAAATGTTTCTATAGATGGGGCAAAGGGAGTCTTGTTTAATATTAGTGGAACGGTTGATGATTTAACTATGGCGGAAATTAATGACGCCGCCAGCGTTATTACGGAAAGTGTTGATCCTAATGCCCGAATTATTTTTGGTGCCTCTATTGATGATAGTGCTAATGAAGGTGAAATCAGAATTACCGTTATTGCCACCGGTTTTGATTTTGATAAAAACAGTGGAAATTCGGATAATGTTTCCATACCTCCCAGAAGTATTCAAAAGGATTCTTTAGACACCGTAATTGCCGGCGAAGATAATTCGGAAGATTTTACTTCCGGCAATGACTTTGGTGAAGAGGGTAACGCTAAAAATTCAGAACAAGAGGAACAAGAAGATAGTCGTTCCGCAAGTGGATTTAAATTATTTAGCAAGAAAAATGCCAATGAGGAGGAAGATAAAATTGCTAAAAAAATTGGCGGATTTGATAATGAGATTAAAATTAATGAAAAAACTCCCGACGATATGGATGATACTGATGTTCCCGCTTTTATAAGAAAAAAATTGGGCAAGTAATTTATATTTGCAATTTATATTTGACAGAAGAATAAGGGGCACAGTTTTAATTTTGTGGAATGGTGATTTAGAAGCAGTTTTTGTCTGAGGAGCTTAGGTATTGACAGAAAGTATTTATTGCTCTAATATGTAGAGAGTCTAAGTATAGTTTAAAAAGATGAAAGTATATTAATAGGGCTAGTGGCTGAGCTCATTATTTTTGTTTATATAAATTTTTATTTTATTTAATTCATAATTTGCAATCAATTAACAATCAATTAAACTAATGCCAACAATCAATCAATTAAAGCGAAAAAGAAGGAAAAGTAGTAAGAAGAAGCCGAAGTCACCGGCCTTAACTTTTTCTTTTAATTCTTTAAAAAATAAGCCGGTTAACAATAACTCTCCTTTTAAAAGAGGGGTGTGCGTAAAAGTGGCTACCACTACTCCCAAAAAACCTAACTCCGCCTTGCGTAAAATAGCAAGGGTTAAATTAACCAATGGTATGGAGGTTACCGCTTATATCCCCGGCATAGGGCACAATCTACAGGAGCACTCCATTGTAATGTTAAGAGGAGGCAGAGTTCCCGATCTTCCCGGTGTACGATATCATATTGTTAGGGGAGTTTTGGATACGGCCGGTGTTTCCGATAGAAAAAAGAGTCGTTCCAAATATGGAGCTAAAAAAGAAAAGAAATAATTACCTAAATTTGTAAATCAGTAACACTATGTCAAGAAAGAATAAAACTTACAGAAATTTTTGGAAAACCGATCCCCAATACAATTCTATTTTAGTTGGTAGATTTATCGGACAGTTGATGCAGAATGGAAAAAGAACAACTGCCGAAAGGATTGTTTATGAGGCCTTTGATATTATTCATAAAAAAACAAATAAGGGCGGATTAAATATTTTTGAGCAGGCCATTAAAAATGTTTCTCCTTTAATGGAATTAAAGGGACGAAGAATTGGTGGGGCCAATTATCAAGTGCCGGTACCGGTTTCCGGAGACCGAAGAGTTACTTTGGCGATGCGTTGGATTTTGGCGGCCGCCAAAGCCAGAAAGGGACAAAAGATGGCGGGACGATTAGCTGATGAATTATTGGATGCTACCAACAAGACGGGCGCAGCCATTAAAAAGAGAGAAGATACTCATCGTATGGCGGAAGCTAACAAGGCCTTTGCTCACTTTGCTTAAAATAATCCAAATAAAACGAAAAAACAATTTTTTATAAAAACCCAAATTGGATTGTAAAGATTCAATTTAAATTTTAAATTTTAAATTAAAACAGGTATGTCAAGACAATACCCCATTGAAAAATATAGAAATATCGGAATTATCGCTCATGTGGACGCCGGTAAAACAACTACTACCGAGCGCGTTTTGTTTTACACGGGAATCTCTCATAAAATAGGAGAGGTTCATGAAGGAGAAGCCACTATGGACTGGATGGAACAAGAGCAAGAAAGAGGTATTACCATAACTTCCGCCGCCACCACTTGTTACTGGCAAGAACATCAAATTAATATAATTGATACGCCGGGGCATGTTGATTTTACGGTAGAGGTTGAAAGATCCTTGAGAGTTCTTGATGGAGGAGTGGTTGTCTTTGATGGAAAGGAAGGAGTGGAGCCACAATCGGAAACAGTTTGGCGACAAGCTGATAAATACAATGTTCCCAGAGTATGTTTTATCAATAAGATTGACAAAGAGGGAGCAAATTTTGAAGTTGCTTTAACTTCCATTCATGACAGATTGTCTCCTAACGCCGTTGCCATCCAGTATCCAATCGGCGAAGGAGATGCTTACAAAAATCAAGAATCCAATCCGGAAGCGGTGGGGGTAATTGATTTGATTAAAATGAAAGCCGTTTATTTCAAGGGAGATAACGGTATGAATATTGAAGAGAAGGATATTCCCGCCGACTTAAAAAGTGTGGCCGAAGAATGGCGAGAGAAAATGATAGAAAAAATTTCCGAACTGGATGATGAGATAATGGAAAAGTATTTGGGTGGAGAAGATATTACCGAAGAAGAAATTCATCGGGTAATCCGAAAAGGAACAATTGCCGGAGATATTTATCCCATAATGGTTGGGTCGGCTTTTAAAAATGTCGGTGTTCAAAAAGTTTTGGATGCGGTTGTTTCTTACTTGCCTTCGCCGATTGACATTCCGGCTATGGAAGGGGAGTTGGTCAACGAGCCGGGAAAAAAAGTTACTCGAGAGGCGAAAGATGATGAAAAATTGACCGCTTTGGCTTTCAAGATAGCCACCGATCCTTTTGTGGGACAACTATCGTTCTTTAGAATTTATGCCGGAACTATCAAAGCCGGATCATATATTTATAATTCCTCCAAAGGGAAAAAAGAGCGGGTGGGGCGTATTCTAAGAATGATGTCCAATGATCGTGAAGAGGTTGAAGAAATGTATGCCGGAGATATCGGAGCTTTGGTGGGAATGAAATATACCGGAACCGGAGATACTTTATGCACGGAAGACGAACCGATTATTTTGGAGAACATAGAATTTCCCGAGCCGGTAATCTCCGTAGCCATTGAACCGAAAACAAAAGCGGATCAGGAGAAAATGGCGGTTGCTTTAAGTAAGTTGGCGGAAGAAGACCCGACTTTTCAGGTGCGAACTGATGAGGACACCGGACAAAATATCATTTCCGGTATGGGAGAATTGCATTTGGATATTATTATTGATCGAATGAAGAGAGAATTTAAAGTTGAAGCCAATATTGGTAAGCCCCAAGTTGCCTACCGAGAAACCATTAAGAAAATGGCGGAAGCGGAAGGTAAATTCGTTAAACAGTCCGGTGGTCGTGGACAGTATGGACACTGTTGGTTGCGAGTTGAGCCGAATGAAGAAGGAAAAGGATTTGAGTTTATTGATGAGATTAAGGGAGGAGTTATTCCTCAGGAATATATTCCGGCAGTTGAAAAGGGTGTGGCTGAAGCGATGAATAATGGTGTTTTGGCCGGTTATCCGATTGTGGATGTCAAGGTTACTCTCTATGACGGTTCTTATCATGATGTGGATTCTTCCGAGGCAGCTTTTAAAGTGGCCGGTTCTATGGCTCTGAAAGCAGCTTTAAAGAAAGCGGATCCGGTTATTTTGGAACCGATAATGAAAGTTGAAGTTACCACCCCGGAGCAGTTTATGGGTGATGTGGTAGGTGATTTAAATGCTAAGCGAGGACAAATTGATGAGATGATTGATAAGGGTGCCGGTAATGCGGTTGTTAAGGTTATTCAAGCGAAAGTTCCTTTGGCGTCTCTGTTTGGTTACGCTACGCAGTTAAGGTCAATGACTCAAGGACGGGCAAGTTATGCTATGGAATTTGATCATTATGCGGAAGTTCCGGCAAACATTGCCGAAGAAATAAAATCCGGCGAAAGAAAATAATTTTTCAATTTTTATTTCGCAGAAAATTTGACTTTTTTCTTTGGGCTGGGTATAATAATATAAGTAATGAGATTTATATCTCAATTAATAAAATAATTAATTAAATAAAAAAGTGCCTCAGTGGTGGGTTATATCCATTGAAGTACTGTGAATAAACAAATGGGAGATACATTTGACAGAAGTAAGCCCCATGTAAATGTGGGAACAATTGGTCATGTTGACCATGGTAAGACAACTCTTACCGCCGCTATTCTACATGTCTTGTCTATGAAAGGACAGGCTGAAGAAAAGAATGTTGATGAAATCGACAAAGCTCCGGAAGAGAAAGAGCGAGGGATAACTATCGCTACCGCTCACTGTGAGTATAATTCGGAAAAAAGACATTATGCTCATGTTGATTGTCCGGGACATGCCGACTACATCAAAAATATGATTACCGGAGCCGCTCAGATGGACGGAGCAATCTTGGTAGTTTCCGCAACTGACGGACCAATGCCTCAAACCAGAGAGCATATTTTGCTTGCTAAGCAAGTTGGTGTACCGGAAATCGTGGTTTTCATTAACAAGACTGATCAAGTTGATGATCCTGATTTAATTGAATTGGTTGAGGAGGAAATTAGAGAGCTGTTGAGTAAATATGAATTTGACGGTGAAAATGCCGCTATTATTAAGGGTTCAGCTATCAAAGCCCTTGAAGCCAAGAGCGCTGACGATGAAGCCGCTAAACCGATTTTGGAATTGATTGATGCTTTGGATGAAAAAATTCCAACTCCAAAAAGAGATGTTGATAAACCTTTCTTACTACCGATTGAAGACATTTTCTCCATTGAAGGACGAGGAACTGTTGTTACCGGTAGAATTGAAAGAGGAAAAATTAATATCAATGATGAAGTGGAGGTTGTCGGTTTGCGAGATTTGCAAAAAACAACTGTTACCGGTATTGAGATGTTTAATAAAGAATTGGATCACGGTGAAGCCGGAGACAATGCCGGAATTTTGTTGCGAGGATTAAAGAAGGAAGATGTGGAAAGAGGGCAAGTTCTTGCCGAACCGGGCTCAATTACTCCTCACACCGAATTTGACAGTGAGGTATATATCTTAACCAAAGATGAAGGTGGACGACACACTCCTTTCTTCAAAGGTTATAAACCGCAATTCTATATCCGAACAACCGATGTAACCGGTGATGTTACTCTTCCGGAAGGAACGGAAATGGTTATGCCCGGAGATACCGTTAACCTTGGTGTTAAATTGGTACAACCCGTAGCTATGGAAGAAGGAATGCGATTTGCTATCCGTGAAGGTGGTAAAACCGTTGGAGCCGGAGTGGTAACAAAAATTATTAAATAATTTTTGTAAGCCAAGATATTAATTTCAGAGCATTAGTTTATGCTTCATACATAAATTGATAGATGAAAGATATTGAATAAAAATAAAGTTGGTTTTAAAAACATAAAAACAACTTTCTAAATAAATCAAAAACCGCCATCCGGCGGTTTTTGATTTATTTGAGTGAGGTGAAAATGGGATTGCAATATTATTGGAGTTACCGTTTATTTCTTATTCCAATATATTCACAAGAAAACTTTTCATCCCCATTTGGTAACCCCGCTACTATTTCGCTTGTACTTATAGTATCACCATTACGCGATAGGTATGAATAATATTTGTTGATTTTAATGAAAAGATTTTAACTTTTTTATCAACCGATCTATCAACCATCCCAAATAATATACAAGCACGCTATTGAAAGCTACAAGAACGAAAAAAACAAAAATTGAGTCGTTAATAATCCCTCCTAATAGAAATGCCCAGGGCATAATTGGCAAAAGTAAAATCAGTCCACAATACATACCGCTACAAGTATACGCATAAATCCAAACAATTAGTGTAACTGCTAAATATAACAACACAAAGGTTGTGCCAATTTTTGATTTCTTCATATTTTTGATTTTATTGATAAGATAATATACTTAGTATTCTTGCAAGTGGTATTTTAGTGGTATTTTATTGCACGCAATATTTTATAAAGTAATATAAAATAAAATATAGGAAAACAAAGCGCAACGGTAAGTTGTGTACGCTAAGCATCCAGGCGACCGTGTCTTCTTGGGTTTTGAAACAGTAATCTAATCAACAATTTTATGTTGTTCGGGGGTCCATTTTGGAGCATTGACTAAAGATAGAAATAATTGGTTTCCTTCAACCCAATATACTTCTCTTTTTTCAAAAAAATATACATCTCCTTTACTAATTTCAAAATCTCCTTTTTCAGAATGAACAATTCCGGAGCCGGAAATTACAAAATAAATTTCTTCACACCCTAAATTGGTTACTCTTTTCTGCTCTGGATAACGACCATTAATTAATGCGGTTGCATAACTAAATTTTTGGCTTGGAAATTCATATTCCCAAACTGTGCAGTCTTTTGAATTTTTATGTTTTACTGATTCCGATTTTTTAATTAACATAGTGTTAAGATTTTGAAATTAGTATATAAATGTTGTTGCTGTTTTGAAATTTCATCTAACGTTTCAGTATATGCGATGTTTTGCGGAACGCAGTGGGGAAGATAGGGGAGAGCGACGGCAGGAGCGAACCGCATACGCTGTGTTGTGTGAGGGTTATTTTTCCGTAGAGTAACGGAGGAAAAATAAAGTGCAACGACCCCGAAGCGTATTTTTTAATAATTTTTCTATTCTTTATTATTTTGTTGAAGAATTTTATCATTATTTGAAATTTTTATTTTTTTATAAATCAAATGAATTTTTTTAATTTTCTCAGATGGTCTTAAACGCCTTTTTAAATAATCTTGACCTTCATTTTCAGACCCTTGCATGCCAAATAATTTGATATTTGGATATTCTTTTATTACAAAATTCATACTTTGATATACAAGATATTTCATTAAATTTCTTTCATATTTACAAATAACCATATTATAAAAACAGATATCACTTACAGGGGTTAAAAAAGAAATTCCGATTAACTTATTATTTTCTATATGCTGTAATCTTATTTTATTTTTAATACTTTTATCAAAGAAAAAAGTATGAGCGTTATAAACTTCATGTGCATAATCAGTACCTTTGTTTTCGCAGTATTTAGAAAAATTTAATAGTATATTTTTACTATCAAAATCATATTTATTTTTGTATTCTTCAGTGAAAATTTTTCTTTTTTTAATAAATGATTTAATTTGTCTTTGTATATCATTTTTAAAATCCATTTTTTCAACTGTTTCGGTGGATACATTATATTGTGGGAATGAATTATCATCCATTTTTGAATATTTGCTCCATGGTGTTGTCTTTAATTCAAAACCATTTTTTATCCACCACTTTAATTCATTTACATCAACATTTTTTAAAATAATATTTCTTATATTATGATTTTTATTCAACTTTTTACAAAAATCTACGATTAACTTTTTTCTATTTAATCCTAGTGAATTAACAATTACAATATCTTTCTTACGATATGTATAATACACAATTGAAGAAAAACCCTGTTTAGTGTAAATATTATTTCTTGTACTTTGAATAATATATGGCCAATTATTCTCAAATGCACCTAAGTTTATATTAGGTGTTTGATATAAAAAATTATAAAATTCTTCTTCACGATTCATGTTTCAGTATTATGTAAAAAATAACTTCGGTTCAATATTTTAACCGAACACTTTACCAATTATTCTAGCAAAAGCTTCTTGTGGCGTCAACCAGTTTAAAGTTTTTCTTGGTCTGGTATTTAACAAATTTTGAACTTTTTTAATTTGATACCTGGATACTTTATTAAAATCAGTTCCTTTGGGAAAATATTGTCTAACAAGTCCATTAGTATTTTCATTTGTTCCTCTTTGCCAAGGAGAACGAGGGTCGGCAAAACACACTTTAACTCCGGTCATTTTAGTAATAATATGGTGTTGAGCCATTTCTGTAAGAATCCCTAGCGTTATTTACATTTTTAAGATATCATAAATGATAACTTTTAAATGAAATAACATGACAATACACAAAAACACTAAATTAACCCCGTTACAAAGAAAAAAATTTATAACGACTTTTAACCCAGGGCGTTGACTTAACAGTTGCGTCCTTTTTTTATACGAGCAAAAAATAATTTGAAAGAAAATTTCGCCTAATGGGCGGCGGTATATCTGAAGTTTTACGGAGCAAGCTTGCTTGCGAAGTAAAATTTCAGATATACCGAGTTATCCGAAGTCGCGAACGCGACGAGGATAACGAGGCGGAGCCGCCGCCCATTATCCAAAATCGCGTGAGCGATTTTGGATAACGTTTCGGCATATCTGAAGTTGCGATAGCAATTTGGGGGAGCATTTTTCGGAGAAAAGTGCGAACCAGATATGCCGTGTTGTACGATGTAATGAAAAGTTTTTAATTTTGCGATAATAAAATTATTTGGGGCAATTTTTATTTTTTTCCACAATTTGGACAATGAGATAAATATCTGATTTTTAGATTTCCGCAATTTTCACATTTTTCTTTTAGTTGTAATCCACAATTTGGACAAAAATTATGATGAGAATCTAAAACGAAAGAACACCCTGGACATTTATTGTCTTTTAATCTTCTGATTGCCACTTTCGCTGGATCAAAAACTTTTTTCTGAATGTAATATACAATTCCACCGAAAAGCCCGATTACAAGAATTACAGAACCATAATAAATTACATAACGCAAAAACGGTAGTTCCCAGAAAAATTTGAAAATTCTACCGAGCCATTCTTTTGGAAGAATATCGTAAAGAAAAACTCCGATAACTTGAAGAAAAAGAATTGAAAAGGCTGTTGTTACTGCTGTTAAGATAATTGTGTAAGGACTATTTTTTCTCTTTAATCTTAAATAGAAATAAATTGAAAATGCAAAAAATGGCAGAACAAAAGCCAACGTAAGCAAAAATATTTTAAACTTGTACCATGCCTTTTTAGTTTGATAATAATCTTGTGCCTCATTGTAGCTTTGTTCTAACGAATCTACTGAACTGGTAATTTGAGAAATAATGAGGTTTCTTTGCTCTTCAGATGAGCTAATTTTATTTTTAAAACTACTGATTTGAGATCTTGAATTTGTAATTTGATTTTTAATTCCAGATTTATCCATTATTACGTTTTCGCCAGCCATTTTTTCTTGCAAACTCAAGTCATAATCTTTACTTAATCTCTGAATATCATTTTCTAAATTTCTAATTTCTTTTTCATTTGATCTAATACCCTTATTTAAAGAAGAGATTTTTTGAAGCTGTGGTTTAATACTATTGAACTTTGCATCTAATTTGAATTTTTTATCTATCTCACTAAAACCGCTATAATTTGGGCAATTCAAATAAGTTAAGTTTTCAAGATTACTAACTGAACTTAAAATACAATAAGATGGAGAAATTGGTTTTTCTGGAATTTTTTTTAAATCAGAAAAAATAGTTTCCCCAACGCCAATAATAAAAATTACCATTATAATTAGGAGAATGTATCCTAATTTTGATGTTTTTTTCTCACTTACTTCCTCGTAAGAATTTTGAGAATTTTTGTAAACCTTTTTTTCAGGTTGTTGTTTGTTTTGTAGATTCATAATTTTATATGATTAAAGAATAAAAATTACCACAAATTAATTTCTGTAAGAAATTATAAAACTTTTCATTATTTCGTACAATGGGCGGCGGTATATCTGAAGTTTTACGGAGCAAGCTTGCTTGCGAAGTAAAATTTCAGATATACCGAGTTATCCGAAGTCGCGAACGCGACGAGGATAACGAGGCGGAGCCGCCGCCCATTATCCAAAATCGCGTGAGCGATTTTGGATAACTCGTTTTTATCCGAAATATATTTCGTGATAAAAGCAAAATATTGCCAAAATGCGAATAATTTTCTTTGTACCACTATTAAAACTATATCACACAGTTTAGTCAAAATCAACAACACTGAAGTAACATCAAGGTTCAACCCCGCTGTTATTTAGTTGCTCGGTGTTAGCAATATTACTAAAAATCATTGCCAAGCGGGAAATAAATGGTATGATAAAAATACTGGAAGAATTATCTCTACCTATCGGTAATACGAATCATATCTATTAATTTAAAAAATTACGGCTTTCGAAATGGTAGGGTAGAGAAATTCTTGATTTTGCTCAAAATTTTTAATCTTTATTTTAAGTGACTTTTGAAATATTGATTTTCTAATGCTATGAATTATGATTTGGAAAAAGAATACTAGTATCCGGTAAAGATAATTATAAAGTTGTTAAAGAAGTAATTATGAAAAACATCAGAAATTTTTGTATCATCGCGCATATTGATCATGGGAAGTCCACTTTGTCGGACCGGCTTTTGGAAGTTACCGGAACGGTGGAGAAGCGAGAAATGAAAGAGCAATTACTTGACCAGATGGATTTAGAAAGGGAACGAGGAATTACGATTAAGTTGCAACCGGTGCAAATGAAATATAAAGAATTTGTTTTAAATTTAATAGACACTCCCGGACATGTTGATTTCGCTTATGAAGTTTCGCGGTCTCTCGCTGCGGTGGAAGGAGCGGTTCTTCTGGTTGATGCTACCCAAGGAGTGCAGGCTCAAACTTTAACAAATTTATATTTTGCCTTAGAGCAAGATTTGGAAATCATTCCCGTTTTAAATAAAATTGACCTACCCAATGCCGATGTGGAAAAAGTGAAAAAAGAGATTGTTCACATCCTGGGCTGTTCGGAAGAGGAGATTTTGGCGGTTAGCGGAAAGACCGGTGAGGGTGTGGAGGATTTGTTGCGGGCAATTGTGGAGCGTGTACCGGCACCGAAAGGGAAGTTAAAAGATTATGAAACGGGAGAGCCGGAACCGCTAAGAGCTTTAATCTTTGATAGTGTTTACGATTCTTATAAGGGTGTCTTGGCTTATGTGCGGATTGTGGATGGAGAAATTAAGAAGGGTGAAAAATTGAAGATGTTGGCAACCGGCGGGGAGAGTAATGTGGTGGAACTGGGGCATTTCGCTCCCAAATATGTTTCTTGTGACAAATTGTCTGCCGGCGACATCGGGTATATTGCCACCGGATTTAAAAGTGTTAAGGAATGTAAGGTGGGGGATACCATTACGACTGCAACTGCGTTGCAGTCGTCACGGAAGGATGCGGAAGAGACGCGGACCGACGCGGAATTGCGACTGCGTCGCTACGGAAAGGATGTGAAAGAGACGCTAAGCGGTACGGAAATTGAACCCCTGCCCGGTTATGCGGAGGTGAAGCCGATGGTTTATGCCAGTTTTTATCCGGTTGACGGTGGGGAGTATAATACGATGAGAGACGCCTTAGACAAATTAACTTTAAACGACAGTGCTTTTACCTTTGAGCCGGAAAGCAATCAGGCCTTGGGTCGGGGATTTCGTTGTGGATTTTTGGGGCTATTGCATTTGGAGATTATTCAAGCCAGATTGGATCGGGAGTTTAATATTCAACCGACTATCACCACACCCAGCGTGGTTTACCGAGTGCATAAAAAAAATACCGATGAGATTTTAGATATTTATTCGCCAACCGAATTACCCGATCCTTCCCAGATTAATTTTATAGAAGAGCCCTTTGTAAAACTGGAAATAATTACTCCCGCTCAATACTTGGGTAATGTTATGGAGTTGACCGGTAATATTCGGGCGGAATATAAAAGTACCGATTACATTGACACGGAACGAGTGCAATTGGTTTTTGAAGCTCCTCTGATGGAAGTGGTGGTTGATTTTCACGATCAGTTAAAAAGTGTTTCATCCGGTTACGCTTCTATGAGTTATGAGCCGATTGATTATCGAGCCAGCGATTTGGTTAGAATTGATATTTTGGTAGCGGGCGATAAGGTGGATGCTTTTTCCAGAATTGTTCCTCGGGAAAGAGCATTTAGTGAAGGAAAAACTATTGTGGAAAAATTAAAAGAAATTTTACCAAGACAAAATTTTGTGGTGGCGATACAAGCGGTTATCGGTGGCAAGGTGATTGCCCGAGCGACTCTAAGTGCTTTTCGTAAAGATGTTACCGCTAAACTTTACGGGGGGGATGTAACCAGAAAAAGGAAGTTATTGGAAAAACAAAAGAAAGGAAAAAAGAAAATGGCTCAAAGCGGGAAGGTGGAAATCCCTCCGGAAGCGTTTTTGAAAGTTTTACGAAAGTAAATATAACGGCGACGGCGTTGCCGTCGCCGTTAACATCAACCGGTATAAATAATAATCAAATTTAATTTGACAACTTTTTTTAATTTATATACACTAAAAAACTCACTTGAAAAGTGAGTTTTAATTTTTTAAATAGCAAAAAATATGTCACAATTAAAAACGGGGGAAAATGATTCAATTGTGAAATGGCCAAGGGGAGAAAAACAGGAGGAGGGGAAGCCGGAAATATTAAAAGAGGAGAAACTGGCAGGGATGCTTATTTCGGAAATAGATACGGCAACTGATTTGAAGGGTGTGAATATTTATAATTTTTTTCCTTTATTGGTTGTTAGTGGAAGGGTGGATAAGGCAGTGGCTCTTATAAATAATTATGAGAATAATCAGAAATGTTTGGATTATGCGGAATTGTTGGTGGAAGTTTGTTTTCAGGAAGATAAACCGACAGAGGCTTGGCGGGTTTTTCAGGAATATGTTGATAGGGGGGCAAGTCTTGCTTTTTGGCGTAGTTTTTGTTTGGAATTGGCGAAAAAGGGGGATGACAATTTAATCACCGAAGTTATTGAATTTGCATCAGACAGGGAATCGGCAGTTAT
>Ga0256914_1002025_pt1 | contig 17302 bp, 16 predicted proteins | sample HulkmetaG_FD_191571 | JGI IMG/M metagenome (GOLD analysis project Ga0256914, IMG submission 191571) | Hydrothermal chimney microbial communities from Main Endeavour vent field at the Juan de Fuca Ridge, Pacific Ocean - Hulk | ecosystem: Environmental > Aquatic > Marine > Hydrothermal vents ... | reverse complement strand
GTCAACTGTTTGAGGTTGACAGGGACTACACGCTTTTCGCGGGGTGAAACAGCGTGCTTTTTGGGCTTGGCGGCCCCCGGAGGGGTGCTCCGGGGACCTTAGAATGAGCCGGGAGGGGATCGAACCCCCGACCCGCGGATTAAAAGTCCGCTGCTCTACCAACTGAGCTACCGGCCCATGAACAATGTTTAGTTTAGCACAAAATCAGGCCCAAAACAAAAAAACAGCATAAAAAACAACCAAACCGCAGACTTGCCCAAAGCGATGCCCATGAAGATGGCGACACAACAAGACGCTAAGTCCATCCCCCTGGACTTGTTGCATCGCCGAGACGCTCCATTTTCACCCTGTGGCCCCTTCGTCTGTTTGGAAGACAGCCGATCAAAGCATCAAGACCTGCTTTTTGGAACAAAAACGTTACACATCAGGTAATAAACCTCTTCGTCCTTTCGTCAACCTTCATCTCTGTTCGTTATTTCTCTGGAGTTTCCGGTGGCTGCATTGCGAATCAGCTTTGCTTGGGGACTGGGCTAACCGTCAGTGATTTAGTTGTTTGGAAGGCTTTTGCCCCCAGTTTTCAATAATACCTTTTCTACGATGGTGGGCGATGAAGGACGATAGGGCGACAAAGCCGTGTCCTATCGATATATCGACGCAGACCGCCATATCGAAACGGCGGTCTGCATGATTTTATCTTCGCTTAAGCGGGAAGGAACCCCTCCTCCAGCAATTCCTGGCGCAGCTTTTCGTATCCCTTATCCTCCAGCTCGGCCATGAACTTCTCCGCCTCCATCGCGGCCATGGCGCCCTGGCCCACACTGGTGGACACCTGCTTGAAGCGATGATCCTGAATCTCGCCTGCCGCAAACACGCCCGGCACGCTGGTGTGACCGAAGCGGTTGGTGATGACGTAGCCGTCGGGATCCATGGCCACCTGACCCTTGACGATATTACTGTTGGGAATGTGGCCGATGAAGATGAAAACGCCATCGGTGCGGAAATCGCTGACCTCGCCAGACTTCACGTTTTTCAGCGTCACCGAAGCCACCGCGCCGTTCTCGCCTGCGTTGATGCTGGTCACAATGGTATCCCAGATGAATTCGATCTTGTCATTCTCGAATGCACGCTTTTGCAAAATCTTGCTGGCCCGCAGCTCGTCACGGCGGTGGATGATGGTAACCTTGCTGGCAAAACGAGTCAGGAACAGGCCCTCTTCCAAGGCGCTGTCACCGCCGCCGACCACCACAACTTCTTTATCCTTGAAGAAGAAACCATCACAGGTGGCGCAATAGCTGACGCCGCGGCCGGTCAGTTCCGCCTCGCCTGGCACCTGCAACTTGCGAGGGGTTGCGCCCATGGCCAGGATGATGGATTCAGCCTTGTATTCCTTCTCGAACTGAGTGCGCAGGGTGAAGGGATGCTGAGATAAGTCCAGCTCCAACACGTGGTCATACTCGACTCGCGTGCCGAACTTTTCGGCCTGTTTCTGAAATCGTTCAGCAAGATCTGTGCCGCTCAGGCCTTCGGGGAAGCCGGGATAATTTTCGATCTCGTAGGTCAGGGCCACCTGGCCGCCGATATCGTTCCCGGTGAAGAGAATTGGGTTCAGCTGGGCGCGGGCGGTATAGAGCCCCGCGGTAAAACCGGCGGGACCGCCGCCGATGATAATTACTTTTTCGACTTTATCTTTATCTGGCTGGTCGGAAGGAACAACGAACATGGACATATTAATTCACCGTTTTTCGTGAGATGTATGGGGATTTGAAATGATTGCGTTTGGGATTCTGGCGCGCGGCAAGAGACCGTTTCACCACTGCTATTGGACGCGATGAGCGCCAGAAAGGTTACGATCGCAGGCCCGGTTTATCCATCTCGCCCAATGCAGCCATGGTCAGCGTCACCAGAGCGATGGCCGCGGTTTCGGTGCGCAAAACACGCGGGCCCAGCGTCACCGTCATCACGCCCGCAGACCGGGCTTTCATCACCTCTTCTGGCTCAAACCCGCCCTCTGGCCCCACGAACAACGTCACGGGCCAGGACGCCTCGGCCAGCGCCGCCCGCACTGGCTGCTCAGCCATCACAGCCGGCAAAATTCCCATTCCCTGCACGCCAGCCAACGCCTCATCAAAGCTAATCGGAGTCAGCAACAGCGGCAACTTTCCCCGGCCGCTCTGCTCCGCGGCCTCGCGGATGATGCGCCGCCAGCGTTTCCAACGCCCCTCTCCGGGCTGCCGCCGCAACGTCCGTTTGGTGATGATGGGTTGGAACGTGGTCACGCCCAGCTCTGTGCCCTTTTGCAGCACCCACTCGAAACGCTCGCCTTTGCTGATGGCCTGGCATAAAACCAACTCGCCCGCGGGCTCGCCTTCTGCAACCATCCGCTCTAAGATGCGCCCGCCCGCCTGGCCCTTCTCTACATGAGTCAACGCCACCCGAAACGCGTTGCCTCGACCATCCAGCGCCAACACCTCTTCGCCCCGATGCAATCGCAACACCGATCGAATCTGCCGGGCGATGTCGGGCGGGAAGGTCACTTGCTCGCCGTGAAAAGCATCAGGAGAAAGAAAAAATCGGTGCACCATCCCACCTTCCACGTTACCCTTTCCTCGCAGCCAGCGCCACCCAATCGCCATCACTCACCTCATCCACCACCATCATGCCTGTGGCTCGCAGCGCCAATTCCACCACATCCCGCCGCTGTTTGATGATGCCCGAGAGCATGAGAACGCCGTCCGGGGCCACGCGCTCATTCAGATTCTCGTGCAACAGCAGGTTAGCGATAACATCGGCCAGGATGTTGGCCAATACCAGATCATACCGGCCCGAATCCATCACAGATCCCACCAGTAGGGTGATCTGATTCCGCACCTGGTTGAGACGGGCGTTCTCCTCGGCCGTGCGCACCGCCTCCGGATCGATATCGGTGGCGACAACCCGACTTGCGCCCAGCTTCACCGCGGCAATGGAGAGAATGCCCGATCCTACACCCACATCCAAAACCGTTGACCGGGGTCGGATGTATTTTTCCAACAGACGCAAAGCAAGCTGGGTGGAAGGATGCGTGCCGGTGCCGAAGGCCATGCCCGGGTCCAGTTTGATGAGCACATCCCCCGCCTGCAACGGCGGTTCTTCCCATGATGGAGCGACGATGATACGCTGGCCGATGCGCAATGTGTGATAATGTCGCTTCCACGCCTCTGCCCAATCCTCAGTCGCAAGATGCTTGACGCGGGGCTCGCCGAAAAAATCAGCGTAGGGCTGACGGGGCAATTCCTGCAAAATGTCCTCGATAAGGCGGGCGTGCTCAGGCGTGTCAGAAAGATAGCCGCGCAGCAGCGTCTGAGCGTGATCCCGTTCACCATACGGCCCGAAACCGCTGACTTCCACCACCACGCCGCCATGAAAGTGGGGATTGAGCCAGGTGACCGCAGCCTGCACCGACTCAGCCGTGGGATCGGGCGTGGCAACGGGCAAGATAAATTCGAGAAGATCGGTCATGGCAATGTTACAGGCCCAGGGCCTCTTTCATCCGGTCGAAGAAGCCACCTTGCTCGCCGCGGTCCTCCACCGGGACAGGAGAAAGGGTCTCGGCCAGACGCCCGAACAGCTCCTTTTGCTCCTCAGATAGCTCTGACTGCTTGGGGATGCGCACATTGACGGTGATGAGCATGTCGCCACGGCCGCTGCCCCGCAGATGAGGCACGCCCAGCCCGCGCAGGCGCAATACCTTGCCCGGCTGCGTTCCCGGCGGAATCTTCACCAGTTTGGGGCCGTCCAAAGTAGGCACTTCCACCTCCGCGCCCATCACCGCCTGGGCGATGTTGATGGGCAGCTCCAGCAGGATGTCGTCATCCACCCGCTGGAAAAGCTTGTGGGGCTTGACGCTGAGGAAAACATACAAATTGCCCGGTTGTCCCCCGCGTTGGCCTGGTTCGCCTTCGCCCGGCAGGCGGATGCGCGTGCCATCCTGCACTCCGGCCGGGATCTTCACCCGCAGCCGTCGCGTCACCTCCACCTGACCCGTGCCATGACACTCGCGGCAGGGCGTGGTCACGATCTCTCCTGTGCCCTTGCAGCGGGGACAGGTGGTGACATTGACGAAAGTGCCGAAGATGGTCTGCTGACGCTGGCGCACCTGGCCCATGCCGTTGCAGGTGGGGCATTTCATGGGGTGGGTGCCAGGCTCAGCGCCTGAGCCATGACAGCGGGGGCAGGTCTCATGGCGGGTGATCTCGATTTCCTTCTCCGCCCCCATCACCGCTTCTTCGAACTCGATGGTAAGATCGTAGCGGATATCTGCGCCACGCATGGGGCCGTGCCGTTTTCCTCTACCCCGGCCAAAGCCGAAGCCCGCACCAAAAATCTCCTCGAAAATATCGCCGATATCGGTGAAGCCGCCACCTGCGGGCCCATAGCCGCCGCCACCTGCCGCGCCCGAAACGCCGGCATGCCCGAAACGATCATAGGCTGCGCGCTTTTGGTCATCTCCCAGCACCTCATACGCCTCATTGATTTCCTTGATGCGCACATCTGCATCTGGGCCATCATAAATGTCTGGGTGATACCTCTTCACCAATTTGCGATAGGCGCGTTTGATCTCATCGGCGGACGCCGTGCGTGATACGCCTAAAATCTCGTAATAATCTCGTTTAGCCATAAATTATTTGCTGTTGAAATGATTTCGATGACGATGAAGTGTTGAGCGCCAGCCTGGACGCGTCGATAACCTGCGTCAAACAACAGGACATCACGCATTGCATTTGACGCTGCTACAGCCCGCGTCAGGTTGTGGCGCCGACCTTCATCAGATGCGATGAATTGCCATTCGAATTGCCTGCACGTTTAATGAGACGCAGAAACGTCGACAGAGGTTTCATCTTCCTCATCATCTTCTTCACCCCAACTGATGATCCACACGCTCAGGCCCGCCAGGGCCACGGTGGCCGCGGCCAGGGCCAGCCATTGCGTGGCTGTAAAGCCCACATGCCGGGCAGAGAAGTAGAGGATGATCAACATCCCGATGGCCAGGATGATGAAAGAGATGAGATTGGGGTGGTCGTTCCAGAGTTTTTTCATACTTGGGTTAGGGAGAACGAAGAGATAATTCAATCGTTTTGGATGATTTTATTGATGGACAGGGCCTTTTCGACCGGAGACAGTGGAAGCTCAATTTTCATTCTGTCTTTCAGTTTCCGGCTTCGGGCTGCCTGTTTGATGCCGTTTCAGCATCTCCGCCCACGCCTCGGTCACCCGGGCCTCCAGCGTGTCGAGATCGCTATCGTTGACGATGACGACATCGGCCTTTGAGGCTTTCCATTCCTGGGAGCTCTGGGAACGCATGCGGCTGCGGGCCTGGCGCTCGCTCATGCCGCGGGTGTCCATCAGGCGGGCGATCTGCACCTCTTCGGGCGCAGTCACCACCCAGATTTCATCGCAGATGGATTTGAGCTCGCCTTCCAGCAGCTTGATGGCTTCAATGACCACGACGGGCGCATCAGCGGCCTCGATTTCTGCCTGCACGGCCCGCTCCACCGCGGGATGCACGATGGCTTCCAACTGGGCCAGCTTATCGGGAATGGCAAAGACGATGTTGGCCAGATGCCGGCGGTTGATGGAGCCATTCGACAGCAGGATTTCCGGGCCAAAGGCGGCGACAACCCCGTCGTAGGCCAGTCCGCCAGGCTGCATCACGCCATGCGCGACTTTGTCCGCGTCGACGGTGTGCGCGCCCAGCTTGCGCAAAAGCTCCAGCACCGTGCTTTTGCCCACGCCAATGTTGCCGGTGAGGCCGATGATGATGGGAGAGGATGAGGAATTCGGTGGCATGAGGTGAGTGGAGTAAAGAATTTATGTCGTCGAACCGTGAACTATCAGCCATTGTATCACACCAGGGCGGCCCAGGACTCGATGAGTTCTTCCATCTCGCGCTCCACGGCCTGATAGCGTTCGCCCAGGCGTTGGACTTCCTCCACCCGTTGGGCCAGGCTGGCCTCTTCGAGCTGTTGCGTAATCACTTCCAGCTCTTTTTCCAGGGCGTGGATTTGATCTTCCAGGGCCTGGGCCTGCTGCTGGCGTTTTTCTTCTTCCTTGCGTTGGCGCCGGGCCTCTTTCGATTTTTCGCGATGGCGCTGGTTAGCCCGCTTGATCTCGGTAGTCACCTGCTTTTCCGATCTGGCGGCTTCGCGAGCCGCGATGTAGGCGGAGTAGTTGCCCTTCCACGCCCGCAGGCGCTTCTCGTTCACATCGATGGCCCACACCTGGGTGGCGATGCTATCGATGAGATAGCGGTCGTGGGAGACCAGCAGCACCGTGCCGTTGAAGTCTCGCAGCATGGCCTCAAGCACCTCCTGAGATTCGATATCCAGGTGGTTGGTGGGCTCGTCCAGCACCAGAAAGTTGACCTCCTGGCGGCTGAGGCGGGCCAGAGCCAGGCGGCTGCGCTGGCCGCCGCTGAGGGTGTCGATGGTTTTGAACACATCGTCACCGGTGAAGAGGAAGCGGGCCAGGAAGGCCCGGGCTTCGCCGATGGTCAGGCGGGGGTCCGCCTGCATCAAAGAGTCGAGCACGGTCATGGTCGGGTCCAACGCATCCTGAATTTGGGCCAGATAGCCGATGCGGACGCTGGCCCCCACCCGCAAACTGCCCTCCAACGGTGAAATCTCGCCCAGCAGGGTGCGGATGAAGGTGGTCTTGCCCGAGCCATTGGGCCCGACCAGGCCCGCGCGCTCGCCCCGTTTGAGCAGAAGATCATCGGAACGGAAGAGCAGCAGGTCGTCGGGAGCAGGGGGGGCGGGGGCCTCGTACACATACCCGCCCGAACGCTGTTTGCGAATGGGGGGCATGGGCCGGGCCCGATAGCCGATGGCCAGTCCTGCGGTGGCCAGCACCAGTTCGCCGCTGCGAATGCGGCTGACCATCTGCAAACGCATGGTCTGACGTTGTTTGGGCGGGGTCAGGCGTTGGCGTTGCAGCAGCCGCTCCAGCCGGGTGCGGCGGCCCTTGGCCTGACGGCTATTCTGTCCGGCGATGTTGCGGCGGATGTAGTCGGTTTCTTTGGCGATGAGGGCTTGCTGGGCCTCGTATTCCTTCTGCATCTGTTCCAGGCGCTGGGCCCGTTGCAACAGATAGGCGCTGTAATTGCCTCGATACACCGTCAGCGTTCCCCACATCATCTCCCAGATGCGGGTCATCACTTTGTCCAGGAAGTAACGATCGTGGGAGACCACCACCATCGCCCCATCCCATTTCAGAAGCACGCTCTCCAGCCATTCGATGGCGGCCAGGTCCAGATGATTGGTGGGCTCATCCAGCAACAGCAGATCGGGCTTTTGCAACAGGATTTTGGCCAGCAGCGCCCGGGTGCGCTGACCGCCGCTGAGCTGGGCCAGGGGCTGCTCGAAGCTCTCAGGCTTGAAGCCCAGGCCCGTCAGGGTCAAGCGAATGCGGATAGGATAATCGTAGCCGCCCCGGGTCTCGAACGCGTGCTGGCGGTTGGCGTAGGCTTCCAGCGCAGCCTCGGCCACTGCAGGATCGGGGTGCGCCATACGTTCTTCCAACTCGGCCAGCTTCTTTTCCTCGGCGATGAGATCGCTGAACACCTCCAACATATCCTGCCACAGGGTCTTGTCGCCCGGCTCCGGAGGAATTTGGGGCAGGTAGCCGATGGTCAGTCCCCGGCGGCGATGCACCTTGCCCGCGGTAGGCTCCAGCTCGCCCGCCAGGATGCGGAGCAGGGTGGTTTTGCCCTCGCCATTGGGCCCCACCAGGCCGATGCGATCTCCCTGGGAGATGACGCAGTTCACCTCCTGGAAGACATCCAGCGGGCCAAAAGACATGGCAAGATGTTGTGCAGTCAGCAAGCTCATAGCTTTCCATTATACAATCATCAGGCCCGACCGGGGGAGTTTGTCGATTGGTGAAAAGTAGGATATAGTTGCGATCAACGCCAAATAACTAGTAACTGCTAAGGCGGTATGCTTGCACGTAACTTTTGCCTTGAAGTGAGTGTTTTTGGATGCCAAGGCGTGAAACGTCAAACGGTGTGACTTTGTAGTGTAACGCCTGCGTCAGACGTGTTTTGAGACGTTTGACGACATCCAGCAAAAGATGACGCTCTCGCGGCATCGTACCTGGCAGAGACCTTAGTAGTTACAACAATTAAACCATTTACAAAAAGGATTTCTAACCCCATGAGTGACGAACAAAAAACCGTCCAAAAGGACGATGTTGTTTCCATCGATTACACCCTGACTGATAGCCAGGGTAATGTCATTGACAGTTCCGAGGGCATGGCCCCTCTGGAATATCTGCACGGCCACAATAACCTCATCCCTGGCCTTGAGAAAGAGCTCGCGGGCATGAGCGTGGGCGAGACCAAGCAGGTGACCGTCGACCCCGAGGACGCGTACGGCCCTCGCCACGAGAACGCCACCCAGATCATCCCCCATGACGCTTTTCCTCCTGAGATGAAGGTGGAGCCGGGCATGGCTCTGGAGATGCGCGACACCACCACAGGCCAGGTCTTCGAAGTGTATGTCACCGAGATCATGCCCGAGGGCGTGGTGGTCGATTTTAACCATCCGTTGGCGGGAGAGACCCTGCACTTCGACGTGAAGGTTGTGGATATTCGCCCCGCCACCCCCGATGAGATCGCGCACGGCCACGTGCACAGCGGCGGCCATCACCACCACTGAGCCTGTCAGGTGTGACGCACCTTTGCAGAAACAAAAACCCCGAAGCGCAATGCTCCGGGGTTTTTCATCTGCTGGTCAAATCTCCGGGCTGTGGGCGCCTGGTCTGTTGCTGAACTTGAATGATTTGGTGGTGGTTATTTTTGACTGATGTTTACACTCCGATTCATTGGTGGAGAGTATCTGTTTAAGTAGATGGTAACTACTAACGTACCCGACTTCAATCACCACAAAGGCGCAAAGACACTAAGAACACCAAGAATTTCAAAGCTTTTTCTTTCCTTCGTGCCTTTGTGGCTTCGTGTCTTCGTGGTTTCTAGCCGGGCTACCTTAGTAGTAACAGTAGATGGGTATTTGAAACTTGAGAAAAGCGCCTGCGCATTCAGACGAACTTGGACAAAGATTGACGCATATAGACGATAGTTCGCTTCATCCACCTTTGTCTTTTCGTCACTCTTCGTCTGATGAGTTGTAATCGTCTACAAGGCTAATTTTAAGTTCACACCATCAACTACTTAACAGCGCCCTGTAGATGGCGTTAGCGCCAAAAGCGACAGCTTCGACCGGGATACGTTCGTTGGCCGCATGAATCGTGGCTGCGAAATTGAAATCGGGTGGTAAAATCATGGGCAGATAACCATAGGTCTGAATGCCCAGACGGGAGAAGTAGCGAGCGTCGGTGACGCCGCTGATGAGCATGGGGACGGGGACGCCCTCGGGATCGTTTTCTTGCAGGATGCCGCTCAGGGTCTTGAACCAGCCCATGTCAGGCTCGGAAGGGCCGGGATCGTGACGAATGAGTTCGAATTCCACATCGTCGCCCACCATCGCATGCAGTTCACGGATGAGATCGTCGGGCGTCTGGCCGGGCAGGATGCGGCCATCGATATCCACCGACACTTCGCCTGGAATCACGTTGATTTTGTTGCTGCCATGGAGGATGGTAGGGCTGACGGTGTTGTGCAGCATCGCATCGAATAGTTGTGCTGCGGGCCCCATTGCGTCTAGCACCTGGTCGGTGGCCGCTGGATTCAGTAGCATGCGCATGCCTTGAGCTGGCTCGCCCTCCAGTGAGTCGGCCATGATCTCGATCATCTGACTGACCACAGGCGTGATGTGCACGGGTAGACGATTTTGATCCAGTTTCTGCAACAGATCGGCCAGTTTGGCCATCGCTCCGCCCCGCACAGGCATAGAGCCGTGTCCGGCGGGCCCGCGCACCGTGGCTTTTATCCAACAAAGCTGTTTTTCCGCCACCTGGATGGGATAGAATCGTTTGCCTGCTACATACATGGGGAAACCGCCAAATTCGCCGATGGCGTAGTTTACGCCCTCGAACAGTTCAGGATGTTCTTCCACCAGGAATTTAGCGCCCATGTCGCTGCCCGCTTCTTCATCCGCCAGGATCAGGAAGATGACATCTCCAGGCAGGTCGGCATTCTCGGCTTTGGCTCGCAGGAATGCGGAAAGCATCATGGCTACGCCTCCTTTCATGTCCAACGCACCGCGTCCCCAGATATAACCTTCGGCGATGCGGGCCTCAAAGGGGGGGTATTTCCAATCCTGGCCCTCGGTAGTGACTACATCGGCGTGACCTTGCAACAGCACGGTTGGCGCATTGCCGCGGCCGGGTAATCGGGCCAGCAGATTGGGACGGTCGGGGTCTTTGGCGAACGTTTGGCTGGGGATGCCAGCGTCGTCCAGTAAATCCTTCACAAAGGCGACCAATTCGCCCTCGTTGCCCGGAGGATTGGTGGTGTCGAAGCGGATGAGCCGCTGCAGTAGTTCGGCCGGGCGTTGATAGATGGTGTGAGTTGCGTCAGTCATGATTTTTCTCTCCTGAAAAGTTTTGATGAAGCTGTTGGAGTACCAGTTCGTCGGTGGGAAAAGCCAGTGGTTGGGGAAGATCGTCCAGAGCGAACCAGTCGGCGCAGTCAAGATCATCGCCCGCTTGCAGGGTTCCGCCAATGATCTGACAGTGGAACCAGACGCCTACTGTGTGCTGTGCTGGATCGTGAAAGTTGGAATGCACTGCGAGCGCTTCGCCCACGCTTACTTCCAGCCCTGTTTCTTCCAGGCATTCGCGACGGGCGGCCTCTCGAATGTCCTCATCCCATTCCACATGCCCACAGGGGATGCACCAGGCGCCCGCGTAAGTGCTGCCGGGCGCTCTACGACCTAGTAGGATGCGGTTGCCGTTCAAAATGACCGTCGCCACTCCCACTGTGGGATTGCGATAGTGGATAAATCCACAGGCCGGGCATACCATGCGTAGGCGCTCACCTTTTGGGGCGGGTGTCAGCGGCGTGGCGCAATAAGGACAATAGCGATAATTTGTGAGATGAGGTTGAGAAGGCATGTTGATATCATTGCATAAACAGATTTGACGTGCAAGGCGTCATGATATGGCGCTAGCACGTTTTACTTTCTTTGCGGCTTGGCGTCCTTGTGTGAGATGTCTTCGTGGTTCCGATTGGGGGTGTTTCAAAATTGGGGCAATCATTGCCAGTTTGACGCTCGAATCACCGCCGGATCACGGATCCGGCTCTGCGCATCATGGCAAATCGTGATCTACTGAATTTAGGGAAAACCGGCCAGAAAGCGTTTATCTGAGGCTTCCCCGCCTCCTTTTTGCCCCCTCCCCGGCTCTCCCCCGACACTCGCAACGCTCGCGTTCGAGGGAGGGAGCCCTTCAGCTACAAAGTTTTTTTGCTCTCGCCGGGCTCCTCCCCCGTGCGACGGCTGTCGTAACGGGGAGAGGCTGGGAGGAGGGCTTGGAGCAACGACAAATTTAAAACTGCTGCTTCCGATTTGTCGGGCTAGGGGGAGTCGCCAGTTCGATGTATAATTAATTGAAGGTAACTGCTAAGGTTGACTCGTCTGCGCCGCTCCGCCCGAGGCTAAACCCTCGGGCTACGGTTGCAAAGCCCCACTGGGGCTCAGCCGTGCAGCCCAGAGGACTTGGCAAGGGTAGCCCGGAGGTTCAGCTCCGGGCGAAAAAACAGGCCGAAGCCAGGTACGTAAGCAGTTACAATTGAAGTCTTTTTTCAAAAGGAGATACGATGATGGCCACTCAGGAAACGACATTGACCGCATTTGATGGAACTCCGATTTTTTTACGCGTCTGGACTCCAGAAGAACAGTCTCCACGGGCTGTGTTGATTTTAGTTCATGGCTTGGCTGAGCATGCTGGGCGTTATCAATATGTGATCGACGCGTTTCTTAACCGTGGGTATGTCGTTTATGGCCATGATCATCGTGGGTTCGGCAAGTCTGGTGGAATTCGCGGACACTGGGAGCGTTTCGATGACGTCATTCGAGATATGAAGGTGGTGGTCGATGAAGCCAAATCAAGGTGGTCGCATCTGCCATTTGGTATGTTTGCGCACAGTATGGGGGGCGTTATTGGCATACACTATCTGGCGCGATATGAAGAGCAATTTCGTGCGGCTGTTATTTCTGCTCCAGGATTTGGCCCGGGCCCGGACCAGAACAAGTTGCTGCTCATGATTACCCCCATCGCCAATCTCATTATTCCTCGCAAGCCGCTAGATCGTGGACTGTCGGAGGAGTACACACTTAGCCATGATCCAGCCCAGGCGCAGGCATGGAATACCGATCCCCTGGTTCATCCATACGCCACACCTCGTTTTGGGGTGGAGTATATGCGTGCAGCCAGAGAAGCTAAAAAATTGTTGGCTCAGCTCATGATACCTGTGCTTGTAGTGATGGGGGAGGAAGATGTCACGGTTAGCCAGAAAGATATTCGAGAGGCTGTGGCGATGGCATCCGATAACCTGACATTCAGAACCTATGCTGGCGCCTATCACGAAGTCCATAACGAAATCGCCGAGATTCGCGAACCCATGTTGGTGGAAACGGCAGCTTGGTTGGATGAAAAGTTGCTGGGGATGCAGTTATGAATCGTCTTGTGGTGCAGAAACAGTTCGGAGAGAACGCCCAACGCTATGTCACTTCGCGTGTCCATGCACTGGGGGCGAGTCTGGCCGAAATGGTCCGTCTTGCTCAACCACAGCCTCACTGGCTGGCTTTGGATGTAGCGCCTGGGGGCGGGCATTCGGCGTTGGCCATTGCTCCCTACGTGCGAATGGTGGTGGCTCTTGATGTAACGTTGCCCATGTTACAGGCCGCTCGGACCTTTGCGCAAACCCAAGACCAGATGAACATCTTGTGGGCGCAAGGCGATGGCGGGCGTCTGCCTTTTGCTGGGCGGCAATTCGATTTGGTCACCTGTCGCGTGGCATTACATCATTTTCCGCATCAGGCAGCAGCCATCGCTGATTGGGCGCGCGTGCTCAAGCCTGGCGGAAGACTGGTGCTGGTCGATAATATCGGGCCAGAAGATGAGCAAGCCAATCGATATGTCAACGCCTTTGAAAAGCTACGCGATAATTCTCACGGAAAACTTTACCCGCCCGCGGTGTTGATAGCATTCATCGAGGCTGCAGGGCTTCGGCTGCTTGAGTCGCTGACGATTCAGAAGCCTATGGCATTTCATGCCTGGATGGAGCGAATGCAAGTTCCTGATAAGGATCGTGAGCGCCTGACGCAAATGTTGTGGGAAAGCGGGGGGAGCGCACGCACGTTTTTGGATCCACAAGGAAAAGGCAAAGCAACCACCTTTTCTCTTCGAGAAGGCATTTTTCTGGCGCAAAAGCCTCTGTAACAAAAAAGCGCCAGTCTTCATGATGACTGACGCTAGGAGATGCCCCCGCTCCGACTCGAACGGAGACGCCCGGATGGGCACAGGCCCTCAACCTGCCGCGTATGCCAATTCCGCCACGGGGGCGCATCTTTGCCCATTATACGAACCTCAATCTTCCTTGTCAACATTTGACCAAATCCTTTACAATGAGTATCCGCCGCAACGAATGCTGCGTTGCGGTGTTCTTCTATTGCCTGTTTAACGGCTTCTATTATTTCAATTTTTATTATGCGTTCTACTTTTTCTTCCCAACACACAATGTGCTCTGAACTCTTGGGTGACTTGTTTAGTCTTCCGGTTGGAGGTTTGATTTCCCTATGAAATTGGTATTGGATGCAATGGGGGGGGATTACGCGCCGCTGGAGACCGTTGCTGGTGCGGTGGATTACGCCCACGATACACAACACACCATTATCCTGGTCGGGAAAGCGGACACCATTTATGAAGAACTGGGAAAATACAATACAGCGGGACTTGATCTGCCTGTCATTGACGCCCCAGAAGTTATTTCCATGGAAGAACGCCCAGCCATGGCTGTCCGCCGGAAAAAAAAGAATTCGATGGTTGTAGGGATGCGGCTTGTGCGAACTGGTGAGGCGGACGCTTTCTGTTCGGTGGGGAACACGGGAGCAATCCTAACGGCCGGGCATATGGTGTTCCGACGTATCCGCGGCGTCCATCGTGCAGTGTTGACTACACCGTTTCCTAATTTCAGAGGACATCATGTCTTTGGCGATGTTGGCGCTAACACCGATTGCCGACCAGAATGGTTGGTGCAATGGGGGCATTTGCTAAGCATTTTTGCCGAAGCCCGTCTCAACATCCATAATCCGCGCGTAGCGCTTCTTTCTAATGGAGAGGAAGAAGGAAAAGGGAACGAACTTATCAAGAATGCTCAGGAACTTATGGCTCAGGAACTCGATTTGAACTATATGGGCGTTATCGAGCCAAAGGAAATGTTTGAAGGCGCGGCCGACGTGGTGGTTGCGGATGGTTTCACGGGCAATATCACCGTCAAGACTTCAGAAGCTGTCGCCCGGTATCTCATGACCATTCTTAAAGAGGAGATCATGAGCAGACCCTTGGCAAAGGCTGGGGCATTGTTGTCAAAACCAGCTTTCAATGCTGCATCGGAAAGGCTTGATGACAAAACCTACGGGGCGGGTATGTTGCTGGGACTCAACGGTTTGGTAACAATTGGTCATGGACGAGCAAAACGTGATAGCGTCTACTATGCGCTCAAAACGACTGCCCGGCTTGTCGAAGCTGACATTTTGCAAAAAACGCGTTTGAAAATCGAATCACTACTCAAGACACAACGGAATCGAGGTGTTGACGCATGAGAGATGCAGATTCTAGAGCACAACTGATTGAATTGACCCGACGTTTACACAGTGCCCCGGCCTCAGTGCGTGAATTACTTTTGCACACGCTAGAAACACTACAGGCCTCTGACATCCATCCTGTTGCAGCAGCAGAAACTGTGTTGAAACGGACGAAAAATCTTTCTTCTGATGTAATCGAGCAAGCATTGTCAATCGCTCGTGATGGCGTACGGCGTCGTGTTGTAGTAACCGGCATCGGTGTTTTGACCGCTGTTGGACACACTGTTTCAGAAATGTGGGAAAACTTGCTCGATGGACGTTCGGGCGTAGATTACGTAACCTTGTTTGACGCCTCTCGTTATCCGACTCGCATTGCTGCAGAAGTAAAAAATTGGGACCCCACCCGCTACATTGAACGAAAAGAGGCCCGTCGTATGGCTCGCTGTTCTCAGTTTGCTGTGGGGATGGCAGAAGATGCGCTGAATGATGCTGGTTTATCCACCTCTGGCGATTTGGGAGATCGGGTGGCTACAGTTATTGGTACCGGATTGGGTGGATTCGATATCTATCAGAAAACTTTGCTCGATGCGGCAAAGCGCGGCGCGTTTCGTGTGCGTCCCATGGCTGCCGTGGGAGGACTGCCTAACATGCCCGCGTTTTACATCAGCCAGCGTTTTGGAATTAAAGGGCCACTGAATACCGTAGTCACCGCCTGCGCCGCTGGCACTCAAGCCGTGGGCGAGGCAATAGAGCTCATCCGCCATGGTTACTCCGATATCGTTGTTTCCGGCGGCGTTGAAGCGCTCGTTGGCGATATGTTCTTTGCTGGATTTTCTGCCATGAAAGCCATCAGCACCCGCAACGATCCCCCTCAATTGGCCAGTCGGCCCTTTGACGCCAACCGGGATGGGTTCATCATTGGCGAAGGCGGCGCCGTACTTATCCTGGAAGAGTTGGAACATGCTCAGGCTCGTGGAGCGAAAATATATGCCGAAGTCATCGGTCATTCGGCCTCAGCGGATGCATTTCATGTGGCCGCACCGCATCCAGAAGGTGAAGGCGCACAAAACGCCATGCAATGGGCGTTGGAAAACGCAGGCATTTCGCCAGAGGACGTGGATTACATCAACGCCCACGGCACCAGCACCAGGCTGAATGACAAAACGGAGACCTACGCCATCAAAAAGGTCTTTGGGGAACACGCCTATAATCTAGCCATCAACTCCACGAAATCCATGATTGGGCATGCGTTTGGCGGCGCTGGAGCTATCGAAGCTGCAGTGGTGGCGTTAAGCGTCCTCAACGATAAACTCCATCCCACCATTAACTACCAAACCCCCGACCCTGATTGCGATCTCGATTATGTTCCCAACACCGCTCGCACTCAACCTGTCAATATCGCCCTTTCCAATTCCTTTGGTCTGGGAGGACAAAACGCCTGTTTGGTTATGAAAAAATACATCGGCTAAATCCATCATCCCCCCATCTCTCCGAGGTTTTTTCTTATGCGTGTTTATACAAACCATTCCCTGATTGTCAAAAAAGGTAAATTGGGGCGCAGGCTTAGCATGACCGGCCTGATAATTCTAGGCGTGGGGATGCTGGCCTCTTTCGCCCCAGGCATGATTCAGAAAGCTGGAGAAGCTTCTTGGACGCAAACACCATTCATCCAGTGGACCTACAATGGGGGATGGCTTTATCTTTCTTTGGCGGCGTTAATTTTAGGCTTTGTTCTAGGGCAGATTGGCAATCATTACATGCGCCGATTTCTTAAACCTCGCCGCCCAGATCTGGTCATTACCAAGGCGCTCAAAGGCTTTGATGATCGAAATCGTCTCTATGTTTGGGCCAGCCCTATTGATTTGGCGTTCGTGGGCCCGGCGGGAGTATATGCCATCGTTGGTCGTGACTTGGCAGGAAAAATCACCATTCGTGATGGTAAAGTTCAAACTCCATTCTCAATCAAAAAATTATTAAGTTTTTTCGGAGATGAAGGCGGGGGACGCCCGCTGGATGAAGCCAAGGCTGAAGCGGAAAAGCTGTCTGATTGGCTATCTGAGCAAATCAACGGGGATGTCAAGATCGATGTCAAGCCTCTGGTTGTTTTTACCAGCGACAATGCAGATCTGACCGTTGTGGATGGTGATGTGCCAGTATTGCACTACAAGCAACTAAAGTCATTCCTGCGTAGCCAACTCAAAGGCAAGCCCATCTCCAAAAGCGTATTACAGCAAGTAGTGGATTTATTGGATAGTGAGGCGCATGCGCGAGGAGCAACATCCTCAGCCTCGATTACAGAAGGCTAAACCCTGTCAAGATGCATTTTTGACAAGGCGTTTTCTTCATGCTATACTCTGCGCCACCAATCGTATAACCCTCGTAAAAGCGATGACGAGGAAGAGTAAGCGTTGAAACGACGTCCCAGAGAGTCGGGAGCAGGTGCGAGCCCGATACGCACGTCAGCGCCGAATGGACCTCTGAGCTGCCGGTCGAAAGCCATTGGCAAGTAGCCCGAGCCGGAATTGCCACCGTTATCAGGGCAAAGGGTATAAGCCCGCTCT
>Ga0256914_1002024_pt1 | contig 17316 bp, 11 predicted proteins | sample HulkmetaG_FD_191571 | JGI IMG/M metagenome (GOLD analysis project Ga0256914, IMG submission 191571) | Hydrothermal chimney microbial communities from Main Endeavour vent field at the Juan de Fuca Ridge, Pacific Ocean - Hulk | ecosystem: Environmental > Aquatic > Marine > Hydrothermal vents ... | reverse complement strand
GGAGGGCCGGGGAGTGGGCAGCCCCAGCGGGGCTTGGCAACGGTAGCCCGTGGCTTCAGCCGCGGGCGTGGGCGGTTGGGCGTCAGGCGGGCGGGCACACGGGCGCGGGCGCATGATGGCGGGTAGGCGCGTGCAATCCGCCGAGTCGCAGACTCGCCGGGACACGGCTTTTTGACGGTGGAGCTGGCGACTGACTACGAAACGCTGTCCGCGGATGGCTCCCGCCCCCGCCTACCCCATAGTCTCCTGCAACCACTCATACTCACGACGCAGGCCCTGGGCCAGGGAAACTTGCGGTCGATACCCCAAAACAGCTTGCGCCCGCCGAATATCGGCCCAGGTGTGTCGCACATCCCCCGCCTGCTGATCCATTTGCTCGATCACAACCTGTTTTCCCACCACATCGCTCAGCATTGCCAACAACGTTCGCAGAATGATGCGGCTGCCACCTCCCAAGTTAAAACATTGCCCCACAGCATCAGCCGCCACACCCGCGGCCATAGTTCCGGCCACGATGTCTGACACATAGGTAAAATCACGGGTTTGCTGCCCATCACCATAAAGAGGAATCGGCTGGTTCAGCAAGGCTGCTTTGAGAAACTTATGAAAGGCCATGTCGGGACGCTGACGCGGGCCGTAAACAGTAAAAAAGCGCACAATCACCGTGGGCACGTCAAAATCAAGATGATAGCTGCGGCAAAGATGCTCAGCCGCCAGCTTGGAGATGGCATAAGGACTCCGGGGCTGCGGGCAAACATCTTCGTGCCAGGGCAACTCAGGCGAATCGCCATAAACCGATGAAGAGCCGGCATAAACAAATCGGCTAATGCCCGAGCCCACCGCTGCATAAAGCAGGCGCTCGGTGGCCAGGATGTTGTTGCGCGTGTAACTGGCAAAATGCTCCCCCCAACTATCACGCACGCCCGGCTGCCCCGCGATGTGATAAATGACATCAACATCCTTCAACAACGGGCGCAAATCTGCCTGAGCCAAATCTATCTCGCGGAACAAGAAGTTGGGGTGCGCCAGGGCGACTCGCAAATTCTGCTCCTTGCGATCCCGAGCGTAGAAATTCGTAAAATTATCGATGCCGATGACCTGGTGGTCTCGGGCCAGCAGCGCTTCGACAAGGTGCGAGCCCACAAAACCTGCACAACCAGTTACCAAATGTTTCATCATTTTTTGGGGAGGAGGGTGAATTTTCAGAGAAAGGCCAGGATTTCTTCCCAGGCAGCAATTGCTTCCGCGTCGGCAGCTTTGCGTGCGCGCATGATGCGCCCGCGCAGGGCCCAGGCCAACAATTTGCGCTCCAGGTTGCGCTTCCAGGGGGCATGATGCTGGTGGTAATAACGCAGCCGCGAGCGCCACAAGGCCACAGTCATGGCCCGCCGAAATTGACGGGCACTTTGGCCTTCGTAATGTGTGACCCGGGCCCTAGGCACACAAACCATGGGCCAGCCCGCCCGCTGCAACCGTTTTTGCCAATCCATCTCTTCGGCATACATAAAATAAGCTTCATCCAACAGCCCCACAGCCTCGATGGCCTCAGCACGCACCATCAACGCTGCCCCCAACGCAAAATCAATGGCAAAGGGTTGGCCGGCATCATAGCGACTCCGCGGATAACGCCCGTTGAGCCGGGTGTCCATAAGCCGGGGAATGGGGTATAAATCCAGATAAAGCTGTATCAGGCCCGGAAAATGGAAAGCGCTATGCTGAAAAGAGCCATCGCCGTAATTAAGACGAGGACAGCATCCTCCTACTTGCGGATTTTCCTGCAAAAAGCGCGTCAGAATAGCAAGGGCATGAGGATGCAGTTCAGTGTCAGGGTTCAGCAGCAAAACAGCATCGGGCCGGGGACCCACTTGCCCAAACCCAAGATGCCGAAATCCCACATTGTTACCACGGGCAAAACCAAGATTTTCATCACTGGCAATCAGGTGCACGTGCGGAAAATCCCGAGCAACCATCTCGGCGCTGGCATCAGCCGAGGCATTGTCCACCACCACGGTGGTTACTTGCAGGTCGGACGTGCGCGCAGTTTCGGCATCTACCGAAACCAAACAGTGCCGCAACAGCTCACGAGTGTTGTAGCTAACAATGATGATGCCCAGATTCATCATTGTTGACCAGCTTGTTCAGGATTGGCCACCTGAATTTCGTGAACATCGGCATAATTATTTTCGATGCGCACATCTTCGTGCAACAGCCCACCCCAAATGCGGAAGGGATTGCGCGGCGGAATAACATCCCAGATGATGGTTCCGTAAACCAAACCGCGCTGCCCCGGATCTAAAAAGCATTGCTCCAGCCCGTCGATGATTTCACAGCGCAAATCTTCATTTTTTCGCCCCACAGCAAAGCGAAAAGGCCAATCCTGCCCGAAATTGGATTGATAATTCAGACCAAAGCGCCACGTGCCCGATTGCTCGAACCAGCTTTTATCATCGTGACGATAAGCCAGAGTGTTGTAATTTTCGCTGGCTTTATACACCGTGCCTGGCCACGGACCCGCGGTACGGATAGGAACCGGGCCATCATTTTCGATGGTGGCGGTAAAAATCATCTTGCCACCCAGCGGGATATTAAGATGCAGGCCATCATCAAAGGGCCCGATCATGGTGACTTCGCCCTTGACGATGCTTGCCCGGGGATAGCCCCCTTTTTCGATGCTCAGCGTGCGACTGATTAGCGTATGATTCCCCGCGGCATCCCAGGCCTCGGCCACCACCAGATAATCGCCATCCGCTGGCGGATCTGCGCCACGGTCGATGCCGCCATCGTAATCGTAATAATGATACCCGCGCTGCGTGGCTTCGACCTCGCGCTCATTGGGCTCCAGCGGATACTTGCGGTCAGGCTTGGCGGCATCGTTGGGATTCAGCAAATAAACCTGCACCTCTGCTACATCCTTGGTCAGCCAATAAGTGATTGAAGCACGGTCGTCGATGCCATCCTGGTTGGGCGTAATCACTGCTGGTGTTACCGCAAAATTTTCAAATTGCGGTGGGTTGGTGTCAGCATCCTGGATAGTGAGAACGCCCTGGACCCGCTCTTGGTACTGATTCTCGTCCGTTGCTTCGATAACCCAGGTGTACTGGCCATCGGGCAAAACACGCCCGGAACGCACACCTACCCTATGCGCGTCATCCAGCCAATGCGCTTCCTCGATAACGCCACCCCACAAAACATTGTAGTCTCGGGCCCCGCGATGCCGATCCTGCCGGAAATAATAACGTGTTCCCGCAGCATCCTCGAAATAAATGGAGATGTTGCAAGGTCGGTGGATGGTGTAGGAGATGCGTGCAATGTCATTGACACCATCGGCATTGGGGCTAATACTGGCTGGCTCGATGCGAGCATCAGAAAGCATGGATGTACCGCTGCAAGAGGCCAAAAAGGTCATTAGCAATAGCAAGAACAGTAAAAGCAGCAAAGATCGTTTCATCATGCCAGAAGTCTAGCAGAGGATTCCTACATCCGTCAAACACTGTGAACCGACGAAGGTTGGGGAGTGGTTCGAATGTAGCTGACGCCATCAGAAGCGCACGGCATGCAAACATCAATCGTAACGACACAGGCCCTATCCACTTTTTCACACAAAAACACCCCGAACCATGTCTCTCAAACGCTTCCTTCTCTTTTTCTTCACGCCTTTGTCTCTTAGTGGCTCTCTTCAGATTGCGATGAACAGTTACCATCAGTCAAAAAAAATAACCGCTACCGCAGGTTGTAACGTCGATGCAGGATTACCGAAGTTGCAAAAAACAAAGTTGGAAGGTGATCTAAGTCATAGGCAGGCTATTGGCCGGGCGCGATACTTGTAAGAAGTGTTCATCGTTTGTGAACATAAAAGACAAGCAACAATCCAAGTCTCTATCCACCTTTTACCACTCTAAGGCACTAAAAAAGGAATGTCACGAATGACTTTTATTCCCTTTTTTTTCGCGACTTAGTGGTTTTTTTTCTGGATGAGCGTGAACTGTTGCAAAAGGCAAAAAGATATTCGACAAACAGAATAATCATCCAGCAAACAGGAGAATAAAACCATGTCTCTCAAAACTGATGCCATCAGGTATCACACTCAGGGAAAACCTGGCAAGATTGAGGTTGTTTCCACCAAACCGCTGCATACCCAACGCGATCTCTCTTTGGCTTACACGCCCGGCGTTGCTGTGCCAGTACTGGAAATCGCCGAAGACCCCAGCAAGGCCTTCGATTACACATCCAAGGGCAACCTGGTTGCGGTGCTTTCCAATGGTACCGCCATTCTGGGCCTGGGCAATCGGGGCCCGCTGGCCGCCAAGCCGGTCATGGAAGGGAAAGGGGTTCTCTTTAAAAGCTTCGCCGATGTCGATGTTTTCGATATCGAAGTTGACACCCTGGACGCCGACGAAATCATCCGCGTAGGCCAGCTCATCGCCCCAACCTTTGGCGGCATCAATCTTGAGGACATCAAGGCGCCGGAATGTTTCTACATCGAAGAGGAGTTGGAAAAAACCACCGATATTCCCATCTTCCACGATGACCAGCATGGCACCGCCATCATTTCGGGCGCAGGTCTTATCAACGCCCTGGAAATCATTGGTAAAAACATCGAAGATATTAAAATTGTGGTCAATGGCGCGGGCGCTGCTGGCATTGCCTGCGGTGAATTTTACATCGGCTTGGGAGCCAAACGTGAAAATATCACCATGTGCGACAGTCGCGGCGTCATCTACAAAGGCCGCGGCGCGGGGATGAACCCCTACAAAGAACGCTTTGCCCAAGACACCGACAAGCGTACCCTGGCCGATGCCTTTGTTGGCGCCGATGTGTTCATGGGGGTTTCTGTTGCCAATGTGGTCACCAAAGAGATGGTAAAAAGCATGGCCGAAAACCCCATCATCTTTGCCATGGCCAACCCCGACCCTGAAATCACCTGGGAGGCTGCTCACGAGGCCCGCCCCGATGTCATCATGGGAACCGGACGCAGCGATTATCCCAACCAGGTCAACAATGTTTTGGGCTTCCCCTTCATCTTCCGCGGAGCGCTGGATGTGCGCGCCACCAATGTTAACATGGAGATGAAAGTAGCCGCGGCCAAAGCGCTGGCCGCTCTGGCCCATGAAGATGTGCCTGACAGCGTGCTCAAGGCCTATGGGCTGGATGTCCTTCAATTCGGCATCGATTATCTCATCCCCAAACCCTTTGATCGTCGTGTGCTTACCTGGGTGGCCCCAGCCGTGGCCCGCGCAGCCATCGAAACAGGCGTTGCCCGCAAGAAATTGGACATCGATGCTTACCCCGATCAACTGCGTGCCCGCCAGGGCCTGGGCATGACTGTGATGCGTAACATCCTCCGCCAGGCCAAAAATAACCCCAAACGGGTTGTGCTGGCCCAGGGTGAGCATCCCAAGATGATTCGCGCCGCTTATGCCATGCAAAACGAAGGCATTGCCTCTCCCATCTTGCTGGGCAAACCCAAGACCATTAAAGCGCAGGTTGAAGCGCTGAAGCTGGATTTTGCTCCTACCATTGTGAACCCTGCCAAATGCGCCAAGCTGGAAACCTACGCTCAGAAGCTTTATGAAAAACGGCAACGCAAAGGGGTTACCCTGGCCGATGCCCGCAAGCTGCTAAGCCGTCCCAATTATCTGGCGCCTATGATGGTTGAGATGGGGGATGCCGACGCAGCCGTAGGGGGACTGGTTGCCAGCTACGCCAGCGTTTTGCGTCCGGCCCTGGAAGTTGTTGGCACCGCGGATGATGTGAACATTGTCAGCGGTGTGTATTTGATGATTGTGCGAGACAAGGTTTATTTCTTTAGCGACACCACCGTCAATGTTGACCCCACCGCCGAAGAGCTGGCCGATATTGCCATCGACGCGGCCAAGGTGGCTCAAACCTTTGATGTTCAGCCTCGCATCGCCATGATTTCCTTCTCCAACTTCGGCAGCTCACGCTATCCGCAAACCAACAAGGTGAAGAAGGCTGTGGCACTGGTCAAAGAACGCCGCCCCGACCTGGCGATTGATGGTGAAATGGCTGCTGATGTGGCTGTCTCGGCTGAAATGGCTGAAGAGACCTTCCCCTTTAGCAATGTCAAAGATGCCAATGTGCTGGTTTTCCCCAATTTGGATGCAGCCAACGCCGCTTACAAATTGCTGGCCCAATTGGGCGAAGCTGGCGCAGTTGGCCCGATTTTGGTCGGCATGGGCAAACCGATTCATGTCGTTCCTACCGGAGCCGAGACTCGCGACATTGTGAACATCGCGGCTCTGGCTGTGGTAGACGCCCAATAGCTTTTGATGTGTGAGGCGTGAAGGTGCCATGCGACAACAAATCGCATGGGCATCTTCATGCCCCGCGCCCGGACGAAGATAGCGGGCAATAAACAGTGAACGGGAAGAAGCGGGGAAGCCTTTTCTTCCTTTGAGCTGTTGTGTCTTCGTGCTCTTCGTGGCTAATCAGGAAACTGAATCGTTACTTCCGATGAAATATCCACACACACCACTCATTTTTGGTCACCGCGGTGCATCGGCTTATGCGCCCGAGAACACCTTGGCCGCTTTCGAGCTGGCCGCCGATATGGGGGCAGATGGTGTCGAGTTCGATGTGCAAATCAGCAAGGATGGTCAGCTCATCATTCATCATGACCGTGTTTTGGGACGCACCGAAGAGGCTGCGGGCCCGTTGGCGCAATGGACTTTTGCCGATTTGCGGGCGCTGGATGTGGGCAGTTGGTTCGACGCCCGCTTTGCAGGCCAGCGTATGCCCACGCCCGATGAACTGGTAGATGCTGTGGGAGAGCGTCTTTTGCTGAACTTCGAACTTATCAATGATTCGTGGCAGCTTAATGGCGTGGGGCCCGGCCTGGTAGCGCTGTTCCGGCGACGCAACCTGTTCCGGCGGGCCATGATTTCATCCTTCAATCCGCGGGCGCTGTGGCAGGTAAAAAAAATGGAACCCCGCATCACCATTGGCGCACTGTGGGGCCCCAATGAGCCCTGGCTGGTACGCTCGGGCCTGATGCGACGATTGCTGCGCCCGCAAGCGCTACATCCGCGCCACGATTTGGTGACCCCCAGGCTGGTAGCCGCGGCACATGCCCGCGGTCAACGGGTCAATACCTGGACCGTCAACGATGCAGAGACCGCCAAGCGTATGCTGGATGCGGGCGTTGACCTGCTCATGGGTGATGCGCCCGACCTGCTGCTGCGGGCAACTGAGGGCAACGATGCCTGAAATGCTTCCTGTCGCACTACGCCCGGCCATAAAGTGTTGCTAACTCGGCCAGGCCTGCATCCATGCCCGAATTGAACTGACGCCATTGATAGCGCCACCCCCAATTGCCCGTGGCTACTGCGGGTGCGTTCATGCGGGCATCACTCCCCAAATTCAAACAATCCTGCAGCGGCACAATGGCCCATTGGGCGGTAGAGGCCATAGCCAGACGAATCAAATCCCAGGCCACATCATGGCCATCCACCCGCAAATAACGCCGCAGATAATCCTTCTCATGCTCGGACGCTTTTTCGTACCAGCCGCGGGTGGTATCGTTATCGTGAGTTCCGGTGTAAACCACACAGTTGTGTTCATAATTGTGGGGCAAAAAAGCATTCGAGGCATCCTCGCCCCAGGCAAATTGCAGCACCTTCATGCCGGGCAGATGGTAGCGATCACGCAGGGCAAACACGCCGTCATCAGGAGCGCCTAAATCTTCGGCAATCAAGGGTAGGTCGCCCAGGGCAGCCAAAACCGCATCAAAAAACGCCTCCCGCGGGCCATCCAGCCATTGCCCGAATTGTGCAGTTTTGGCATTGCCGGGAACAGTCCAATAATTGTAAAACCCGCGGAAATGATCGATGCGGATGCTATCGTAAAGCTGCAGATTGGCCCGAATGCGCTCAATCCACCATCTAAAACCATCTTCAGCCATGCGCTGCCAATGATAAATGGGATTACCCCAAAGTTGGCCCGTAGGTGAGAAATAATCGGGGGGCACGCCCGCAACCACGGTGGGCCGGGCCTCGTCATCGAACAGGAAAAAGTGCCGCTGCGCCCACACATCAGCGCTATCCAGCGCCACATAAATGGGGATGTCGCCGATGATGCGAATATCGTGCTGGTTGGCATAGGCCCGTAGCTCGCGCCACTGTTCAAAAAAGAGCCATTGCACAAATTGATGATACCGGATGGCTGGGCGCAAAGCCTCGCGGGCGCGGGCCAGCGCGTCAGGCAGGCCATCGCGCAGGGGCGCGGGCCACAGCCACCAGGGCTGCCCATGATGCGCCTCTTTCAGCGCCATAAACAACGCATAATCGGGCAGCCATGCTTGCTGCTGCCGGATGAAGGTATCCAGGGCCGCAAAGGTGGCTTGTTGCTGGAATCCCGCAAAGGCTCGCTGCAACAGCTTTTGTTTCCACTGAATCACCGGCCCAAAGGCCACCAGATGGGAGGGGAAGGGGGGCACAGCCAGATCGCGGGCATCGAGATAGCCCCGGTCTCGCAAAACATCGGGCGCAATCAGCAGGGGATTGCCCGCGAATGCCGAGAAGGTCTGGTAAGGGGAATCGCCAAAACCGGTCGGGCCCAGGGGCAGCACCTGCCACAAATGTTGTTTGGCCATCACCAGCCAATCGATGAACCGATAAGCCTCGGACCCGAGATCGCCAATGCCAAAAGGCCCAGGGAATGAAGTAGGATGCAGGAGGATACCCGCACAGCGTCTTTTTAGCATGGTGATTGTTCTAAAAAGGTGATGGTAGATTGTTCACGATGTCTCCTCATCTAGCCCATGAAGTTGCTCTGGCCTGGTGTTTCGATGGCTATGCAAATGAACGTCTCGCTGCGGGAATGGAATTTCAACCCCCGCATCTTTGAATAACTCCCAAATTCGCAATCGCAAGTCGCTTTGCACAAATGGAATCTTCATTGCATCACTAATCCAAACCAACAAATCGTATTGAATACCATCAGCACCAAAATCGGTGATAAGAACTTTTGGTTTTGGCTTTTTGGCTACCTGAGCTTGTTCTGCTGCTTTTTGAATTAAAGAAATGACCAAATGTGGGTCATCCGCATAGCTGGCGCTAACCGAAATATGAATTCTTTTCTTGCGGCGACCGCGCGCCTGATTGTAGTTGACAACAATGTTATTGAACAAATGGCCATTGGGAACAATCAGCTCGATATCATCTACTGTGCGGATTTTCATGGTTCTGAGCTTGATTTCCTCTACCACCCCCAACATATCTTCCACCTGAATCACATCGCCTGGAACCAAACTTCGTTCAAGAAGCAAGATAAAGCCACTGATGAAATTGTTGATGAGTTCTTGTAATCCAAACCCGATACCAATTGAGATGCCGCCAACGATAAACGTCAATGTGGTTATATCGATGCCTGCCACGGTCAATCCTAACCAGAACCCCGCCACTGCCACAGCATAACTGGAGAAGGTTGAAATAATTTGATTGACGGAGGGATCAACTCCTGCTTGTGGAAAGATAACATCCTGCAACAGGCTCCGCACGTGACCACTGGCCAGCATAAAAACAACAAAGACGGCGAGTCCCACAATTACTGATTGCAGAGTAGTCAAGGCGCCTTTATTCAGGTTGATCTCATAGTTCAAGATGGCATCCAAGAGCCCAAATCCATGCAAAAGCCCCAAGATGATAAATCCTGGCCGAATGAGTTGTTTTTTCCAGGTTTGTGCCTGTTTAGGTGACAAACGCAATGTTGCAATTTGCACAAACAAGGCATAGAGCCCCCACATGACAAAGAATGGGATTGCCCATCGAAGTAATCCTACTTCTCCATCATAATTTCCAAGCACAAGAACAGCCAAACGCCCCAGCAGCGATGCCGTAAGGGGCTGGAGCACGCTGTCGATTAGGGTGAAGATAGCCAAAAGCCAGGGGGAATGTTGTGCGATGCGCCAACGCGAAACTTGTTCCTTCAGGGCAGGCAATCGCCGACGATAAAGTCGTTTGACCCAGGCTCCTAGCAGGGGTAAAAGGAGCACAACGCCAATCTGAATGAGCACTGGCCAGGTCAATAGCCATTGCAGAAGCTGTGAGGCTTGCTGCAAAAGATGGTTAATCATGTTTACGCTCAGTGTCGGATGAAGTGATGGGGTTGAAAGAGATAGTTGGTTTGGCTAAAATTTGTCGAGCAAGTTCTCGCTCATCCTCGGGCGTGTGGATGTGTCCATCCAGCAGTGCGGCCCGCACTTGTTGGAAGATTTTGCGATAGATGGGCCCCGGTTTGACTCCCAACGCCCGCAAATCCTCGCCGCTCAGGTGAATTTGCCGCGGACGCAGATGCTGGCAATAGTGGGTCAGGCGCTGTTGCTGGATGGGGTCTTCTACCGCGGCCCGGGCCACCAGCAGCGCGGCATCCCCAAATGGAGAAAGCAGTGCGTCCAGCTCGGAATCGGCAAGTTGGGGGACGAGAATTTGGGGCAACCGGGCCCGCAGACGTTCACATTCGGTAATCAACTTGGCGGTGGCGGTGGTCAGGCGCAGACGTTGAATCAGGCTTTGGTGTGCCTCGGACGTTTGCTGAAAGACCCACAGGGCAAAATAAAGCCGTTCCATGGCCGCGGGTAGCCGCGGTAGCTCAGCCCGCATGGCTCGCAATGCCTGGAATTTTCGATCCAGCGCGTCATCCCAGCGCAGACTGGTATGAATCTCGGACAATACGCCCAACTGGTGCAAACGGCGCAAGACAGTTTCCGGTTGTTTTTCCTGCAAGATGAGTTCGATTTCGTGGCGCAGACGGGGCCCGCTGACCCGAGAGAGCATATCTCGGGCCGCCAGTATTAGCTCGGCGCTGCGCGGTTCAATGCGAAAATCGAATCGCTGTTCAAAACGCACTGCTCGCAAGATGCGGGTGGGGTCTTCGATAAAGCTCAGGGAGTGCAGCACCCGAATCAGGCCTGCGTCCAAATCGGCCCGCCCCCCGTAGAAGTCGAGCAGCTCTCCCCAGTGTGCGCCATCCAGGCGGATAGCCAGGGTGTTGATGGTAAAATCGCGGCGCAGCAAATCCAGCTTGATGCTGGAGCTTTCTACCGTTGGCAACGCGGTGGGCGAGGCGTAAAATTCGGTGCGGGCAGTCACAAAGTCGATGCTGGCGGGCGTGTTATCGGGCAGCATTTGGCCCGCGGCAAACGCGGCATCATCCCGAATCCACTTGGCTGTGCCAAAACGACGATGCGGGCGTACGCGGCCTCCCAGGGCATCGGCCAATGTTTGCGCCAGCAGCAGAGCATCCCCCTCCACCACAAAATCAATATCAAAATTGGGGCGCCCCAGCAACAAATCGCGAACAAAACCGCCCACGGTGTAAACAGGTCGCTGCATGGTTACAGCCATCTGCCCAATCTGATGCAGCAATTTGATGAGGGCTGGGGGCAGCAGGCGATTCATGCGCGCAGCCACCAAGGGACGCGCAGGCGTTTCATTGCCCCACAGTTTCAATAAATCGGTACGCGTCACAATTCCCAGCATGTGGCCATCCTCATCCACCACTGGAATTTGCCCCCAACTGCTCTCCAGCATACGCTTTTTTACCACTTGTACCGCGTCATCCAGCCTTACGGTCACTGCGCCCACCCGCATGACTTCGCTCACGGGGTGATGCTGCATGTTGTGACGCATGGCCATATCGATGATGCGGCGGGTCACAAGGCCCTGCAGGCGCCCCTGCTCATCTACCACCGGAAAGCCCTCGTGCCCGCGGCGGGCCATGCGCTGGGCAACTTCGGCCACGGTGCTGCTAGTGCGAACTTTGTTTACGCCCCAAGACATGATTTCGCGCACCGTGGTTTGCGGGCGGATGTGCTGATGCAGCAGTTGCAACAATTGGGTTTGCAAGGTGTCGATGGCTGCGTTGCGGGCCAAAGCTGCCGCGGCCCGCGAATGTCCTCCACCCCCCAGGGCCCGGGCAATTTCGCCCACATGGATGTTGTTGGTGGTGGAGCGAGCCACGATTTGCACATAATCGCCCATATCCACCAATAAAAAGAGTGCGTCAGGATCGTAAAGATCGCGCAACTTGTGCGCCAGGGTGCTAATTTCCTCCACCGGCTCATCGACCTGTGCGGCGCTAATAACCACGGTGTGCCCCTGAATTTTCTGAATCTGGGCTGCCTCGTAAAGCTGCTCGAACAAGCGCTGCTGCGCGGGCGAAAGGGGATGGTGGAGGAAGTCGCGTAGCACATCCAGCTTGGCCTTTTGCTCCAGCAACCAGGCTGCGCAACGAATGTCACGAGAGGTAGTGCTGATGTAGGTAAGGCTGCCGGTATCTTCGTAAATGCCCAGCATGAGCAGGGTGGCTTCTACGGGCGTCAGGTGCAGCCCCTGATGGATAATTTGCTCTACCAGCAGCGTGGCCGTAGCTCCCACCGGTTCAGAATGACAATGGTAATGTGGGGGCAGGTTGGGGCGGCAAGGATGATGCTCGATGATGCGCACAGGTGTTTGCTGCGACATCCCCCGCACCAGTTGCGCAGATTGCGTATCCACGAAAATCCCCTCAACGACTGATTGCCGCGGCAGTTCGGCTACAGTTTTGAAGGGAAGCACATGCCGATAAAGCACCAAAAAATCTTGCAGATTGCGATTGATTTCGCGCGGCAACACTGGCACAGCATCAGGATGCAGCTTGCTGGCTGCCAACATGCTGGCCAAAGCGTCGAAATCGGCGTGCTCGTGGGTGAGGATGACTTTCATGGGGATGGCTATGTGGGTTACGTAGCGCCCCGGTACCCCTGGAACGCTTTTATCGTTGGGAACTGTACAGGTCGTGCCCTTCAATCCATTGCCACGAAGGCCCAAAGGTGACCAAGCGGAGAAGTGTTTTCTCGCTTGGTGCCGTAGTGTCTTTGTGGCCTTCGCAGCTCATCGGAAAGGGTGAATCGTGACTATCGTTGAAATGTGGCTGTGGCAATGGCTCAGGGACGGTTCTTGACCAGAATCTTCCACACGCCGCGCTGTACCTTTTTGCCATCCTGGTTCAGCACCTCTACCTTGAACCAAACATAACCGCCTCCCAGACGTTTGGCTTCTTTCTTTTCCGAAATGGTGACTCGCAGATGAATGGTATCGCCAATGACCACAAAGCGCCGAAATTCCCATTCCAGGCTCATAAAAGCCATAACGGTATCTTCCATAAAGCCCAGGCGCATGGCCAGGCCCGAAGCAATGGAAAGCACCAACAAGCCGTGGGCAATGCGCTGGCCCGCCAACTGCGATTTAGCATACTCAGCGTCGGTGTGAATCAAATTCCAGTCGCCCGAAAGCATGGCAAATTGCACCACATCCGCTTCGGTGATGGTACGGCCAACACTCTCGATGCTGTCGCCAATCTGAAAATCTTCAAAAAAGAGACCGGTGGGTGGGGTAAGTTTGGTCATGGATGACACTCCTGAAATAAAAGTTTGTATAGAGATTTATACAGTCACTTTGAAACTGGGTCTGGTATGTTTTGGTCTAGGTAGGTGATGCGTAACGATACAGATAGTGTCCTTCAATCCTTTACCTCGAAGGCTCGAAGGGGACGAAGAGGGAAGCTTTTTCTTCCTTACGCGGGTAATCAAGAAACGTGGATAGTTACGATGATGAGATGAATTTGAAATGCTCCCAGGAGAGGATGACAACGCATCAGCCAACCTCTTGCACCACCGCGGTAATCACCGGTTTGCGGCGGGTGGCATGATAAAAATAGCGACTCAAGGCATCTTGTACGCTGTTCAACAAGGCCTGTCGCTTTTTGTTTTTGTTCTTTCTGAGTGTTTTTTCCAGGGCTTCCAGTGCGCCGCCCAAAATTTTATCGGAGGGATCGCTGTACAAAACGCCGCGAGAAACCAATTGCGGCTTGCCTGCCAGTTCACGGCTGCCCTTCTTCATGGGGATAACCGCGACCACAAAGCCGCCATTCGCCAGCGCATCCCGTTCGTGCAGCACCTTGGGCCCGACATCGCCCACACCGCTGCCATCTACGAATACATACTCGCCGGGAGCATGATCCACTACCTGGCAGCCTTGGGGCGTAATTTCCAACACATCGCCATCTCGAATTTGCACAATGCGTTCTTTGGGGATACCCATGCTTTCGGCCAGTTTGCCGTGCAGGTGCAAATGCCGCAGTTCGCCATGCACCGGGATGAAGAATTGCGGGTGTACCAACGAAAGCAGCAGTTTCATCTCTTCCTGGCTGGCGTGTCCCGAAACATGCACATGGGCCAGGGGCGGGTAGATGACCTCTACACCTTTATCCACCAGTTGGTTAATCATTTTAGCTACTTCTTCTTCGTTGCCGGGGATGGGGGATGAGGAGATGACCACGGTGTCCTCTTTGCGCAAGACAATATCGCGATGGCGATCGGTGGCGATGCGAGCCAACGCGGCTTCGGGTTGTCCCTGGCTGCCGGTAATCATGATGGTGACTTGCCAGGGGGGCAGTTTTTTGGCAGTGTCCAGGCGCACATAAACGCCTTTGGGCACTTGGATGTAGCCCAGTTTGCGCGCAATTTCGAAGTTCTGAATCATGGAACGCCCGGCAATGGCAATTTTGCGCCCGTGCCGATGCGAAATATCGATAATCATTTGCAAGCGATGAAGCTGCGAGGCGAACGAAGCCACCAGTACCCGGCCCGGCGATTCCCGCATGATTTTATCGAATGTGGGCTCCAGGGTCTGTTCCGAGGGGGTGAATCCCGCACGCTCAGCGCCCGTAGAGTCGGCAAACAGGGCCAGCACGCCCGGTTCGGCCAGCGCGGCCAATCGGGCTAAATCGGGGCCTTCGCCTCCGGGCGGAGTAAGGTCAATCTTGAAATCGCCGCTATGAATCAGGCGTCCCACGGGCGTATCGATGGCCAACGCCATGCTATCGGGAATGGAGTGGCTAAGAAAAACGCTGTGAACGTCAAAGGGGCCCAATCGTACCACATCGCCCGGCTGAATCTCGTGAAGATCGGGCTTGTAGTTGCGCCCGAAATGCTCCTTGAGTTTGCGTTCGACCAGGGCCAACACCAACTTGGTGGAGTAGATGGGAGCTTTGAGTTCTTTGAGCAGGTAGGGTAATGCGCCGGTGTGGTCTTCGTGCCCGTGGGTGATGACAATGCCACGCACCCAGTCCTTTTTGTCTTGCAGATAGTCGAAGTTGGGGATGACCAAGTCGACGCCCAGCATGTCTCGCTCGGGAAACATAACGCCGGCATCGACGATGAGAATGTTTTTTCCATATTCGAAAACATTCATGTTGCGGCCGATTTCTCCCAGGCCGCCCAGGGGGGTAAATTTTAGTGTGTTTTTTGCCATAACTGTATTATTTGTCAGTCGTTCAATGCGACTGGTAGGTGAATTGAATTGGGTTTGTTGATTGATTGTAGGATGGGAACTGTTCCGATCTCAGCTTAGCGGGTAAATAGTGCCACCGTGGTAAAGTGATAGGTTTGGGGGGCGGTGTGGATGGGGGTGGCTTCGAGAAAGCGATAGTTGGCCCGCTGCAATTGTGGCAGATCGCGAGCCAGTGTGGCGGGATTTTCGGTGATGTAAACCAGGCGGCGGGCTCCCAGCCGGGCCAGGTTGGGGGCGATGCGATGTCCCAGGCCTTCATCCGGGGGAGAAACAATGGCCAGGTCAATGGGATCCAGCAATTTGCGCAGGACTTTGGCGGGCGGGCCCTCGTGCAGGGCCACGTTATCCAGATGGCTGCAATTGAAGGCAGCATTTTCCATGGCCGCCAGATCTTCTTCGATACCGATGACCATGCTCACATGTTCGGCCAATCCCTGAAGGAACAAGCCGGACCCGCTGTAAACATCCATCAGCACCTGGCCCGGTCTTGCTCGCAAATAGGCTCGGGTTTGTTGGATGATTTGTTCGGCCGCGGCAATGTTGGTGGGCCCGGGCGCCTGGGGCCCGAAGCGATAGGTGTAACCGGCGATGGTCTCGAAGTAGTGCGTTTCGCCCAGCAGGGGCTGCATTGTCCCATCGTGGCGGGCCAGCAGGATCGAGACGGGAAAATCGACTTCCAGCAAGGGTAAAGCATCGTTGCGGGTGCGCAAAATCACCATTTTATCGCCCGAGTCACGACCAACCATCATTTCTACGCTGCGCAGGCCATCCCACGCCACGTTGAATTCCTGATAGAGCGCGTCCAGGTCGGGTGCCAGTAACGGGCAGGTTTCCAGTGCCTGCACCTGGCGACTCTGAGGCTTGTTCAGCCCTAAACCACCCTGGCCCGAAGCCCGGAAATGGGCACGAGTGCGGTAGCGCCATGCCGGGCCAGCGCTACGTCCTTTGCGCACCAGCGGATTTTTGAGCCCGCCCAGACGTTGAAGCGCGTCCTTGAGAACGCGGCGCAAATAATCCAGTTGCGTGTCAGGCTGCACATGCTGCCACTGGCAACCACCGCAGCCCTGGGGGCCAAACATGGGACATTGCGGCGGCACGCGGGAGGGACTGGGTTCCAAAATCTCGAGCAGGCGGGCCCGGGCCCAACGCTTGTGCGATTCCGTTATCTGCACCCGTACCCGCTCACCGGGCAAAGCGTAGGCCACAAAAATCACCCGTTGCTCAAGCTTGCCCAAAGCTTCGCCGCCGTGGGCGATGCCCGTCAATTTCAGGTCGATAATGTCATTCATGGCATGGTTCAAGGGTGAGGGACAGGCTTTGAGAGGTTCAGCTTGAGGCAGAAATGAACCACGCCTCAGTCATAATTGCCAGATGTGAAAGGATGCTGTCATTATACATGACTTTCGGGTATTTGCCTACAACGGGCGGGGGAGGGCCGGTTCACGGTTGGAGGGTTGAGGGTTCACGGTTCACGGTTGGGGGTTCAAGGTTTGGAGGTTGGGAGGTTGGGCGCGGGCGGCGGGGTGGCGGGGCTTTTGTGTTGGATTTGGAGATTCGGTGGAGATTGGTGGCGGTGGATGGCGGTTGAGCGGGCGCCTTTGCCCCCCTCCCGGCCTCCCCCCGTTTCGTCTGGGGCCTCACGGTGGGAGGAGCTGGCGATTGACTGCGAAGCGCTGGCCGCGAATGGCTCCCTCCCCCGCGAGCGAAGGAAAATGAGCGGGCGGGGGAGGGCCGGGGAGGGGGCAGCCCCAGCGGGGCTTTGCAGCGGTAGCCCGTGGCTTCAGCCGCGGGCGTGGGCAGACACGTGAGGCGCACGCGGGCGCACGCTGGCACAACCTGCAACCAGCAAACCATGAACCTGAAATCCCAGGCCCGCGGTCAACCCGCCGAGTCGCAGACTCGCCTGGACACCTTTTTGACGGAGGAGCTGGCGATTTACCACTGATCTCTGCCCTCTGACCTCTGG
>Ga0256914_1002023_pt1 | contig 17319 bp, 12 predicted proteins | sample HulkmetaG_FD_191571 | JGI IMG/M metagenome (GOLD analysis project Ga0256914, IMG submission 191571) | Hydrothermal chimney microbial communities from Main Endeavour vent field at the Juan de Fuca Ridge, Pacific Ocean - Hulk | ecosystem: Environmental > Aquatic > Marine > Hydrothermal vents ... | reverse complement strand
TTTGCGAGCGTACCGCAAGTACCTTCCGCTAAAACTGTGATAGAAGCTTGTACCTCGGTTCCGGGCTGGAAATTGGGCATCTTGTTTCCGTTATGATCAAGCCCGGTATCTTTGGTTTTAGCGCCGCACACTCTACCCTCTTCATCATAAAGAAGTTCATCGACGCTAAAGCCCGTATATATTTCGACACCTTTTTTCTTCGCGACTTCCGCTAAAAACTTACAAACCTGCCCCAAAGATGCTATCTTGTTACCCATATTTTTCATATACGGGGGATGAAAAGGAAGATCGTAAGAGTCGTCCGCAGTAAGAAAAACCGTACTATCTTTTACGACTTTACTATCAAACGGAATCTCGTTTATATCCGTAAAAGGAAGCAGTTCTTTAAAAACATCCGTCTTTATAACCGCACCTGAGAGTATATGACTGCCGATCGATTCGCCTTTTTCGACCAGCATTATTCTGCCGTCATGCCCTTTTTCGTTAAGCACATTCGCCAAATGAATAGCCGTCGCCAGACCCGAAGGGCCGCCGCCGACAATCAAAACATCAGTTTTAACACCGTCAACTACATCACTCATCGCTACCTCTTTGTTAAGATCATTTCCCCGATCCCAGCTGCTAATGGCTATATATATCCCCTATGGGTGATATTTTATCATAATAATAAGCAAAGTTTATTGATAATAGTCATGATTTATTTACTCAAGTATTCTAACTCTTATAATTCCTTCTATTTTTTCGAGCGATTCTATCACTTTAGGTGAAATGGCACCTTGTATATCGATAATATTGTATGCCAGATCATCTCTGCTTTTATTTAACATATCACAGATATTTATACTGTTTTTCGCCAAAAGAGAGGTGATCTCGCTGATCATATTCGGTATATTTTTATTTGCTATAAGGATTCTTTGATCCCCGACAACTCTTGGAAGTTCACAATTTGGAAAATTGACCGAATTTTTTATATTTCCGTTTTCAAGGAACTCTTTTATCTGCTTTGCCGCCATAACGGCGCAATTTTCTTCGGATTCGGCCGTGGATGCCCCAAGATGAGGTATGGGAATAATACCCTTGACATCCAAAAGCTCGGCTTCCGGAAAATCAGTAACATAACAGGAAACTTTACCCGATTTTATAGCGTTTTTGAGATCATTGTTATCTACGAGCCCACCTCTAGCGAAATTGATAATCTTTATACCATCTTTCATCATCGCAAATTTTTCGGCATTGAACATATGTTTTGTCTGCTCAAGAAGAGGAACATGAATACTGACGTAATCAACAGCCGATAACAGAGTCTCAAGACCGGTAGCTTTTTGTACATCGCTAGAAAGCTCCCAAGCCGCATCTACGGAGATATACGGATCATAACCTATGACCTCCATCCCAAGAGCCAAAGCGTCGTTTGCGACCATCGCTCCGATAGCTCCAAGACCTATGACTCCTAGTTTTTTACCTTTTATCTCACTTCCGGCAAAATTCGATTTGTTTTTTTCGACAAGGGAAGGAACTTCATCTCCTTTATCCTTGATACTTTGAACCCAACTAATACCTCCCGCGATATCACGCGCCGCCAAAAGCATTCCGGCTATAACCATTTCTTTAACGGCATTCGCATTCGCTCCCGGAGTGTTAAAAACGACTATACCCTTTTGGGAGCATTTCTCTATGGGAATATTATTTACCCCGGCTCCCGCTCTTGCTATGGCTTTGAGACTTTGAGGAAGAGACATATCATGCATCTTATAACTTCTAAGCACTACGGCGTCCGGATTTGAGATTTCACTCGCCACTTCATAACTGTCACGATTAAAGTGATCTAGCCCTTTAGGAGAAATTTTATTTAGCGTCAATATCTTATACATCTATACTCCTTACGCGTTTTTAGCCGCAAAATCTTTCATAAGATCCGCCAAAGCTTGAACGCCCTCTTTACTCATCGCGTTGTAGATGGATGCTCTAAGTCCGCCTATGGATCTATGCCCTTTCAAGCCTATCATCGCGTTTTTCGTAGCAAGCTCCACAAGCTTCGCTTCAAGATCCGCATCTTTATCTTTTATGTTGAACGATACATTCATCAAAGATCTCGAATCTTTTTGCGCATGACCTCTATAAAAACCGTTTGAATTGTCGATAACATCATATAAAATCGAGGCTTTTTGCTCATTTAGCTTCGCTATCGCTTCTATTCCTCCTCTATTTTTTATCCACTTCATCATCAACGAAAGCATATATATGCCAAATGTCGGAGGAGTATTGTAAAGCGAGTTTTTTTCCGCATGAGTCTTATATCTAAGCATCGTAGGTACACTCTCTTTGACGCGATCTTGCAGCTCTTTTTTGACTATGACGACCGTAACGCCCGATGGACCCGCATTTTTTTGAGCTCCTGCGAAGATAATGCCGACTTTCGACCAATCCAACGGATATGAAAAGATATCACTTGAAGCATCTATAACCAAAGGCGCTTTTGTAGTCGGAAAAGTTTTATACTGCGTTCCGTAAATCGTATTGTTCGATGTAATGTACGCAAAATCGGCATCGTCGCTAAAGTTGATCTCAGAGGGTATTCTGTCGTATCCGCTCTCTTTCGAACTGGCTACTATACTCAAATCGAGATTTTGAATCTTCGCCTCTTTGATGGCTTTTGAAGACCAGCTACCGGTGTCCGCATACTCGGCTTTTCCGCCTAAAGAGAGATTCATAGGAACCATCGCAAATTGAGTCGAAGCACCGCCTTGCAATAAAAGTATGTCGTAATCATCCGGCACTTCATAAAGTTCTCTTATCAAAGAGAGCGCTTGGGTGTGAACTTCATCGTACATTTTCGATCTGTGAGACGCCTCCATGATCGAAAGTCCTTCACCGTGAAAATCCACCAAGTTCTCCCGTGCCTCTTCAAGCACCTCAAGCGGCATCGTAGCCGGTCCCGCACCAAAGTTATAAACTCTGCTCATATATTCTCCTTAAATTAAATAAGAGATTATAGCCTTTTGGCACTTATGAGCATCAAAAACTTTTATTTACGATATGCCACAACATCGGCAAAACGGACTTTTTTCCCATTCAAATTTTCAACAAGCTCTACAAATCCCTCTTCAAAAAGCATAACTATGGTCGAGCCCATCATAAACATTCCGAGTTCTTCACCTTTTTTCAAAGATACATCTTCATAATCATAAACTTTAACCTCTTTCGCATTCGTGTTCGTCTCTATTCGCTCATCGAAGCTAAGCGTCATCTTACCGACATTTAAAGCTCCTACGAGTACGATAAAAAATAATCTGTTACTATTATCGATACACTCTAAAACCACTCTTTCGTTTTTAACGAAAAGCGAAGGTATTTTTTTCAGATATTTCATGTTTACGGGATACAAAAGCCCGGGAATATGAACAACCCTTAAAACCTTCATATCTATCGGCACATGATAACGATGATAATCCATAGGAGAGAGATAAAAATTTATAAATTTTCCATTCTCCAGCGTTTTTAATACATCTTCCTCAAAATTGACACTCAAAAGTTCTCTGATATCGTACGAAAACCCCTTTATCTGCAATGCGGTATGCTCCTTTATGTCACCTTCGGCGCTTATGAGCGAATCGGAAGGAGAGATAAAAGCGTTCGGATCTTTCGTGATGTCTCTTTCATAAGATAACTTTCTGGTAAAAAGTTCATTTAAAGTCTTATATTGATCTATCTCATTAAATGCGGAAAGATCGACTCCCGTAAGTTTAACATACGAATAATTGATCAAAAGCTGTAAAAGCGATGGAAACTTCGTTGACGCGAACTTTCCAAATGCCCTTGAAACAGCATTTGTCCATACTGCTTTAAACAAAGAGTTCACGAATTCTCCTTTATGTGCGATAGCGCTTTTTTCATCAATTCTATATGATAATCCTCCTGATTGTTTATAAAAAAGAAGAAGTCGCTAAGTTCTTCATGATCAATCGATTTAGCGAGTCTAACACACTCTTCTTTCGCGCCCTCTTCCTCTTTTATGCCGTCGATCAAAAATTTCTCTAAATCATCGAATCTGTAAACTTGCTCCATTATCTCTCTTGGCATCGTCAAAATACCCATTTCGCTCATCATTTTGGCAAAACTTTTCAGATGAAAATGCGATTCGTAAATAAGATCCGCAAAGATATTCGACAACAGTTTGGAATCGGTGAAAAAATTCGCATATGTATATACCAAGATAAGCTCATACTCTTTATAACTCTCTTCAAACAAAAAGAGCGTCAAAGCATCGGTTTGATCCGACGAAAGTTCGAAACCTTCAAGTTTTCTATTTTTATCGTACGCCGTAATCTCTTGCCGATTTTTCGGATCTTTTAACAAAGAAGTCAACTTCTGCAAAAAATAATCTTCATCGCTTTTAAAGCGGGAAAAGAGAGCACTTTGATCTTTCGGATAACTCGCTTTAATAGCCTTTATTAAAGATATAAGCTTTTCAAAAAGTTCAAAATTATCTTTTGCTTTATAGTCGATCTCCCCTTTTTCATAGCCGACTTTAAAACCCTCGCTTGTCAGCTTTGAACCGAGCCAATTCAAATGCCTGTACTCTATCATCGCAAAATCATACAAAATATCTGAAATTTTCTCATCTTTTACCGAAAACGAACCAAAAAGTATTGCAAGCCAAAGTTCATGTTTTTGTCCGAATATATCCTTTTTACTCATCTATATTACAATCCTCACTTATTATTAATGTATATGAATCCTCTTTTTTACCCGCCGCTCTTCGATCAAGATTTACAACCGCAGCAAGAAAAGATTTTGCTACCATCTGGGCGCAAGCTCTCTGGCTTTGTGGAGCGTCCTCTATCTTTTGCATAAATTCTTCCGCAACACTTTGAGCTTCGGCTATGCTCTCACCTTTTATCATATCGGTAAAAATGGAACCGGTTACGATCGTACTCATACAACCTATCGCCATAAATTTGACATCTTTGATAGTGTTGTCATCAACTTTTAGATACATCTCCACCATCTCATTGTTTTGAGGATTTTTACCGATACCTTTAGCGTCATAATCTTCGATTTTCCCATAATTTCGAGGATTCATCATATGATCGAGATACTCGTCTTTAAGAGATTGTAAATCCGACATTTTTACACCTTTTTCCCTTATTTGTGCGATTCTAGCATATTTGCTTTTATTTTTATCTCTCTTTGAGAGAATAGAAAAATTAGTTAAGGTTTGAGAAAAGAGTATCTAACTTAATATAAAAAATTTTAACGACTTACTTCCTTGATAGTGCATTTTTTGTATAATCTTTATAACATCAAAAACAGCAAACCGGAGGTTAAGGTGAAAATCAGAGTCTATTATAAAGATACCGATTGCGGCGGAATCGTTTACCACTCAAACTATCTTAACTTCTGCGAAATGGCAAGAAGCGAACTTTTTTTTAAAAATAAAAAATCACCTTTTAATGACGGATGTCACTTTGCCATTAAAAATCTAACTGCGAACTTTGTTAAACCCGCACTTTTAGGTGATCTTATCGAAGTAAAAACAAAACTTTTAAAAATGAAACATACGGGATTTATCATTTTTCATCAAATTTATAAAGATAAAACGCTTCTGTTTGAGATGGAAGTGACACTGGTAAATCTCTGTAAAGACGGCAGAGCACATAAAATCGATAATGAGAGAAAAGAGTTTCTTTTGAGCTTGTTTCAAGACATTTAATTGTAAACGGCACTAAAATTTACCGATTTTAAGATATATTAGATAATAAAAAAAGCTAAATTTCAACTTACGCTAACACTTCGTTAATGTTTTGGTGTCATAATACATTCATCAAGGATAAGGATTTTGTGCCTCCTTTAGCCTTATCCAAGATAACAAGATAACTGAAATGATGAGAGTCTTCACGGAAGCAATTTGTAATGCCTCCTATTTTTACACACCACCCAATCCTACAATATAAACGTGAAGACTCTTGTTAATCACGATAACAAATATTTATGCGGCTACTTTCAAATGAGTTATCTCCTCGAGTTTTTCTACTATCATTTCATTTACCGATATTTTCGATTCTATGACGACATCTTGAAGTTTTGAAGACAGAATTAGTTTCAAAGGTCTTGAGCCCGGATACTCGCATACAAGCTGATGAAGTTTGTACAAAATATCAGGATCGTCTCCAACTTCGACTTTTACGAAAATCGGATCTCTATTGACAGGTGTCGTCTGTTTTTTGACTTCGACTTTCTCTTTTTTCGCTTCTTCAAGAGTTAAGACTTTCAATACTTTCATTCTTGTAAACTGATCGTCTTTGCTAATAGCTACTTTAAAACAGATCGGACGATTTTGATCCATCATAGCGATTTCGACAAGTGTCTTTTCAAAAACCATGATCTCTATATTTCCATGAAAGTCCATTAGGTTGACTATGCCGAATTTATTTCCTTTTTTGCTGATTTTTGTCTCTATACCTTCGATCTTTCCGACAAAAAGAGTTTTCGAACCGTCTCCTATTTCATCAAGTTTCGATGATAGAGTATAATCGATAGAATCTATCTCTTCGCGAAACTCATCAAGAGGATGCCCGGATACATAAAAGCCGAGCGTCTCTTTTTCCAATTGGAGTATATTTTTGTTTTCATATTCGGGCAGATTTTCAAGTTCTATCTCTATTCTAACCATCTCTTCGATATCTCCGAAAAGTGAGTTCTCAGCCATCTTTTTCGCTCTTGCGGCTTCCGCTCCAACTGATACTATCTTTTCTATATTTTCTAAAAGCGTTCTTCTGGAATACCCGAAACTATCCATCGCACCAGACTTTATCAAAGCCTCAAGAACTCTTTTATTTACTTTAGTACTATCGATCCTCGCCATAAAATCACTAAGATTCTCAAAAGGTTTCTCGTCTCTAGCTTCCAAAATCGACTCTATCGCCTTTGAACCCACACCTTTTATAGCGCCAAGACCGAACAATATGGCGGGAGTTCCGTCATGGTCGCTAGGACTAAACTCGATCATAGAGTGAGTAATGGACGGAGGAAGCAAATCAAGCCCCAGCCGTTTGACCTCATCGACATATTTGACGACTTTATCGGTATTGTCAGCTTCTGATGTAAGAAGAGCGGACATAAACTCTTGAGGGTAGTACGCCTTTAGATATGAAGTCTCAAAAGTGATCATCGCATAAGCGGCGGAGTGTGATTTGTTAAAACCGTATCCCGCAAACTTGACGATCAAATCAAAAAGCTCTTCGGCTTTTGTGCGATCGAATCCTTTTTTTTGAGCGCCGTCGGCAAACTCGCCTTTTAACCTATCCATCTCCTCTTTGATCTTTTTACCCATCGCGCGACGAACGACATCCGCCCCGCCGAGCGAAAAGCCGCCGATTGTCTGCACAATCTGCATAACCTGTTCCTGATAGACGATGACTCCGTATGTCGGCTTTAGTATAGGCTCAAGTTCGGGAAACATATATGTGATCTTCGCACGCCCGTGCTTTCTGTCGATAAAATCATCAAGCATCCCCGACTCCATGGGACCCGGTCTATAAAGTGCTAAGACCGCGATGATATCTTCAAAGTTTGTAGGTTTGAGTCTTTCATTCAATGACTGCATACCGTCTGATTCTATCTGAAACAATCCGACAGTAGCACCGCTTTGAATAAGTTCATATATCTTGGGATCGTCAAAATCTATTTCGTTGAAGTTTATGTCGATATTATGTTTTCGTTTTACAAGTTTCAAGGCATCATCAATAACGGTAAGAGTTTTAAGCCCCAAAAAGTCGAATTTGATAAGATCGACATCTTCGAGATATTTTAGCGAATATTGAGTAACCAGATGATCTTCACCGGATGGTCTATAAAGCGGCGCTTTGTGCCACAGCTCTTCATTGCTCATGACAACACCGGCCGCATGCATACCGGAGTTTCTGTTGAGTCCTTCAAGCGCCAGCGCAAAATCCCAAACTCTTTTTGCCTGAGCGTTAGAGTTTATAAGCTCTTTTATCTTCGGCTCTTTCTCAAAAGCCGCCTCTAGCGTGATGCCCAGCTCGTCAGGTATGAGTTTTGCCATTTTATCGGCTTCCGCATAGGGCATTGCCATAACTCTCGCAACATCACGGATAACACCTTTTGCCAAAAGCTTACCGAATGTTATAACTTGAGCGACATTGAATCGACCGTATTTTTGAACTACATAGTCGATCGACTCACCTCTTCTTTTTTGACAAAAGTCAACATCGATATCGGGCATACTTACCCTCTCAGGATTCAAAAATCTCTCAAAAAGAAGGTTGTATTTCATAGGATCGATATCGGTTATCTCCAGACAAAAAGCGACCAGACTACCCGCAGCCGATCCACGCCCGGGTCCCACCGGAATCCCCTTCTCTTTGGCATCGCGAATAAAATCCCAAACTATGAGCATATATCCGGGAAATTTCATAGAGTTTATGATATTCATCTCAAATTCCAGCCGCTCTTCATACTCCTTATGACGCTCTTTTGGAACGATTGCAAGTCTTTTTTTCAATCCCTCTTTGCATTTATAGACGAAATAATCCGCATCGTTGTCAAAATCGAGTCCTTCGGCTTTAGCGTACTCTTTGACGAACTTGAAATTAGGAGGCGTCGGATTTCCGAGCTTTATCTCCAGATTGCATTTGTTTACGATCTCTTGAGTATTTTCAATAGCCTCCGGTATATCGCAAAAAAGTAGCGCCATCTCTTCGGGAGATTTTACGAAAAATTCATGAACACTGTGTCGAAGTCTTTTGGGATCGTCGAACTCTTTATTCATAGCTATACACATAAAGGCTTCATGAGCATCCGCATACTGCTGTTCCAGATAGTGGGTGTCATTGGTCGCTATGATTTTGATACCGGTCTCAAGAGAGAGTTTAATCACCTGTTCGTCTATATAATGTTGATCTTCGATACCGTGACGCATTATCTCAAGATAGAAATCATCACCAAAAATCTCTTTGTACTCCAGCGCGATCTCTTTTGCTCTTTCATAGCCCTTTGCACCGTTTTTTCTATTTCTCTCGCTATTTAGATTTAGATGCCAGTTGATCTCTCCCTGAAGACAGGCGGCCGAACAGATTAACCCTTCACAATGCTCTTTTAAAAGGTTTTTGTTGATTCTGGGATAATAGTAAAATCCCTCTATATAGCTTTTGGAGCTAAGATACATGAGGTTTTTGTAACCGACTTCGTTTTTCGCATATAAACATAAGTGAAATCTCTGTTTTGTCGTACGATCACCCAAATCTTCCTGATTGTGTATGTAAGCTTCAAGACCGATAATCGGTTTTATACCCTCTTTTTTCATAGTCTGATAAAAATCTATCGCTCCGAACATATTTCCGTGATCGGTTATGGCAACCGAATCCATACCCAGTTCCTTGACTTTTTTTGCGAGCTGTTTGATCTTGTTCGCTCCGTCAAGTAGTGAATATTCGGTATGTAGATGAAGATGCGTAAATTTAATTTCACTCATATTTTAGATCCGTTTTTAGAAGTATGTATTTTGATTCTACAAAATTATCTCTTGATATTTTATTTTTTTTTTAATTAGTCGATACTATAGATTATGATATTAAGGAAATGACCTTAAGGAGAATTATTTATGTTTAGCAGACTCATGGGTAGCAACAATAAAGAGCAGGTGATCTACGATATTTTTAAAGAGTTTCCGCTACCGGTATTTTACAAAAATCATAACAATAAAATTCTAACGAACAAAGTATTCGACGAATTCACGGGCGATAATAGAAGAAAAGTTCTACAAAGCCTCTTCAACCACAACACGGCTAATACGGATCATTTCGAGACAAAGATCGAAAACGATATCGGTAAGACCATAGACGCCATAGTATATATCTCGGACATAAGCGAAGATGAACAAAGCGATGAAAAACTGGGAATCATAGTCGATATCAGCGATAAAAATAGAGCTAAAGAGACCATGCAACTGCTAAAAGAGAGATATGAACTCGCTACCAACGGTTCCAACGAAGGTCTTTGGGACTGGAACATCAAAGAGGATAAAGCTTTTTTTTCCAACAGGTTCAAAGAGATTTTGGGAGTTTTAAACAAACCGGTAAAAAACAGCATAAAGACTTGGCTAGATCTGATTCATCCCGATGATAAAATAAAAGTCGTTCATGCCCTTGAGGATCATATAAACAACAAGAGCGCCACATTTCACTGCGAACACCGTATTTTGATAAACGGCGAAACGAAATGGGTAGCTATTAAAGGAAAAGTTACACGAAGTAAAGACGGCCAATCACAAAGAATCGTCGGCTTTTTAACCGATATTTCGGAAATCAAACAAGCTCAACTCGCACTTAAGAACTCTGAAGAGCAATTTAAACTTTTTATGAAAAATCTCCCGGCAGGAGCTTTCATAAAAGATGAAAATCATAACATAATCTTTTCGAACCAATATCTAAACGATTTTTTCGGCGTCGATACACTCGTCAATAAAAATATAAAGGAGCTGTTATCGGCTGAGGATTATGAAAGCATCATAAAAAAATCCGACCTGGTACTTGAGAAAGGAATCTACACCACCGAAGAGAAACTAATAGACAAAAACAATCAGGAGAAATATTTTCAAGCACACAGATTTTTGATACAAAAAGATGATAAAAACTTGATTGCCGGTATTTTTTCGGACATAACGGATCAAAAAAAGACTCAAAGCAAATTAAATATTCTAGCACACTACGATCTTTTGACAAATCTTCCCAACAGAGCCCTTTTTCAAGATACTTTAGTAAAAAAAATCTCTAAAGCCAGAAGGAATAAAACGAAATTCGCTCTTATGTTCATCGATCTTGACAACTTTAAAATGATAAACGATACGCTTGGGCATGACTATGGAGATCTGCTCTTGATAGAGGTAGCGAAGAGACTAAATAACATTTTAAGAGAGGAAGATTTGGTCTCCAGACTCGGAGGTGACGAGTTTACTGTAATTCTCGACGATATAAAAGATACCGCATATCCTTCGATCGTCGCGCAAAAAATTATCGATTCGCTCTCCCAGCCGGTAAAACTCGACGACGAGATCGGCTACATCGGCGCTAGTGTGGGTATAGCTATATTTCCCGACGACGCTACGAATAAAGAGGATCTTATAAAAAATGCGGATATGGCGATGTACTCCGCAAAACAAGGCGGAAAAAACATTTACAGATACTTTACCGAAGATATGAACGCCGACGCGAAAGAGAGACTTGAACTCTCAAACGATCTTAGAAACGCCATACAAAACAATCAGCTTCAGTTATATTATCAACCGGTGATCGATACGACGAACAACACACTTTACGGTTGTGAAGCGTTGATCAGATGGGAGCATCCAAAATATGGAATAGTAACTCCGGACAATTTCATAAGACTCGCTGAAGAAGGCGGTTTTATGGCAAAAATCGGTAAATGGATCATGCAACGAGCATGCACACAGCTCTCTATCATGCAAAAACTCGGATTAAATATAAAAATAGCTATCAATATTTCAAGTAAACAACTGACTCAAAATCATCTTGAGCATACGCTAAAGACGATTATAAAAGAGAGCGGTATAAACCCCGGCTTACTCGAACTAGAAGTTACCGAAAGCTTTTTGATGGAAAATATCAAACAGGTGGAAATCGCTTTGACAAATCTGAAGAAGATAGGCATAAATACCGCGATAGACGATTTCGGTACCGGATATTCATCTTTGGCAAGACTTAAAAAACTACCTATCTCAAAACTTAAAATCGACAAATCTTTCATAGGAGATATTCCGAACGACGAAGACGATATGCAGATCGCCTCAACTATTATAACGCTTGCGAAACAACTCAATCTCGATGTAGTTGCCGAAGGTGTGGAGACGAAAGAGCAAGTTGACTTTTTGAAAAAACACGGATGCACCCTTATGCAAGGTTACTACTTCAGTGAAGCGATAGCGGAAAAGGATTTCAACGCATACCTAAGGGATAAAACGGCCGTGTCGAACTAACTTTACAAAATTTTATGTAGTTCGTTCGCGCTCTTCATCCACTCTTTGAGAGCCTTTTCATCCGCATTTTTTACAAGCTCTTTTGCCTGTTTCAACTCTTTTTGAAAACTCTCTATCGCTTCTATAAGATTTTCTCTATTTTGTAAAAATATATCGCTCCACATATCGGGCGAACTTTTTGCAATTCTGCTCATATCTTTAAATCCCCCCGCCGCAAGCGCCAAAATACTCTTCGGATCTTCCTGTTTCATAACGGAATTCGCCAAAGCGAAACTTACGGCATGCGGCATATGCGAAATATATGCCGCATGCCGATCATGATCGGCCGATTTCATATATGCTATATACATACCTAGAGCTTCGAATATCTCTATGGCTCTATCGGTATGAAAAAGAACATTCTCTTCAAGATCGCATAAAACGACGATTTTATCTCTGTAAAGATTCGCGGTCGCAGCCGTCGGTCCGAACTTCTCTCGTCCCGCCATAGGATGAGCGGCTACGAAATTTTGACGAATCGTCGGCGGACACTCTTTTATGATTTTCTCTTTCGTACTTCCAAGATCGATGATCGTCGTCTGATCGGATATATCCTTTAAATTTTTAAGAGAGTCGATAATAGCTTCCACAGGAACCGCTAAAATAATGACGTCGCACTTTTTCAACGCCTCAAAATCCGCTATCTCGTCAACCAAACCGAGCTTCAACGCTTCAAAAGCATGCTCTTTGGAACGATCGTAACCCGTTATCTTTACGTCTTGGAGATTTTTCTTTAATCCCAGAGCGAACGAACCGCCCATTAAACCAAGACCGCTAATTCCTATTTTCATGATATAAATTCTTTTTTGTCAGGATTTTATCAAAGGGGGGTTTAAAAAAAGATATTTACCATATTATCTCGAATTTCTCCAAATATAGTAAAATAGTATTTCATTAGTAAAAAATCTGTATAATCTCCAAAATACGTAAATTTTAATTTATAAGGCAGTTTAAATATGAACTTTTCCAGTTTCTTACAAATGAGTAGAAATCTATTGTTGATCTCTCTTTTAACACTTCACTTCTCCTACGCTCAAGAGATTAAAAAAATCGAATTCGTCGGCTTGGTACATATCTCTCCCGAAATCGCGAAAGAGATAATCGATATACAACCGGGCGACAAAATAGATCCGCAAAAGATCGACGATAGCATCAAAGCTCTTTATAAACAACAATATTTCGACGATATCTGGGTCGAAGAGAAAAACGGTGCATTGATTTATCACCTTAAAGAGAAACCGGTGATTGCAAAGGTGGATCTGAAAGGTTACGGTTCTCCGGATAAAAACGAAGAGCTTTTAAAAGAGTCCGGACTTAGAAAAGGCGACTCCTACGATGAGACAAAAATTAAAAAGATAAAAGAAAAAATCACGAAAAAACTCGAATCGGAAGGCTACTTCGACTCAACCGTAAATATCAAGAACGAAACTTTGAATCAAAACAGCCTAAAAACCGATATAGTCGTAAAAAAAGGTGAAAATGTCTATATAAAAGATATAAAATTCAAAGGTGCGAAGAGATTCGGATATGACGATTTCAAATCACATTTGGCAAATAAAAAGAGACAGAGTTTCGGTTGGTTTTTCGGAAGAGACGACGGAAAATTAAAAGCCGACCAACTAGCTTACGACGCAATGCGTTTAAAAGAGTTTTATCTTAAAAACGGTTATCTCGACGTAAAAGTTTCCAAACCTTTTTTAAAAACCAATTTTGACGACTATAGTGCGACGATCGTCTTCAACATAGATGAGGGAGATCAATATAAAGTGGGCGGTGTCGATATTGAGGTCGATTCGGATATCATCGATCCGAAAATATTAAAAGAGAAATTGAAATTAAAGAAAAACAGAGTATTCAATGTAGAAAAACTTAGAAAAGATCTCTCTATGATCAAAAAAGAGCTCTCTGACAAGGGTTATGCCTTTGCGCAAATCATACCCGATGTCAAGCAGGATCATAAAGACCATATAGCGTTCGTCACTTACAAAATAGAACCTAAAGATAAAGTTTATGTCGGGAATATCACGATTTCCGGCAACTCCAGAACACTCGATCGCGTTATACGCCGAGAACTGTATCTGTTCGAAGGCGAACCTTTTTCACAAATCGATCTTAAAGATTCGATAAACGCTCTTAAAAGAACCGGATATTTCAATGATGTGCAAATTATCCCCACTCCGGTGACGCGCGATAGAATCGATCTTCTCGTAAAGGTGAACGAAGCGAGTACGGGAAGTATTATGGGCGGTCTCTCATATGGTAGTTATGACGGTTTCGGAGTGAATCTCGGACTCTCGGACAGAAACTTCTTAGGAACGGGAATTCAGACCGGAATAGATCTTGACACTTCGGAAAAAACCGTCAAAGGTAGTCTAAATTTTTACAATCCACGCCTTTTCGACTCGGAGTATAGTCTAGGAGGAAATATATATAAACGAAAATTCGACTATTACGACTACAACGAAAACTCGTTCGGAGGAAGTCTGAAGGTAGGTAAAAAGCTCGGACGACACTATCATGCCTCTTTGACTTATTTATATGAAGATACGGAACTCTCTGATGTAAACGAGTCACTTTTAAATACGATCTATTATCAAGAGGGAAGAATCATAAAAAGCTCGATAATTCCGTCCCTTACCTTCGACAATACCGATGATTACTATCTTCCAAGAAGCGGTATGACGATCAGCGGAAGCGTTGAATACGCCGGTATAGGAGGAGATGCCAAATTTCTAAAAACATCTTTGAGCGCAAAATATTATTACGGACTTGAAGATAGTATAGATTATGATTTGATCATCAGGTTGAAAGCTAGAGCCAGCGTAATCGACGATAGAGGGAACACTCCTCTAAACGAAAAACTATATCTAGGAGGTATGGGAACAGTCAGAGGCTACAAATATGGAACGTTGGCTCCAAGAAACGCCGCCGGCGCACTTGTGGGAGCCGAAAAACTGGCTGCCGCATCGGTTGAATTTAGTATTCCTCTCATCGAGTCGGTTCAGATGAGAATACTCGCTTTTTACGATTACGGAATGACCGGTAACGACAGTTTTAACGAAATCCACCGTTCTTCGACGGGCATAGGTATAGAATGGGCTAAATCGCCTCTTGGAGTACCTCTTCAAATTTCGTACGCAAAAGCTCTCGATGCGAAAGATCAAGATAGAACGTCGAAGATAGAGTTCAGCCTAGGAAGAAGATTTTAACACGAATAAAACGTGTTAATCTCTTGAAACCGCGTCTGCGGCGATTATAAAACCGTCTTCGGTAGCTTTGACGATTGTCGTGCGATAATAGATCTGATTGTCGTAAAGCTCCTCGAAAGATACTCTTTTGTTATCGCTTAAAAGATATGTGGAAAATATATAATCCGTTCCTACGACACTTGAGTAATCTATCCAATTGTATTTCAAATTACTACCCAGAAGTGAACCTATATCTTCAAGGGCGAACGGAAGTTTTCCTATGGAGTTCGCTATATAAAAATTTTCTCTATCTTGATACTGAGTAAGAGACAAAAGCAACGGGGAATAATTTACCTGTGTCGAGAGAATATTTTTAATCGGAACTTTGTAGCGACTAATTTGTGAAGCGACAAGAGCCGATTTTACAACGGGCATATTTAAAAAAACGGAAGTATCAAACAATTTTTTATTGTTTTTAAACATATATGAAAAGTTGGTTTTGATATTTTTTATCTCTTTTGAATAAACTATATCCTCAAGTCTCTTTTGATGAATAAAATCGGAAAGCTTTTTAGCTAACATACTAGAGTCTCCGAATATCGCTATTTTCGACTCCGCATATTGCAAAAGCGCATCAATTTGCGATCCGTAATCTATTCCGCCGTAAATGACGTTCGGATTGTTTACCGTTATATCTTCGATATTTACGGTAGGTATGAAAATAAGAAGCTCTTTTTCAATCGATGCAACGATATTGGCACCTTGTGCCGTCAATGGAGCTATAACGAACTTATAACCTTTATGTTTGATTTTACCAAGAGCCAGACTCAAAGCTTCCGTACTCTGCGTACCGGAATCAAAAACTTCAAATATGAATTTACCCTCTTTATAAAGAAGATAGGACAATATACCGTTTGAGACCGAATTGGCATATGCGCCGATAACTTTTTTCGGAACCAAAAGCGCAATCTTGACTTGATCGGTCGTCTTAAGCGCTTCAGGCTCGATTCCTGGTTCCAAATCATCCGCGATATACTCATCGGCTTTTATTACGATCGTATCCTCCTGCCGCTCATCTTGATTTGAGCTCTGATTTGAAACCGCTGATGGAGTCGCAACGCTTGATTCTTTTGGTGGTCTTTTTCGGTCTTTCTCAAAAAGATCGTCGATCTCGTCATCGTCTTCAAAACTTCCCATCAAAACCATCTCGGACGGAGCCACGGAAGAGATGCCGGCACCAAAAAGGGTACCCGCACTCATCAACAATACAAATAACAAATTCATTTTTTTCATAACATTGCCTTTACTTTTAACATATCCAAAAACATAGCTTTTTTCGCGGAAGGATTGCGAAGAAGATAACTCGGATGATATGTGGGGATCAACTTCGCATTACCCATATCAAACAGTTCCCCTCTGACTTTCGAAATAGCGCCGTTGAAGTCACCCGTAAGATAGCGATAACTTGTAGCACCCAACGATACGATGATAGAGGGGTTTATAATTTCAATCTGTTTTAGAAGATAGGGTTTGCATAAATTAGCCTCCTCTTGAGTCGGAACTCTATTTGAAGGCGGACGACATTTGACGATATTTGCGATATAAACGTCCTCTCTTTTAATCTCCAAAACATTTTCTATTATTTTAGTCAAAAGCTGCCCCGCTCTTCCGACAAACGGTCTTGCTGTGTTATCTTCCATTTCACCGGGCCCTTCGCCTACAAACATAATCTCGGCATTTGGATTTCCCTCGCCGAAAACAACATTTTTTCTCGTTTTGGAAAGCGGACAAAGATGACATGAGAGAGTATATTTCTTTAATTGCGAAAGAGTATTTGGAAGTTCGCTCTCTTGTAAATTTTGCGCGATTTCCAAAGATTTGGGCTCATCAAAATAGTCGTAACCAAAAGATTTCAGCTGGTAAAGCCGTTTTAAAAGTTGTAGTTGCCGCATGAGATTATCATAGCCAAGAGAGGGTTAAAGTAGGATAAAGCCCTTTTTATAATATTTACATCATATTCGCATCTGAAAAAGGCTTAAAAAAAATAAGGTATCTTTTGAAATTAGACTACTTTATATG